>Ga0272440_1000127_pt1 | contig 61928 bp, 100 predicted proteins | sample SSMMMBAug17_FD_192440 | JGI IMG/M metagenome (GOLD analysis project Ga0272440, IMG submission 192440) | Marine sediment archaeal communities from Little Sippewissett salt marsh, Falmouth, MA, United States - SSM-MMB-Aug17 | ecosystem: Environmental > Aquatic > Marine > Wetlands > Sediment ... | reverse complement strand
GTTTATAAAGACTTGCAGCCAGGAGTAGTCGCTACTATCTATGATAACTATGTTACCGAAGAAAAAGTGGAGGGTGACGCTACATTGATAAAAAGGATTGGCCGTGATAGCTATGGAGTAGTGAATGGACACCCTGTTGAACGATGGAATGTTCGGTTTTTAGATGATGGTTTTGTGGGAAGCCGATTTATTGTAAACCATTTCAAAACAGTTTAATTGATGCAAGGTACGGTCCCGTGAAAGCCGGGACCGGCCTTTTTAGGCCGCTACGCTCAAATCAATAAGTTCAACCAAAATCAAAATTATGACAAAAATGACGAAAAACGGTGTTTCAACCACCATCCAGCCAGGCCGGGAACAACATGAAGCGTTCCAGGTAGGCGGTAAATCAATGGTCCAGTACGATTACCGGCACACGGACGGACAACTGTTCACCTGTGTTGCTGATAGCCTGGACAAATGCCGGGAAAAGCGGGAAACATGGATGAAGAATAAAGAATCTGATCCCCTGGACCGGCTAAATAGGATCTACGACCAGTACAAAGATGAATTTGAAGGTGATTTCCACAACATGCTTTGGCAAATACTGGTAAATAAAGTATTTGGGGACCGGAGAATGGCCTTTCATGCTGCAATCCTGGATACAGGATACATATTAGGTATTGCTGAGGAAAATAAGCCAGGGTACCATCCTTCCTATGTTTTCTTTAAAACACTTATCCACCGGGAAGCAACTGAAATAACCGGATCCCTGAACTTTGAAGTATTTAACCTGAATAACCGGGAAGCATGTGAAATTGTACTTACCAGTATGTTTCCTAAAGACCAATAGCCATGAATATGAATGATCTTACCAACTTAGTTCAGGTGGAGATTCATAAAATTTCTCCTGATGAAGAATTTTCTCACTTAATGAAAATTGATCCACTGGAAGGATACAATGTTAATGGTGAAAAGGAGGAAGGTAAATGTATTTCTTTGATAGATGCTTTGACATGGATGAACCATGAAAATACACGTATAAGACACCATTGGCGTTTTGCCTATGATAATGGCACTCTTGTATTATGGGCTAATTGATGCAAGGTACGGTCCCGTGAAAGCCGGGACCGGCCTTTTTAGGCCGCTACGCTCAAATCAATAAGTTCAACCAAATTTTAAGTTATGAAAACAACAACAGATCCACGCCCACCAAAAATTTCTAAGTCATGGAACGGGCATAGCCGGAAAGGTCAGGCCCAGTATGATGCTATGTTTGAGTATGAGAAAGAAATGGCCGATAAGCATGATCCGGTTCCTGATTCTGAACCTGGGGATATGTATTACGGACTTTGAAAATGGTAACGGAACCAGTATCTTTGTGTAAAACACCATGAGTAAACTACAAAAAGTAATATTAAAATCATCCGGGAAAGAATATCTGGTACGTAGAATTAGCGAAACAGGTTCAAAAGAGGAAAATGAACGTAAAGCAAAGGAAGGTAAATCATATTGGAAAGTATATGATACCCGGATGTATTACTGTAATCTCTTAAAAGACGGTAAAAAATAAGTGCCTTGCATACTTAAATCAATCTTAAATCAACGATTATGACACGATTAGAAATTCTTAGAGAGAAAATTACGGATCTGGAAGCCAAGCTTACAGCATCCTATGACACCATCCATCGGCAGGATGAAACAATTTCCAGGCTTAACAGCACCATTAAGGAAACTCAGTACCGTATTGACGAATCTGAGCGTACCATCCGTGACCTGGGATATGAAAAGGACCAGCTTGAAACGGATAAGGCCAGGCTTGCATCTGAAAACCAGTCAAAAGAACAGGAACTTTATAATTTGCAAAGCCAAAATAGGAACCTGCAGCATGAAGTTGAGACTGCAAGGTATAATTCTATGTATCCGCACTAAGCCTGTATAACAGGGTATTTCTGTTATACAGAAGTACCCTTAATGTTCCGTCCACCTTTCTCTATATTTTCTTTACAATCAGGACGTTTTGTTGTATCTTAGATACCCCTTTGAAAAATAATAATCAATTATGGCAGCACCGAAAGGAATAGTACGTTACAATCGTATTCGATCAGAACTTTCAAAAGAACTCAAAGCACAAAAAATAGAACTGGAACCATGGGCCTTTAATGCCATGTCCAGGGATATTTTCAGAACCACAAAATCAGATTCATATTCCCGGGTAGAAGAAAACATAATGACCCTGGCAGAAAGTATGCGGGGCCGGGCGGCGGTTCCTTTGCTGCCAGCAGAAGATTGTGATACTAAGGAATATTGGGAAGTGGATTCATTCGCTAAAGAAGCTCTCCCGGATGACCTTTGGATAGTAAGCCCTAAAATTTACGGCGGTGAAGTAAAACTTTCCGATTACCGGGAAGAAATACACGCTAAGCCCATGCGGGACTGGGTAGATGATAATAGGGATAATAAAGGTGATGACCCTAATAAGCTTTTTAAAGGATCAATGGATATTCCATGGATAAAGATTACAGCAGGTGATTTTGATAAGAACCTGGGCGGCAATCCGGCTATATGGAACCCTAAAAAATTGCGCTGGGAAGTAAGATTGGATTTTGTGGATCCATCCGGAAATCCTAAAGATGAAGATGGGAAATATTACGACTATGGATACAAGCCAGGAATTGAAGGAACCTATGAACCAGGTGAAATAGATGCGGTACGTCCGGATGAAGAAGATATGGTGGCCCCGGAAGAAGTAAAGCCTGAGAAACCTAAAAAAGCGCCCAAAGTTGATAGGGAAATACAACTGAAAAAGGCTGAAACAAAACTACTAAAACAGCAGACCCGCCTTGAAAAAGCTAAAGGCCGGGCAGCTAAGGAGCGCACCGCCCTGGTCAAAGAACTCAGGGAAATAGGATATACCAAAGCAGAAATTAAGGCAGAACTCGCAAAGCTATAATCAATGAAGGTTATCAGATACAATGATGTATCCATGGATGCTATCAGATCGTCCATGCTTTCACAAAGTAAAACATTCGTAATTGAACGGAAATCCGGGAACCGGTCTATATTCATTAACGGACACCGGTACACCAGTCAAAGGAAAAAGGCTTATATGAAAGAAGTTAATTCCAAGACCGGCAGAAGCATAATAGGGAATGTACGCAGGCATGTAAATGACTATGTACGTAGGCACAAGTTCAATATTAAGGAAGTTGAACTGAAACATAAGTCCACAATGACTTATAAGGCCCGGTTTAAGGATCTGCCGGACGGCCAAAAGTTCTACTATGTGGATATTAAACATTGTTACTGGCGAATAGCATACCTGATTGGAGTAATACCAAAGGGACTGTATAACAAATATCGGGATGACTATAAGCTTACACGAAATATTGCACTTTCAACACTGGTTAGCCAGCCCCAACGTGAATATTACATTGACGGAGAATTAATAAATACCATAACATGCGAAAATGATATTTACAAAAAAATCTATAAGAACATCCGATATACAGCATACAACAATATGGGATCCATATTTGAAGCGGTCAACGATCATTCCCTGGGATACCATATTGACGGGATATACGTTTTGGAACCCGGGTTAGCAGAAGTTAGGAGATTACTTAAAAATAGAAATTACCCGTACCGAACAATTAATTGTGAAAAACTAAATGATAAGGAGTATAGATATGGAGAAGATGAAGTCAAAACCTTTAGGTAAAATGACACGCTTGCAAAAAAGGCAAGTCAGAAAAATTAAAAAAACCCTTGCTAAATTTGCAGAAGAAAAAGGCTGGGAAACAACTTATAAGCCCATAAATGGTAAAGAAATTCAGGTAACACATACCATTACCAACGGATACGGATACCCACGCATTAAAACAATCACCGTAAATCCGGATATAAACCCTGCACACCTGGAACGCCGGATACGCATGGATAGCGAATTTGGATACTTCCCACCAACAAAAGCTATACAGGATTGATTTTGTGAATATTTCTGTATATCTTTGGGTTTTAATCAACGAAAACCCACAATCATGGTAGTAATTATTGGTGAAAAAGGAATTAATGTTCTTGACCTTACAGTAGAACAGTACAATTCACTCTTTCTTTCCTGTGGCGATCAAATAAGATTTGCCGAATCTCTGCTTGAACTTCCGGATGACCAACTATCACAAAATATCAGCCTCACAGAAGGGACCGGTATTAAGCAAGCCCGGGAAGCAATACAAAACCAGGTAGATAACCTGAAAGAATTTGTCGAAACTGCGGATAAAGCCAATAAAGAACATGCGGCTTCAAAGCAGAATTGATGAAAAACCCAAAGGTATTATTAGCTTCTCCTATTAACCTTATCAAATATTATGTGATATTTGATTGGCTGGACCGCCTGGCCCAGCTTACCTATGATAACTTTGATATATTTCTGGTAGATAATACCGAAAACCCAGCATTTGCCAGTGGCTTACGCAATTTAGGGTATGACTGTTTCAGGGTGGATCCCACCGGCCAGGAAGCCCGGGAATATATGGCAGCATCAAATGAGATAATGCGCAAAAAAGTGCTTTATGAAAAATATGATTATCTCTTTCTGCTGGAATGTGATATAATACCACCCGTATCCGTTATCGAAATGCTTTTACTGCGTAATAAGCCCGTAGTAGGTGCCGCTTACTGGACCGGCCACGGCGATGAAACAAAAAAGCAGCTTCGTACAGTGGATCCCATTGCACCAGGTCATTTTCTAAATAGGAACCTGGACCTGGAAGAAACATTTGAATTTATGGACGGAAACTGTAAACCGGCCTTTGCCAACGGTAACGGCTGCATACTGATACACCGGTCAATACTTGACCAGATACGCTTTAGGGTGGATGAAGGGATAGGGTTTGCTGATAACTTCTTTCATAATGATCTACTGGCACTCGGGATACTGAACTGGGTAGATTCTTCCATACAACTGGTCCATCATAACCTGGACTGGAATATAGTCTATGATAATATTAAACAACTTCAACGTGAAAAATCATAGACAATCTATAATTGAGAAAATTTCTAAAAACTATGGTTTAACTGTAATTGATTGTAGCCAGATAAACTATTCTAAACAGGCTAAAATGGAGAAAGATGATTTTGCAAATTGTAGCTTTATAATTGATGACCAAATAATACTCGGAAATTATGATAACACGGAAAATAAAGAACTTTCATTTTTCCATGAATTAGGTCATTTGTTTTTCCGAAGGCATACTTTTGAAAATATCTATGACATGGAAAGGGCTGCATGGTCCATTGGACTAAAAATTGCAGCTACCCATGGAATTAGATTCTCATTCAGATCAAAAAAATGGGCCGTCAACCAACTTAATACTTATGTCAAATGAAAAAACTATTTCGCTATTTTAAACTGGATATGGTTAGCGTTATATTCCTGGCCGTAACCATTGGTCTGCTTGTTTATCATTTTGTAGGTAATGCAGATGTTTCTCCTTTCCTGGCCCTGGTAGCCCTATTTATTTTCCGGGGAATAATGTGGCAAGGTCAGTATGTTGACAGAATACGTCAACAGGAAAAGATTATAGAAGAATTGGAAATGGAAAAGAAAGTTTTATTAAGCCACTAAAGTATGAAAACACCCGCTGAACTGAACCTTGAAGCCAGGATTAAGAACCATGAGAATAGAATACTTATGCTCATGTTTCACAAAGAAACATTGGAAGCCAAAGTAGAACACCTACGTAAAAAAATATCCGGACAAAATAAAATTGTCGTAGTAGGATCCCTGGCCGAAGCAAATGAAGAAAATCTCTTGACAAGCATAAATACCGTCTTTTCAGAAGATGATTTACCGAACCGGGAAGATTTCTACTTAGCCTATGATGAATTATTCCAGGTTGTTATGACTATCAATACCATGCAGAATGAACTGGACGGATACAAAGAACACTCTGCCAGGCTAACTAACCAGGAGGCCATGGGCCTTGAAGATGATAAAATACAAAGGCTGGTAATTAAAGCTAAAATGGTTGCCCCGAACCAGGATGAAAAGCTTAAAATGGAACTGTACGAACTGGTAAAGCGCCATGAAAAAGGGCTTACAACCATGAAAGATAAAATTTCATTCGTGCAAGCCCTAAAATTTGCTATGCTAAAGGTCCGGACTAAATAGGTTTTATGCGGCGTTTACGGGTTTTGTTAGTATCAGGATTATATTCATAGATATACTGCCACCCGTCCATTAGTTCTTTAATCCAATTATAGGTAGTTACAAGCCCATCATGTAGTGGGTAACTTGGTTCCCAGCCCAGCTTTTCTTTTATAAGCCGGTTATCACTGGTTCGGCCACGTACACCCACGGGGGCATTGATCTTCTTAAACTTCCAGGTCAAATCTTCCCGCCCGGAAATTTCCAGGATCATTTCTGCAAGCTGCTTTATTGATACCATTTCATCTGATCCAATGTTGACCGGCCCGTGAAAATCACTCTCCATCAGGCGCCGGATACCTTCAATACATTGGTCAATATATAGAAAAGACCGGGTTTGCTGCCCGTCACCCAGGATCTCAACAGAACCGTTTTCAGGTGCCTCAATAATTTTCCTGCATAGCGCCGCCGGTGCCTTCTCACGGCCACCATGGAAAGTACCCAGGGGACCATAGATATTATGGAAGCGGGCAATACGTACATCAATCTTGTAATTATGCTCATAACTCTGATACAGGCGCTCACTCATAATCTTTTCCCACCCATATTCACTATCAGGATCAGCCGGGTATGCGCTGGCCTCACGGGTTACAGGCATGTCCGGATCCATCTGGTTTACTTCCGGGTAAACACATGCACTGGACGAAAAGAAAAGCTTCTTAATAGCCCACTTAGCAGCATAATAGGCTACATTGATGTTAATAAGCGCTGAATTATGGAAAATATCAGCGTCATGCTCTTTGGTGAAAACGAACTCAGCACCGCCCATATCAGCTGCAAGCTGGTAACATTCGTCAAAACCGTCCTGGAATAGCCAATTACATAATGTAGGATCACGTAAATCAGCTATTATAAACTCATTGGCATCTGACTTGCTAAATTCAGGGTATTTGAGATCAATACCTCGGACAAAATAACCGTCCTGCTTTAATCTGAAAACAAGGTGGGTACCGATAAATCCACCGGCACCCAGCACAAGGGCTTTTTTCATAGTTCTAATGCTAATTTAATGTAAAATAAAGCTTCTTTTAAAGCATAATCAGCCTGGGCCTGGCTTTGTGCTAATCGGTATGGTATCATACGAATTAAATGAAAAGATAAATATAGATAGGCCCGCTGATTAATATACGTTTTATCAAAATAATCCTTCCAATATGCTACTAAATGAGCGCACTGATCCGTATTTCGCTCAATGGGCGGGTGAATAGGTGAAGAATATTTAGACCAGGCTTCATACTTGCTATGCTCACTCTGAAATAATTTGGCTAAATCAAGCTCCGGAATGTCATTTATACCGGTATCATGCAAATCAATGAACTTGATCTTATGACCAGGTTCGGCCCTGGGATTGAACAAAATGTTTTCATAGGTCAAATCACCATGGATACTGCAAACATATTTTGGCAGAAATTTAAGGTATTTAATCCTATGTTTTAGAATATTTTTTAATATGTCCTTATATTCCTTAATATCAGCCGGTGGAACATGCCCCTGAATTTCAGCTATGCGCAGTTCAACCTTTTCACTGATATGGTGTGACAATAGATATTCCGGGCTGGCAGCCTCAACTTTAGTGGCATTATAAATGGTCCCTAAAGCCTTAAAAAGTTCACCATAAACAGGATGCTCACCAGGACCGCTGTAAACCTTCATTTGTTCATGGTCCGGTAAATATTCCATATCATAGTAATATTCGCTGGTATTCTCTCCGGATCCGTAAACCTTCGGTACAATACCTGGGCTTAACTTATCCCACGATTTCATGCGCTCAAACTGTGTTTTAAGCTTGCCAACAGCAATAGGCTTAGAGATTGGAACAACTTTACGAATAAACTCTTTGCCAGTAAAATCAGCCATTAAAAATGTCTCTGCATAACTGGCGCCCGATAAGCGCTGGATAACCCTGGGCGCCGGTTCAGTAATATTTATATCACTTATACCAGCGTTACGCTCAATATCAAAGCCCTGGGCCATAGGTCCAACTAAATCCCACGGTTTACGATCATTGATTAAATACCGGGGGCCGGAAGGAAGATTGAATAAGATATAATGATAGGGTATATCTATTTTTCGCAGAATGGCATGTAAATTAGGACTGTTATTTGGCCTGCCAGTAGTTATGACAATGTAATATCCCTGGTCATACCACTTATTTAGCTGTTTGCGGGCGCCTGGCAGTACCTTGACCTTACCAGTATGTTCTACTTCATGCTTAACAATAGTACCGTCAAAGTCAATGAAAATGGTGCCTTTGTACTTATCTCCAATAGTGGCCCTTAGCCTTTCAGGATCACCAAAAAAACGGGCCTCCTGGATCCGGATACCCAGGACCGGCCTTTCTTCGTAAATATAGTCTCTGATAACATGGGAAATATAACCATTTCCTATGTTCTGTTCAAAAAACTCAGGCATGTACTTTTTGAAATAGTAACAGCCTATCACCCCTTCAAAAATTCCATTTCCCTTCGGATATTTCTTTTCAGCAATGCTTGTAACACTTCCATTAGGAAGGATCGTTGCAATAGACCAGTTGCGGGGATCTTCGCCAATTAGGGACCAGGTAGGTATAATGCAATCAGGAACATCCCTTTGTGGATTGCTCTTTAAAAACTCAAAGATAGGATCCACGTTTACGCTGTTATCGCAATCTACAAACATAACCGGACCTTTCAAATCTTTGCACCCTGCAATAATTGTTTCGCAAACATTATCGGTTTTATTAATCATTGCCAGTGAAATAGGATTAGCATTAGTTAATTGCAGAAGCTTCACATCTGCTGTATGCTCCCTATTGTGGTCAGAACGTAAAATAAAATGGAATTTATCAATCTGATCGCTCCATTTCAAAAATGGCTCAATAGCATGTTTAATGAATGTTTTGCCCTCAAACTCAATGAAAGGCTTAAACTGACCACCAAAACGCTGGCCCTCACCGGCCATAGGAAAAACAACCGTTACTTTCTTCATATTTTTAAGTTTGCTGGCCAGTTATCAGCGTTTATCTCGCCCTGTTGTTCGTACATTGAATAAGGGTACTCATGGCCCATCTTTTCCCACCACATTTCAATCCGGGGGAAAGGTTTGAAAAAATCATGGATCATAGTATTGTAAAGCGCCATAGCTTTAAGTTGGTGCTGGGATCCATCACAAAGATAATCCTGATACCATTCCAACATCCTATGAACAACAGGATTGCCCTTGGCATAGTAATGACCGGTCAACCAGATAGGCATACGCAAATGCTTGGTGAAATCCAAACCCACATCCCTTTGTATATGGCCGCCCGGACCTGGGAAATTGTATTGTCCTGTTACCGGCTCAGTATTTAACGGACAACTAAATAAACTCAATAGATCCCGGCGAAAACCCCAAAATACATGATCCTGGGTCTGGAAAGGAAACCTGGTCTGCAAACCCAATACAAAAATATGGCTCAAAGGATAAACGCTACCAGGGAAAAACTTCTTAACGGACGAATGATTGTGGCGGGCAAATATCTCATTCATCTGAATAAGACTATGATCGCTGATACATTGGTCCGTCCTGGTTTTGGCAGCTATCGAAGCCTCAGAATAATGTAAACCGTGTCTGGATGAAAGGATCTGTAAATTGATATTACCCTGGCCCGGGTTTTCGGGATGGTCCTGCCAGATTATCTCAATATTGTCCGGAAGGTCACGCTTTTGCTTAAACTCACCAGTCCAAGTTGAAATAATAACGTTCTCAACGAAATCGTGCTTCAAATACCCTCTGGCAGTGCTTATGGTTCCGGGCCACATGCCACCTTGCATAATTATATCCATTATTTAAACTTTTTCGTAGGTTTCCTTAAAAATATCAGGTTTGCATGGGTAAAATTCACCCTGGACACCCTTAATAATCCAATCATTTCTTTGAGCTGTAATATTGCCCTCTAAAGTTGGTATCACAAGGGTATTATCATGATATATTTGCGCTTCGGGGCAAAAATCGTAAACTTCGTCTAAATTAAAACCTGTCCATTGGATTGCCTGTATTACAACAGGTCTTTTGCGGAAAAATTCTGGTTCGCTCATGGTTTCTTAGATTTGGTAAATAAAATGATGAAAAATAACTTCCCTATTTGATACGAACATTCAGCTATGATAAGAACAAATCCACCTATAATCATATTTAAAATATAAATAAGTGGAGTTAATTCAAGCCGGGCATAATGCTTGCCGAAATATATTGCTGCCATTATAACTCCAATGGCAAACATTATAATAAAATTCCACCTGGGTTTTCTGTCTTTTAATTTCATAATTCTATTTTATAAAATGGTCTGAATAATGTCCTTAATTCACCGGCATAATTCGCCCAGGGCTGCAAAAGCTTCATGTTACACTCCATTTCCGTTGTAACAGTATCACCGTTGTTTACTTCTGTTCCCCAGTCATGCAGGCAAATATGATCGCCGGTCTTTAAATACTCACTGTAAATCTGAAATTCCTTCGCCTTATTGCCTCCATCAGCAATGATAAGCGTTTTACCGGCAGACTTTATCTGTTCGGCCAGGACCAATATGTTCTCCTGGTTAAAAAGATCCCAGGATAAGTGAATATTGATATAATTGCTCATACTGTCAAGACGCATTAACCAGTGGCCCACACCTTCATCCGGACGGCTGTAAAAATCCGTTTTGCTTATTTCGTAGCTGTCAAAAATAAATCCTTCGGTAACAGCAGCCATATTAGCCAGGTAAAGAGCTAAAGCGCCCTTTTGTGTGCCAAACTCAATAACATACCTGAACCCAAATTCCCGGATGTAATATTCCAGAAAATAAAGCGCTGAATATGCCTGGCTCATGCCTCCACCCATCATACGGTGATTAATTTCCATCATATTACCTATGCTCAATACCTTGCCTTCTGTTTGCCGGATCGCTGACCCGTGGTTTTCATTAAAATTTGTTTTCATCTTTTACTATTTAGGTACAATCAATAAAAATCCCTGGTAACGGTAATCCTTCCATACATGGTGTGACTTCTCAAACATCTTATAAATGAAATCACATCCCATCTTCCGCAGTTCTTCATGTACGGTGCAATTACCGGCGCCAAATGGCCCTTCCTCATATAGCCATAAGTCATCAATGATAAATACATCACCTGAGAAATCCCTTTTGTCCCTAACAATTTGCAGTTCACCCTCCAAAGGCAGGCGCATACGATCTTCATTCTTGTATGTATCATACTCCGTGTAATGAAAATCAGCACCTGGGAAATGAGCATCATGGAAAAACATGCAATTACCTCTGATCGGGAAAAGATCAAGCAATACACCCAGGTCATCAGGCAAGGTGCCTTCCATAACCAGAACATTAGGATCATTAATGAACTTTTGCTCACATAACTTTACAAGCTGCGGCATAATCTCTATGCTCAGAACCTTATCAAAGTGGCCCTTGCAGTATTCCAGGCTCTCACCCTTGCCTGCACCTGTCTCAATCAATGTAGTAAGCTTATACCGGTCAATAAGGTACTTTAGCGTTATACCGTCTGACTGGCCGGTGAAAAAGTCTTTTAATGTTGCCATGATATTTTTATCATATCAGTGTAATTCATATCAACCATAAATCCTTCTACTAATAATTGATGCTCTATTAATGAATCAATGGATCCATTATTAGGATAGGTAATATGAAATCTACCTTCCTTTGCCGCATCTAAAATAAGGTTTTTAATCGCCTTGAAAGTATAATTTCCAGATAAATCAAGACGTCCGGATTTCTCAGTTATTAATTTTGCCTCCTTTGCTGTTAATTTTAATGTGCTTTCCATTATTTCATGTATTTTTTATTCCAAAACTCTGATTTCGTGTAGCACTCACCGGGTTTTAAGCTGGCCCGGCTAAGTAAATATAGCTCCTTATTATTTACCTTGTTAATAATACCATCAACGAATTGGTGAACAGCACTTTCAACACAATAAAAAGCCTTGGCACCCTGAATTAAAAAAATCCAGTCCGGTATCTCATAATCTTCATAAGGAACTATCTCTAAAATAGACCTGGTTTCATCTTTAGGTACTTCGGCCCGGTCCCCGTGACTACTTGAAAGGTGGGCTAAAACATATTCTGGTGTATTACTTCCAAAAATACGCTCAATTCGGCGGGCCTTTGGATAGTCAACGGTAAATTCAAGCCTATGCTTATTTTCATAAGGTACACTGGCAATACGGTATTTAGTTTCCTCAAAGGTTTCGCCGCCCTGTTCCATCGGAGCGTCACCCCGGTCTGCCAGGTCCAGAAAAACATCGTAATGCTGCTTTATACTGTGAATATACAGACTGTCATCCTTTAACCAGTCCCCCGTATCCCAGGTATAGCTATCAATACGCTTTTTGTCAATCATAAGCGCATTAACATAAGGAAAATAGTTTGCCACCAGGTTAAAAAACTGTTCCCGGACCGGCCAAAAAACAATGTATCCCTGTTTGCGGTAATATTTGGCTATCGGAGCAACACAAAATATGTCACCCAAAGCGCCGGACTGGTTAATTAATACCGTTTTTTTCATTTAAAGGTTAGTTTACTTTTATCATAAGCCCATAACCTTGCTCCGGATCTCTCCATTCGCATAATAACACCTAATCCTCTTTCTTCCTTTCTAAAAAGAGTACGGCCAGCACTTTGGATATTCTGTGCCTTCTTTTTATCTATATTAGGGATAAAGAATGAATCACCATGCTTCATTTCTCTCCATGGATACTTACCTCTATACCCACAAATAGGTTCAGGAATAGGAATGTTTTTGTCAATCTTATATGCCATAATTAATCTATTTTTGCCACCAGTACAGCGCCCGGGGTACCGGTATCTTCCCGGGAAAACTGGTAGTTAGGGTTAATCTCCAAAATTGCTTTTTTTACCTGGTAAATGGTTATATTGTCATGCGCCGGGGTGCCAAAATCATAGTAGTCATCAATCAAAATAATATGATCTTTGCGGGAATGACTGCCAATAGCCGCAATTTCTTCCAGGATAGGGCAGGCAACCGGGCCACCAATATGCGCATCCAGCCAGAAAGTACAACGCTTATTACCGGAAATTTGTAGCATCATAGGGATATGTTCTACACTATCACCCAAAAGCAGGACCAGGCGCCCTAAAGTAATGTCATTAGCAAACTTACCCTGGCAATATACATAATACTGCCCCTGGATCTCAACAGAAATAACCTGCTTAAAACCATAGGCAAAAGCAGCTTCAATACCGTTTCCTTCGTGGGATCCGGTTTCAATTAAAGTATCCGTGATAGCTGAATACTTTTCCAGCCAGGACCGGATCTTGTGTTTTTCTCGTAAATTTTCCATATCAATCTGTTCTTCGGTTATATCTCATAATCTGTTCATAAAAATCAGTAGGTTTAATGAAAGCATTACCCTGCTGCGTAGGATCACGGTGAGTAGGAAGATCCCATTTCTTCTGCATGAGACTTAAAACACTCTGATCGTGCCGGTGATACTTGAAGCCAGGGTAGTTATCCAGGCCACAAGTGTTAGGATCATCAGTAAGAATACGCCGGTCAGTACAATAATTAAGCATTTCCTCAACAAAACGTATGCTGCGTTCACATACCCGGTAAAGCTGGAAAGTAGCATACAAAGGAAGGCCATGGATATACTTGTCACTATCACAATCCATATAAACAAAAGCATCCCTTTTGGTACACCTATATTCTTCATTGGTAGGAACAGGATCAGTATGGAAAAGCATGATACCATGATCCAATGTAGCGCAAACATTGATAAGTGGATCCACCGGCTTTAACCATTCAATGACTGAATCATTGTAAAAAACATAATCACCTTCATTGAGCATGTTCATGGTCTTTAAAATGATGTAGGGCTTCCATAACCAAAAACCGGCACCCTTGCGCTCAGATAAGATACTTTCATTGGCCTTTTTAAAATCATCTTCCAGGTCACAATCATTGTAAGGGATAACATTATCAAACCCACCAAAACGGGTACCGGTCCGGCAATTATCCTTTTGCGCATTGTAGTGCGTAATATGTGCGTAGCTGATAAGTACCTTATTCATGTGACCAATGATTAAAAAGTGCCATAATTAAAAAAATAACTATCGAAGCAACTAAAACACGGATAGTATTTCTAAGAAAAGTAATAAACTGAATATGACTGGGTATAGCCTTCAAAATACTGTTTACCAGCCAGTCAATAAATAGCGCTACTCCACAGCCTACAATAAATCCTATGAACATTTTCTGAAAAGTGTTAATGAATGAACCATATCGAAAAACTTAGGCATATACCTGAAAGGCTGTATATTGCCCTCAATAATCTCTTTAACAAGATCACTCGGATCGTCCCAGTGGTGCGGTCCCCCGTAACGCTTAGCACTGTCATGGAAGCCTATTATGCCTCCTGGGGCCAACATAGGATACCAGTCAATGAAATCTATGAAAACATCCTGGTATAAATGGCTGGCATCAATGAAAAGATAATCAAAAGGCTTATCCCATGTTGGAGCAACATTAAATGAATAATCCTGTATGAATGTGAAATTATTACATCCCTTAGTATTTTCCTTAATACGATCAATACTGCCTATCAAGGATTCATTCATAGAATCAGGAATGATAGGATCAATACCATAAACAGGAACTTTAGGGTTAGCCTGGCAGAATGTTTTAGAAGTTTCACCATAAAGTACACCTATCTCCACAATACCAAGCTTGCAATACTTAGCAATGCTGGCCTGCTTAGCCGCTTCATCTATATGGTTCCCCCAGGAACGTATTTCAAACTTCCTTTTTTCCTCGCTCATGGTAAAAGTATATAGGTGGTTCAATATAAACTTCGGTTTTAAGATACGGAAAAATACCCATGCTGTATTCACGGTCCTCACCAAAAGCCAGGTCCGGGAACCCTACTCTTAATGCAATGTCCCGCTTTACAGGGTTTAAGTGGTTAGGATTGCGGTAAAATAACATCCCGCCCGGGCGCTCAGGATCCGGCTCGTCATACCAGTGGGAATATTTTAAGCTATGATAGGTCTTGCCTAAAAGATTGCTGTCAACATAATGCAAAAGGTGGATACCTACACAGTCCGGGCCTTCTTCCAAGGCGCCAAGGACCAAATCAACGTAGTTATCGCTCACCAGGTCATCATCATCAATGAAAACAATGTAGTCACCCGTAGCCTGGTACAACATTCGGTCCCGCTTCTTCCCTATGCTTACCTGGCCGTCATTGTCATAAAGTATCTCTACCGGCTTACCTTCGGCCTGGGATGTGATAAATGGAAATAGCATAGTATGAAAAACCTTGCGGCGCCGAAGGCCGGGAAGCAAAATAGACAGTTTTGGTGCCTGGTATGTTTTATTCATAGCCTATTAAAAAATAACCTTCGCTGGGAAGGCGTAACCCTGGGTAAACATTAACGTAAATATGCCTGGGCGCCTTCTCAACCTCAACAATATCATAGTAAAATATGCCATTGTCATGTAAATATCTCTGTAATGCCTTGTTCTTATTGATATGGGCGCTTATATGCGCACTCAGCGTATCAAAAAATTCCTTTCGGTCAAAATCATCCCTATGTACCCTCTGGTAAATCAAAATTGCTTAGCCTGCGCTGGTTATATGCCTGAAAATCCTGCTTTAAAAACTGTGCATTATGCTCATATACACTATCATTCAATGAAGCATCCAGGTCAACATGCTTGTGACGGATAATACATTGTGGAATATAAACAGCCTTGCCAAGTTTGTGGCTTACTTCCATAAACTCATTATCAGCATATAAACTTATGTAAACCGGATTGTAAATGTACCCAAACCGGTCAAAATATGTTTTACCTAAAATACTCAGCGTATTAAGGTTTTCCCCCTGGTGGCCGTCATCAAAGTGCGCAACACGGTCTAAATCACCATCAGCATATACACCCCGGATAATATTGTCATAACCCTGGACCTCCGGGATCATATCATCACTCGCTAAAAGTAAAATATCCCACTCGCCACAAAAATCCATGAAAACAGGATCATGAAGGCCGTAATTGACAGCAGCAATCTTTGTAGAATTTGTATCATAAGAGATAAAAATGTTTTCGTGCTGCTTGTAAATCCAGTCCATCATCTTTGTATCCATCATTACAGGATCACTTTCTTCGCATACAACATGAATGAAAAAATTCTCTTTGTCATCCATGAATTTTAAGTAAGCCTTTAAAGCTTCTTTAAACTTCTTTTCCCGGCCCATAGTCGGGAACTGTATTAAAATACGGGGAATTTTACTCTTTGGTTTCATAATGTTTGGCTTGTTTGGATACTTCTATAATAGCATCAAATATTGAACTAACTACCTCCTTTTTCCACTTATTTGGATCAGGCTTTTTAAGGATGCCCAGCCAGATTAAAAACTTTTTGAACCGATGCTGGAAAAACATACGCAACTTAAAGCGTATTGCGCTTTGTGCCAGAAGGACTTTAAGCTGTAAATGCAGCCATAAACGAATGGGAAGCCAAAAGCCGCCAATTAAAATACAGCCGATAAAAGCTGATAGCTTAATAATCTCAATGGGGAAATAAGATAACCGGTCATCATTCAAAAGTGAATCCCAGTGTTTGGATACAAAACCAGCACTGTACACACTGGCAAAAGCCCAGTACAATAAGAATATTTTAAAAACCATGCCTAAATATTTATTGAAAAATCGTTGCTTCCTTCAATAAGATCATGATAAACAATCGGGCAACCGGCAAATAAAGCCTGGTCCCCGTCCTCAAAATTTTCCCAGTGGTCAACAATCTGGTCTATCTCGGAAATAAAATTAGCGTTTGCAGATGAATTTTCCAACTTTCGCCGTAAATCTTTTCTCACATAGCTCATGTGGTGCATCTCCAATTCACTGCGCTTAAAACCGTGAAACCGGGCCGGGCAATATATATCCCCTTCATTCATTCGGCGGGTGGGATCAACCAGGACCGGAAAATAGCCGTTGTACTTAAATTCGCTATGTTTGTGGATCTTTGTAACGAATGTTACCCAATAGTCCTCTGGTGGGACAATACGTAGCTCAGGGCGCTTATAATAGGTCTGCATCTGGCAGGCCGTATTATCATATCCCTGCATTTCAATCTCAAAAAGTGCATTTGCGTACTGGTCCGTGAAATAAAACTCGTCAGTATCCATGGAAAGATGATGGGTGCAGTCATGCGCCCGGGATAAATTTAAACCAATATTGCGCTTCTGAACTTCATTAAGGGCAGGAGTGATAGCTAAATTAGGAGCGTATAGAGCAATTTCATCTATAATGCCCGCATTACGAATATCTTCTAATAAATCTATTAATCCTTCCAGGGCCGGACGCCCTGAATTACTTTTTAACTGATAAACAACGGAAATGTAGTCAGCATGTAAGCGCATACGCTCAGCACTGGCCTTCAATAGTTCTTCACCATCAAAAACATTATATGATATACCCAGCTTCATTCGTCCTTGCTTAGCGCCCTGCGGTGAACTTTGATTTGCAGGTACAAACTAACCAAGGTAAGGCCAAGTACGGCAAGACCGGCGCCGATAATCAGCTTCTTTAAGGTCTTGTCTTTAACGGAAGATACAACAGCTTCAACCATTATGAGAATTTAATGAAAAAAAGGCGGGGATGGACGGACCCCGCCTTTCTCCCTAATTACTAATAAAAACACTAACCACGAATCACCTGGCTATGAAGCACAGGAAATATCCTTCTACGGGGATCCGTAAACCGGGCGCCGTGACAAATACCTTTGTATTGGCACCATCCTTACCGGCTTCATGGACCTTATAACCCGTAACACCTGAACCATTTAAAACACCCTGGATATGATTAATCGTAGGTGTTTGCAGGCGAATTTCTTTTTCTAAACCCAGGCACCGGCCAACATCTATTGCCTGTTCTGACGATGGACCAGGTTCTTTTGGACCATCAGGCGGGTTTTTGGGATCAATAGTTGGCGGCGGCGGCGGGCTGTCAATCTCTGCCTTGTAATTCTGAAACAAAAGAGAAGCCTTCTTTTGGGCCTCACGATGACTGAGATTAGGAGCGGAAGCCTTAACTTCTTCCAAAAAATCTTTGTACATTCTTTCTGCCATGACTTAATAATTTGATTAAACTATGATTAGATACCAAATGTATTACAAATATTTGTTATTTCCAACCGCCTTTTACCGCTTGTAATAACGTAATTATTAAAAATAACAGAAAACATACGTTAAATGCCATACTCACAAAAAACCCATTTCGGAAAAATTTGTACCGCTTAGGATTCTTTTCAACCTCCACAGGATAAGGACGCTCAACAATAATGGAATCAATACGGTAATTAGCCTGGATAGCACTATCAATCTTAAACTGCAAAACTCTTTGATGCTGAAAAACCTCTAAATATAATCGCCCAGCCTCAATACGTGCTTCAGCATGCGCCAATTCAACATCAGCACTTATACTGGTTAGAACACCTGGATCCGGATCACAGGGTATCTCAATAAATTCCTTTACCGAATCACCAGGAATATCTACATAAATAGTAGTATCCCGGTATTCAACGGAGAAAAAACTATCTACCCGGACCTTTTCTTCTGGCGGGTATTTCTCATAAAACCTTGCAGCCCGCTTCTGTACGCTGCAACTGCTGGCTAAAAGAGAAAATAAAACTATGCCTAATATCGTTCGCATTACACAGTGGATTTAGTAGTCAGATCCTTCCATGCAGCAATAAATTCCTGGCCCTCTTTTTTGATTTTAACAACTTCATCCTTAGTGACGTTATCATCTTCAAGGGCAGCAATCGCCGAATTAACAACGTCCATGCCTTCTTTGCCAAGCTTAGCAACTTTGCCAAGTTTACTCTTTACCTTCTTCCAGGCAACACCGAAAACAGTCGTTACAACGGCAAAAACTGCTGAAATAACAGTCCATAAACCACCGCCGGCATCACCATCACCACCCTGGGCGAAAATAATGGCCGGGACCAGCAAAACAATAAATAAGAAAATAAACTTTTTCATAACAATAAAATTAATTCAACAATAAAACTATTTGATAGTATCAACAGCTAATTTAGCTCTTTTTTGCATAATAAGCGAATCCATCTTTGATAATTGGCGCTGAGCCTGGGAGGGCAAAGTAAGTGTATCAATAGAGATAGTGTCATTTTTAATATCCTTTTTCTTTGACTTTACCGGATCCTGGCCATACATGGCAGAAACCATAAGAAAGAATAGGACGATTATAAAAAAAGATAATATGGTCCTAAATATCTTCATTGCATGTCAAGTTCAATGTACATGAGGGTCCGGCCATTAATCTCAAGCTGCTTCTCAATAAACTCATTGGTCTTTACTTGATTTTGCTCAATATCATCAAGTTTCTTTCCATACCACATGACAGTAACTATCCACCCACAAAGCAATATTATAGATGCAATCAAGGAAATATATTTTTCAATCTTTTTCACTTCTTGAAAATATGCTTCGGATTAATGTTAGCCAGTGCAAAAAATTCCTCTATAAGAAAATTAGGGCAAGTTTTTTTTGAAAGCATATAATGACCTGCAATCTTATCGCCAGGATGATCTTTTATAAACTGTTTGACGTAACTTACCAGGGAAGTGAACATAGCATCAGTAAAAAGCTCAGAAAAAGGCTTTACCAGACTCTTATTGTCAAGGGTACGCCCACCCTCTAAAACAATATGCCTACCAGTAGAATTATACCCCGTAGCTCCCCAAGTCATCTCATCAGAAGAAACCCAGTCATCAGCATTGTAGGGAGTAAGGTTCTCAATGGATCCATCACGATGGATCATATCAGAATAGCCCAGCCGGTCCCAGCCACGGCCATGAAGCTCCTGAATGGGCCTCATATCAATGTAATCATCTGGTAGGTATTTGCGGTCATCGTATGTATCACCTAAATATTTAACTCCAATAAGCTTTGTCTTATCATTAATATCCTTCGGACCCATGTGCCATTGTTGTAAAATACCCTTACTTAACTTATAATTAGGATGCGTATCAGCACAGTGTATTACAAGTAGTTTAAGCTCTGCCATATCTATCTAAGTAAAAGAAAAACAACTAAATTAATAATGCCTGTCAATCCTGCAGCCGTAACTGCACCAATAATAGCAGCTTTAGATTTTATTACTGCCAGATCGGTACGTATATGACTTATATCCCTTTTAATCTGCTCAATATCTTTATTCTGGCTTTCAAGCGTCTTAATTAGATGAACAGCCCATTGGTCCCAGCTTCCGACCTTGTTTTGAGAATCTATGCCATTAGTCATCTTCTGGATAGCCTTTGTCTGCGGGTATAGTAACACCAATTAACTCCGTATTAGCCTGCGCACTTACACTGTGCATTGTATTCTCAGGAATCCTTAAACTGTCACCCGGCGTAAGTTCAAAAATCTTATCATTCATCAAAACACGGAGATGACCTCGGTAAACCATTAACATCTCCATGCTATGCTCATGCTTATGCAAAGGAAATTCAGTACCAATACTTAAAAAAGATCGCTGGACAGCTACCTCATTATTGTTAAATAGACAAAAACCAACACAAAAACCAGCCTCCACATCATACTCCACAACCCTGGATCCCATGCTTTGTGTAAAAGAACTTAACGGAGGTAAAAAATACGTTAGCTTCTTTAAATCTTCTATTAATTTTGTCTCACACATTACCCTATAAGCTCTTTAAACTGTTTCATTCAATTACCTATCATAAAATTCAGTGAATTTAACAAACGTCTTTACTTCATTTCCGTATGTACTTGGGTTTCCACCGCACATATAAACCTCACCGTTATAAACCGCCAAAGCCGAACCAAGCACGGCATATGGGGCGCCATATTTTCTTGTCCACGTATCATTAGGTACATCATATTCAAATATTGCACATGAGTGATTTGTGGTAGTTGTCGTGACCCCCGCCCCCGCTCCTGAGATTATATAAAACTTATCTCCGATTACCGCCACCTCTTTATAGCAGGTGCTAAAGGGAATTGGTGTTTTTGTGTTCCATACATCAAGGTCGGGGTCATATTCATAGACAGTCGTCACGGGGGCTAAAACGGGGTATGTAGCCATAGTATTATACCCCCCTATTGCATAAATCTTACCACCATAAGAAGCCCCAAAATCACCAAGCAATTTCTTGTCCGGCATGCTTGCTTTTGTTGTATCCCATGTATTTGTTTCTGTGTCATATATTTCAAGTACGTCTGTCCCGTCGGTAAATCCACCATTACTTATTACTCCACCGAAACAATAGATTTTTGTTCCTAAAACTGCCGAACCAAAGTCTTCCCTTGCCGTGGGCATATCAGCTTTTTGTACCCACTCGTCAGTAGCCGGTGTATATTCCCAACATTCGTGACTAACGTTTGATATAATACCACCGTTTAACCCGCCAATATGATAAATCTTATCCCCAACCTTTCTCGCAACTGAACTCTGCCTGTATTCCTGATCCATAAATCCAATAGGCATATCTCCTAAATCTGTCCAGATGTTTGTAACAGGATCATAAACCTCGTATTTTTTATTGACCCCCCCAAAGCGATATATCTTTCCATTAAATTCCTCTAAACAATGTTGGCTATCTGTATATGACATATCTGCAAGATACTCACATCCCACAGGCGAACGGTATGCAAGTCTTGTCAAAATATTGACCGATGCGTTAAGTGACCTGTTTATATAAGTGGAGAATAATCCGGCATATTTTGTTGTAAATGCAGCATAAACTCCCGTTCTTACCGTTTGTATTTGAGTTGATGGCGGTGCTTCATTCCAACTATAATCCGTATAATAAGTAGAAACAGACCCCCCCGCCTCACTGCGAATAAAATCAGCGTATTCGCCTAATAGTGTTTTTTCTACAAAACCATTTCCCCTTGCTATTGCTCCCCTGTTATCATAGTCTATCAAATTATCATCGTTCCATGTTGCCGGGTCATCAGAGACATATAGTGTGCTTACGCCTCCATCACCAGCGGATTGTGCATTAACATTCACTCCGTCAAGCATAGACCATTCATGACCAAATGGCATTTCAATTCCCCTGTAACGATTTACTTTAACAGTAACGCCCCATGTTGGCACGGTGTAATCCACCTCCCCTGTTCCTGATGCCAATGCGTCCGACTTACCGCAGGGAACAAACGGGTTGTATTCAAAATGCGTATTCCAATCAGCAAGCACAAGTCCCTCAACACCCAATCCAAGTCCTCCCTGTTTGTACCCTTCGGCAGTTAAGGTTGGATCAACCGCTTTCTGTGAGTTAAGTGTAGCATACTCAATAACAAAAAGCCATGTTATCCACTTATAATCAGAATATCCAATCATGTTCCATTGTCTTCCCCTATTATTGGCATACGTTCTGAAATCAGATTTGGCTATTTTAGTTGCTGGCATACCGAGCCTTGTATTATAGTCGGCATCAACAGTAGCATTATTATCTCCACCCCTATAATCCACTGAGGTGTTTTTAACCGAAGCCAGTGTAAGTGTATCTCTGTTTAAGGCTGCCTGGTAAGCTGAAACATAATGTTTGAAAACTTTTTTATATCCGGCTAAACCACTTAGACTTATTTTTATTTGGTGTTTGCCAGCATCTGACTCAACCTTATAATAAAAATCTGGAAATTCAATCATTACCTGTCCGTCAGTACCATCAAGATTACTTACTGCTCCACTTACTTTTTTACTCCAATCATTAGGGTCAAGATAATAATTAACCGTTCCGTCATCATTTAATAAACAGGCTTTTATCAATGAATGAACAGGCAATCTTGCATGGGTGTGCATATCACTCGCTATTCTTGTGAGATCAGGAGATGAACTTGACTCATCAATTTCCACACCATACCATTGTGTTTCCCAATATGGATAAGTAATTACCTTCTGCCCGAAAGTGATTGAGCAGATAAAAAGTAGTATGATGGTTAAATTTCTCATGGTATTATCCCCGTTCCCAAAGCATCCATTGCTGTTTCAAAAGGATCTGTGAAATTATTAACTTGTGTTTGTGTCATGCCTGCCCCTGCGGCAAATAAGGAAACCTGCTCGTTGACTCGCATACCAGTCGGGGTGTCATCATCGTTAAACATGAAAGTATAGGGGTTGACAGTTGGTGTGCCTGTTGAAGTTGTCGTTCCGTCAATGAATACTGCTTTATTCCGATACACTCTGGTTAATGATGCTCCTGTTCTGGTATTAATCCACATCCCACTTGCGTCTAAACTTGCAGCACTAATATTGTCATCACAATTATTCATTGCATAACACATATTAGTCCCGTACCTTGGAATAAATTGGAAATCGTTATGGTCAGCACTAAGGCTTATTCCGTGCCTTCCATTATTCCCCCCGGTTGTCCTGATATACCATAGCATGGTAGCACTGTTCTGGGCAAAGTTCACGCCGTCAGTTGTAGGGTTCCAGTTATGGTTAATATATGCCTCACCCGAAGCCGGGGAGGTAAGTCCCTCATGCGCCGTAAAAATAAAGTTGCCCGCTTGTGCCCCTGCCTCTGAAGCGTCAAACGTCCCCGGATTCTTCCAGTTTATAAGTGCCTCCCCTGCCCCGTTCGTGTGAGCAGCGTAAACATAGATAACATCTTTTGTTACCCATTCTCCGTTAGCTAGCCACGCTTCAACACAAGTATTCCAAATAGCCGCTGTAGCTGCATCTGGCTTAGTAGTGTAAGCGTCATAAACGGCTTGGTACTCAGCACAATAAGTAGAAGGGGCATACGTTACAACCTTACCTCCGTATGTAATAGTGTTCTGCCCGAACGACAGTACCGGGATAAGTAGTAAAAGAAATAGTAATCTTTTCATTATTTGTCTTTTTCAAGTTCAGAAATCCGCTTCTCTAATTTCTCGATGTACAAATACGATTCTTCCAACTCTTTCACCACCCCCTCGATGCGGTTAGCAAGGTTCACAATATTAGACTTATTGCCAAGTGCCGGCAAATAATGAAACTCATTAACGAATTGCATTTTTTCAGAAAAGTCCTGTAGCTGATAAGAATCGTCAAAAACATAATCCGCCCATGCCGTTGACTTGGTTGTGTAAACGGAATCACAATAGATATGTACAGCCACAAGGGTATCGACGTTTATGGAATCGGCATCGATGGTTCCAAAGGTCCAATCCCCGGTAACGGTTATGTCCGCTGTGGCCAGATCGGTTGTTTCAAGAGTATCAACCATGCCTGTGGATGTAGGTGTTAACACAAGCGTATTAGACGATGCAGCATAACTCAGTATAAGCGAATCATTGACAGTAAAACTCTCAAATGTGCTGTCAACAAGAGATTCAGCAACAATCAAATCCCATTTACCAGTGCGAACATTAAGTTTATATTGTGTAGCCTGGCTAAATACAGAAATGCCTGCAAATATTAAGCAGGCAAATAAAATGAGCTTTTTCATATTATGAAGATTTTAAGTAGTGATATGTTCTGCCAGCCCTTTCTGACCATAGTATTTCCCGGCGCTGGCTGCCATCAGCCCACTTCAAGGTAGTAACATTACCTGTGGTTTCCATCTTGGCAATAGCGCATTTAGGATCATCAGCATCAGCATCCAATACAGGATAACCGTAATAAACAACAGTGTCCGATGCCTGGTCAATAAGAGCATACTTATCTGAAAAGAAATTAGCGTTAATGTCGTGTTGTAACCTTGGATCTGGCATTTTGATTATTTTTTAGTTAAAATTTCTTCTATCATTTTGTCCGTAAGTTCCCGGATCCATCGTTTATCCCTGCGGGAATATGAAAATACCCGGTCCTCACCCTGGATACACCTTATGACAATATCAACATCCTCAATCTTATTCCCAGAAACCCTTGCTTCATGCTCCAAAAGCTTGTGAATATACTTCTTTACAAACTTCGGAATATCTATTAAACCTGCTAACATCTTTGCAATTTACGCAAAAGAAATAAAACCCTTCAATCTTAGGCCATCATTTTTCTTAAAATCATAACCCCTTTCCTTCTCCGCAACCGTATATCCCTCTCGCCCTCCAACATCATTCGTATTCCCCTCTATGGTGAAAAAGCTATTTGCACCTATCTTTTGAACTATACCTGCATGGCCCTTCCATTGCCCCACGCCACCTTTGAAATACTGCCAGATAACAATATCCCCCTTTTTGGGATACTTGCTGACCTTCAAAACACCCGTTGTATCCTCCTGAGCGTTTTTATAAGCCTGCTGGCTGTTCCCGCTGATCTTCTTTAGAATAATCGGCCTGTATGCCCGGGGAACCATATCATACCAGACCATCTTTGCGAAGTAAACACACCAGGCATCACCCTTATTCCATCCTACCTGACTCATTAAACGCTCCAATGTCTCAGAGCGGAAACCACTATTGCCAGTCAACTCCTGCTGCCCTAAAAAGGTCTTTCCAAAAGTGACTACTCGCTGGCGGCCTTTCAACGTCACCAGGACAGCGCCAACAGCACCAAGGCCCAGTAATGTGTATAAAAGGCCAGGCTTTTTCATTTCTTCATTATACCCTTAACCAGACCGCCCAGGAACATGCCCAGGACAATCGAAAAAACCATGGTGGCACCCAAATTAACATAAGTCTCAGGCTTCAAAGAAACCTGAACATCAGTCTTAATGCCTTCTTCGCCTAAAAGTCTATCTAAATATTCCATATCTAAAATGTTGGTCCTAAAACATATTGCTTTAACTGTCCGTATTTCCTCACAGAAATAGTTGATATACCCTCTAACTGGATAAGCGCAGCTTCGGTCTTAACGCCAAATAACCCGTCAACAACTAACTGGGCCATAGGTGCCTTTAATCGCTGGTTTAACCACCGCTGAACAACCTTTACAGCAGCCTTTTCTTCAGGATTAACACCAGATCCACGCTTCAAAGGCCACGAAATACCCGTAGATGGGGAATATTCTGTGTTGGTAAAGTTAGGCTCACTGGATGAACCACCAATAGCCTTAGTCTCTTTGGCCTCTTTTTTACCACGCATCAAAAGGAAAACAATAATACCGGCTGCCAGGATCCCCCCGCCGATCATCATATTTTTCTTTGTCAGGTATTTTTTCAGGTCTTTCATAGCTTAAAAGTTTACTCCAAGTTTTTCATAGATAGCAATAGCCTGGTCCTTATGCTTGCCTCCAAGTTCCTCATTCAACCAGCCGTTCATATTCAAATCACGGCAAAGGCCCATATTCTTTTTCCACTGGCTTGTACACTCCATAATACCATTGTACGACTTAACGCCAAACATCCGAATAGCAAGGTTCAAATCATCTTTGCTTTTTAGGCTTTCCAGGTTGCGAATAATACCTTCCTGATCCGTACCAACACGATTCATGGCACTAAAGATATTCTGCACAATAAGATTCATTTCACCCTCAGATAAAGTCAGGTTGTATGACCTAACATCCAAATCTCCAAGTGCCTTCTCAGCCTTACGAATATCTGAACCACTGGCAATCTTGCTTATTTGCTTCTTAACTACCAATACCACTACAATACCAGCAATACCAATAGCTGCGTATTTGATAACCTTCTGCGTCTTGGGATCACTTAGGATCGCCAGCGCCGGATGTGTCGCTTTCATTTGAACCTCCTTCTGTGGCCTGGATAACCATTTCGCTTATCTGCTGATCGCTGTACTGCGGAGCAACATTCTTAACCAGGTCATGTACCTTGTTCTGAATACGGTCAATAACCTGTTTCTCCTTAGCTAAATAATCAGCCTGCCCTTGTCCCAGGACCAGGTAACGACAAACAAAATAGCCTGCCGCAAAAAATATGATGTTTTTTACCATCGTTCTAAGTTTTATGCCCGTACCGCTGTCTCTCCTACAACCTTCCACCCGGCGGCGGCAAGCTTGTTATTTATACGGAGAATTTCAGCTTCACTCAATGCCTGGCTGCTTAACCGCTTGGCTAAAATATTAGCCTCAGATTGTCCCATGGTCTTACCTATTTTACGCATACGAATACGATTAACAACGGTAATTCCACCAATGATAGCCAGCACCAGTGTACCTGCTTGAATCCAACTCTTTTTCATAATTGACAATTATTAATTAAAAAAAACTCTTTCCCTCAGCTATGCGCTTCTCACCCCTGGATAGTATATACAATACCGCCAGAAAGCCTAACGCTAAATATAAATCTTCATTACCACCCTTTGATATGGCAATCATTTCTTTAACGACTTAATAAGTATAATACCAGCAATCATTGTTGCTGAAACAATACCTATCATTAATATCGGACTCGGTTTATTCATCGGATTATTTTTTTGGGTAGATAACTTGCCATCAACTTCCTGTTCGCATGATTTTGAAAATGGAACCAAAGTGCGCATTACTGCCCTTCTCTGCTTACATTCAAATATCTGCATGTCCCTGGAATCCATTCCTTCAATAGCGTAATTCATACCCTGTTTATTACTATATTAAAATCACTTACAAAATTCTTATCCAGCCTTCCACTCGCCGGATCCCGCAATGCCATGGTCCCCTCAAAAAACTCTTTCACAACCTTGCCGGTCTTTTTATCATAAGCACCGTACTCAGTTATCGTGTCCTGGCCCCGGAGCTTATTGATATTGCGCTGCAAATTCTCAATATCCTTTCCCTTATCTCCTACTTTCAAGGTGCCTGCCAAACTGGGACGGCGGGAAAAATACCACCACCCTATTAGCACACCGCCTGCCAGGTATAGCCACTTGCTATCCACCTATAATGCCTCTTTTACACTCTTGCGAACCTTCCAGTATTTATATCCCCGGTACCCGGCGTAACCGGCACCGGCGAGAATTACTACCCACATCAGTTTTTTTATCATTATCCTAAAATTGCATTATTAAAATATGGACGCTGGGCGCCCTGACCTTCAGCCTTAATCTGGTGGGCCAAGGATCTGATACGGTCCATGTTCGTATCAGAATCGCCAAATATTCTTCCAAAAGCATCAATAGCCTCAATATCCGGATAACCAAGCTTAGTGTATATCTTCATAGCTTGATAATCGGCCTCTTGCTCGTTATCCTGCTGGTTATTTTTGAAATTGTGCGAATACTCATGTAGCAAAATAGCCACACGCTGCGGGATAGTCATTTTGTTAAAATGCTTCTTGCTGACCTGGATATAGTTTTTCATCTTATGAATACGGGCAGGTGTGGGATTAACCTGGCCGTTCTTCATTTTAATAACCGGCAAATAGTCAATAATCAAGTTTCCGGATAAGTTCCTGCGCATACCCGTACCAGTATGTCCTGCTGTACGGGCAAAACGCTCAATGAAACGAACATTATTGCGGTCCCGGGGATCAATCTCATTGCGCTTAGTACGCAATGGATGAACATTTATAGATGAAATACGAAAAGTGCCTGGATTGGCTTTTTGTGAATTGGCACGATCAAAAATAAGAATATGTAAGCGCCGGGGGCTTTGGGGCAAATGGAAAACCAGCCGGTCCTCACCAACTACCCTGTTACGCTCACGGTGAAAATATTCAGTATTGTCGTGCGTAGGATCAAAACCTATGAATACAAGTTCCCTGGGTTCATCCGTGTGAACCTTCAGATCCAGACTGAGCTGGCGGAATGACGTTGGAACTTTGTATATCAACTTTCTTAGGTTTAAATTCTCGTAAAATTACGTAACCAAGTCCAAGGGCGCCAGCAATCCACACAAAACGTGGGATCTTTACTTTGCCAGCTAAAACTTTTTTGCCCGCAGCGCTTTTGCGGGCAGCTTCGTCACTTTTTACAGCGGATTCAACAGTAATCGGCATTTACCTTTGTTTTCGTTAATAGACAAAAACAAAGATACTCAATGCAAATTACTTTTTCAATACTTTCTTGTAAATAATGAATCCAGCTATAAGAGCAACGGCCCCTATTACTATCTGCTTCTGGCTTAATCCCATAAACCCACCTATTGACGCTTCAACAGCAGCAACATCACCGGCAATTTTCTTAGGTAATGTCTGACCATCGGAAGTTTGCGTATCAATCTCATTGCGTGATTGCTCAGCAACAATGGGGGATAAGCTTATAAGCCCGCCACCAGGATCATTCCCTTTGTACGGAATCTTTACATAAACCAATATTCGACCCTCGGCCCTCATTTTTTCATTGTCGTAATGGTAGAAAATGGTTCCGGCATCGTCATAAGTCTTGGTCTTAACATAAGCCGTCTGTCCCCTGGGCCATTCTGCCCTGGTTCCATAAATTTGTACAATAATCGTATCAGGCATACCAACACGCTCAGTAACACCCAAAACCTCCGCAGCTTGACCAGTAGCACCATAAAAATTATTGGAGCGATCCCAACTTGTTCCTTTCATTATAATCATAACACTCTATTTTAATTAAAAAAAAAATTACTACTTCTTAACCTGACTGTAAATAACTACTGCCAATATGAGAACACCGGCACCAATGACAATATATCCAGTGGTGGCAGGCATACCCATAACTTTCTTTTCCTGGTAAACAGGCCGGTTTCCTACATTAACATCCAAATCATACGGCATGACCTGGTTATCTCCGGTCCCGGTGTGCTTTATAGCACTGTAAATCTCATTGGCCCTGCCAAGTCCACCAAAAAGCTTATCCAGAAAACCACCTACATCCTTCTTTTCCTCTACTGGGGCAGTACCGGTATTTGTTGCCAAAAGATCACCAGATGGAGTATTGTATCCGGTAATAAGGTTATTGTAATTGTTGTTTAAAATTTCCATGACAATAGTTATTAAAGTATTTTATATAGTAAAAATCCTACAAGTAAGGCACCGGCGCCTATCATTATCATCTTAGGATCCACACCGGCAATAGCGGCCTGGTCAGGTTCAATGACCGGCGGCTCAAAAGTGCCAGGAATATGGGTGTACCCACCGTAAGTACCATACTCCGAAACATCTTCGGTATAATCTTCCGGGGGCGGCTTGGGATACAAAGGATCAGTATTATTCCCAGGATAAGGCTGGTAATCATTTACCGGATTAATAGGTTTAATAGGATACAAAGGCTCAATCTGGTTTAAATCATAAATAGGCTTAGTATAGGTAATATCCTCATAAATAGGCCGTACAGGATTCAGGTTATCAAAGCTGATAGGCTCTAAACTTCTTACACTGATTGCTTGGTTAAAGAATATTGCTGACATTATGATTTCAGTTTTTTGAAAATAATTACTCCTACTAAAGCCAGGCCACCAGCAATACCAGCATACATGCCAAGCTTCTTAGCCCTTTCAGCCCATTCCTTCTGTTCCAGGATCTCTGTCTCATGCTCTGCCTGTTCAACAATCTTCTGCTTTTGCGCTGTGGTAAGCGAAGTATCATACTGGACCTGCAATTCCTTTTGCTCAATCTTTAGGCGGGCAAGCTCAGTTTCCTTGCGGCCAATAAATTCCCGCCACTGGTCCTTAGAACTGCCAGTATTGTTTTTGCAGCTTTTAAGCCGGTTATCCATGCACCAGGCATACTTAGTCTTAGCATTGGTAAGCTCAGCATTAACCGCATTAATGCGATTGTTTACAGTAGTCAACTGGGCGTAAAGATCACTGCCGGTTGCACTGTTATAATTCGATTGTGGTAAAATTTCCATGGCTAATCTTTTATATTACTGAAAATACCTCCACGCTTTTCATAATCATGCTGCTTGGCAAAATTCCATGCCATAAAGTCTGCCAGTAAATAACCGGCACCAAAAGTAGCAGCACATAAAAACAGCGTCCTCATTTTTTTCTCTTTTTGGCAACTAAAACTATGGCACCAAGTACCAGGATCCCCGCAACAGGGATAAGATAAATAAGTGGACTGGTCTTTTGTGCGGGCTGGTTAGCCATGCTTAACAATGCTTCGGCCTTCATACGGTCCGTTTCAAGCTCCAGTTCCTTGCGGTCACGGCAAGCCTGTGTTAAACATAAATTGTTCCAGCCTGAATTTCCTAAAATATCCATATCCTTATTATTTAATCACCTTAAAAATAATAATCGCTAATACTGAAAATATCACCACCTTTTTAAGCGTATTCTCGGTCTTGGCCTGTTCACCTATTTGTAGCGCTTCGGCATCGGATGTTGAATTGGCAGCATCCTTAATGTCATTCGATAATTGCTGGATAGGATCAATAGCACCCAAAAAGTTTGACATACCCTTTTTTGGCAGATTATTAACAGGGAAATTATCTGCGGGCCTTTTAGTGGCTTTATCTATACCACCGGATCCGGATTGCTTCTTTACCTGTTCAAGCTTCTGACGGGATTGGCGATTGGAATTGGATAATACAATGCCTGCAAACTGTGAACGGAAACCATCATTGGTGCGTAACTGGTTCATCATACGACTAACCCACTGACCCCTGTTCTTCGGCTTTTCAGCACCAGCACCCTCAATAGCCATAAGCATTTCCTTAACCTGGGCTTCTTTGGCAGCAAAGGTGCGCATAACACTGCGCATGATCTTTTGCTTCTTTTCCCGGTTCATAGGTTGCGTTTCAGTTAAGTTCTGATCCGCTTTGCCGGTTGCATTTCTGTGTAGAATATCCATAATCTTACTTTTTACGAAGCATTAACCAGGCTACCAAACCAATGGCCGCCAGGGATGCAACAGATATAATAACAATGGTTCCTGTATTATTTTGCTTTTGTTTATTAAGAATATAGTCCTGGAAAAACTTATCTTCCTGGGCCTGGGCCTCAATCTTTGCCCGGTTTACATCACTTACCTTACCAACCGTTGTGCCTACAATACCCAGTCCAGCCATTATTGTGGCTAAAACTGCATTGTTGTATTCAGGGATGATCTTATTCTTATACATGAGATCCCGGAGATCAGTTTTGAATAAAGGATCATACTCATAAAGCCGCTTTAGCTCAGCAATAACAACCTTGTGGGGTGTATTACCATTAATGTCAACATTATACTTACCAGACATAAGCCGGATCAGACCCGCCTTATCCTTTACATATAACGCCGCTATTTCTGGTAAACCGTACTCCATTACTTTGTAATTGACTTAATAAGATAAGCGGCCAGGACCAGCCCGCCAATGGTTAAACCAACCTTTACAGCAAACGGAACCTTACTTCCTATGCCTAAAAAGTTATTATAACCACAAGGATTGCAGGCATTGTTTTGCAAGACCTCACCATTGGCATTGCGGTACTTGTTTTTGCGCTTAGCTATCGTAATAGCATCTTCGCCCCGTACTGCATAGTTATGGAGAATGTCACCGTTTGCATTGTTGTGTAGAACTTCCATGATTAATCAATTAAAATGTATGCTAATAAGAATATACCGGCTGCTACAAATATGCGCCGGTCTAATTTATCAAAAAGCTTTTCTGGACTTATGCTGCCTTCGGTATCGGTGGCATTGAAGAAATTGGAAAACCCACCTTTCTTAGCGGGCATACTGCGTATAATATCGTAATCCGGATGAACACGAATGAGATCCTCCACGGCCTGATCGCCATAACGCTCAATCAAAACCTGTGTGGCTTCTAAAAGTTCCTGCATGTCCTGCGGTGCCATCCAGCCCATATACCCGTACTTTGCAAGTACAAGCATCACACCGTTAGGATTAGAGATAACGGTGTATTCAAGCCAGGAAAGGCGCCGGGGGCCAGCAGATTGACTGTATGGTCCCTGACTATTGTACATATATATCCTGTTATTAAGAAAAAGGGCTGAACTAAACTTTCTCGCAAAAGCCAGCCCAGCCCTCTAACTAATCAACGATATTAAGGCATAGTCCGGTTCCTTACAAACCCCTTTGCATGTCGATCTGAGGAAGGCCCGTGGGCGCCTGTGTCCTGGCGATCTCCCGGGTGCGGCCATCTCTCAACTGGTTCTTAGCTGCAAACTTCTCAACAATGGTGAAGGTGAAAGTAACTGTCTCACTTGCCGCAAGGGTAAATGTGAAGTAACTGTTCGCCGTGACCAAAAATTCAAAGCTCGGAGCATCAATCTGAGTTGTGATCTGGTTCTGCGCTGACCGGTAATTCAAGGGCTGCCATTTGCGGCTGATAAGACCACCTGTTGAAGTTTCTTCCACCAGGGTAAGTGAATTGTTGAACTGAGCAGCGGTCGTGACCGTATATTTCATTCCAAGAATCCGGAAAGGATTCTGTAACAATTCTGTTTTAACCTGTAAATGGGAAGATTCAGCAACGGTAATCGTGACTGCGCCGTTTTTGTTGGCATCCGTCAAGTCTTTCACTGCACCAAAAATCTGAACACCGGTAATGGCCGAAACAGAAGCATTGACAACACTGATAGTTAAAGTCCTATCATTGGGGTCAAGTACCTGGGCGTTTCCACCAGCAGCGTTCATGTAATTGTTCTCAGGGTTGTAACCAACGAATTGGTTAAAATTCTGGGAAGCAGACTTGCGGTAATTTGCGATACGATTTCTGTAACTCATTTTCCTGGTTTTTTTATTCTGACACACTTACGTCAAACCTTGGTGCCACCAGTTTCTCATAAATGAGCATACCAACAACAACAGATCCAACGGTAGTCAAAATGGATTTCAAATCAATACCTTTCAACATTTTGTTTGTTTTTAGGTTCTCGGTTCTGAACGATTGAAACCAAAAATACCACAAATACAAGGGTATTGCAAACCCAAGGCGGGACACCCAGGGGCGTTTTATATAGGAATATAGGCTTGTAAAAGCCTTAAAATGAAGTTAATAAATGTTCCGAAAAGGTATTACCCGCCTTTTTCTGGCGGGGCCGGGGGATTGGTCAAATACTGTACTTTACGCTCAGAAATCCACGCATTGAGCGCTTCAGGACGCCCGGAAAACTTCTTTGTGCCTTCCCTATCGGTCAAATCCATGTAGTCACGAAGGTCACGCTTATTAATACTTAAATATTGTACACAGGCATCCTCAAAGATTTCATTAAACCCAACATCGCTGCAAGGGATAAGTTTTTCATCCTGGATACCACACCATACATAATATCTTATATTACCCTTACGATGCTGCGTCTGTACAATGATCTCTGCAAGCTTGCATATCTCGTAGTTCGGGATGCGCTCTTTAAATACATCCAGGTTCTCAGTGTATTTGTGGACCCGGATGTAATTAGCATTGGTCCACATACGGGGCGGCACAGCCTTTAAGCCCTGGTAATGGATAATAAGATCAGTACCCAGGTGGCGAAGGCCAACCAAAAGGCCAATAATATCTACCTTAATATTACTGAGCATGTACCGGTTAATATCTTCCATGACAATCAAACCATTGCGGAAATACTTAGCAACGGTAGCACAGGTGCTAATAATTTCATCCGGCGTCATAGGCTGGTGGTTCTTATGGAACGTCAGGATACGGTATGGCTTGGGAACCGTGATAGCCCGTATCTGTTCGGCACGTATATGCTCGTTAGGCTCGTCAATATCAAAATCAATAGCCTTGTATCCTTCATATTCACCATTAACATCTATGACAATGACAGGGCGGCTGCTACGCCCGGTCCTGGTATCAGATAATATATATCTCTTGATCTCGTCTTTGGTAGTGTAGGTTTTCCCCACACCACGCATACCTACTACGCAAACTAATTGTGGTTCTCGGGCCATAATTATTTTGTTTTTAAATTATTTCTTTTAATGTATCTGACATTTGGCCAAAACCACGTGCATCCACACTTTTCACAAAATCCTTCACCATGAAAATGATCCTTCTGAGTATGGCCGCAATCACACTTTATATTACCGTGAAGCTTCTTTCGGGCCATTATTCTCCTACTTCTAAATCAAAACAAATATCCCTTATGCCAGTCTCAAGATTAGTGCCTTGCGCATACCAGTCAGCACCTATTCTTTCCATTCTTATTTTAATACCATCATCTACTTTCTGATTGACAGGACCGGGGTAAGTGACTTTAATTTTTGTTTTCATCTTTCATCTGTTTCTGGTTTGTGAAAATACTGATTGCGGGTTTCGGCCAGTAGTTCTTCGGTCCACTCCACACCCAGGCTATCAAGTAACCCGGCAATATATGGGATGCACTTATCACGATCCAAACCCGTGATCTTATCATTAACCATATCGTAATATACGTGGAAAGCAAGCTGGTTAGTGTACTGGTCATTATCAATGAAGTCAGTCATACCCCGGTGTGCAAGCTCCAAAGAACGGGTAGTAAAAAACTCATTGAAAATAGTGTACTGGTAATTGGTAATGTACTGGGCCAGGGATATGCCCAGGGCCGATACTTCGCCGTACATCTTTGCCAAAATCTCCAAAAATTCCTTGGAGAAACCAAAGTTATCATTTTTGTGGATCCGGAAATAATTAACCCGCTTGATTTCAGGGGCCGTTAAAATAACCGGGCTTTCACGGTGAATAACAATATCAAGACCAATTCCCTGAGTTTCAGCAAGGATCTGTGCTATGCCACTGGTGACAGTTTCTTTGCAGGCGATAATAAGTCCATTTTTGTAAAGCTTACTTAAACGCTGGTAAACCTTTAGGTATTCATCGTCATGGGTGTCAACCTTGCGGAAACAAGGCTTTACAGCGTTCATAATATTACGGTAACTGACAGTCTCAATATCATCATAACTCTTATTAGTAGTCAAAACAATAGCCCGCCGCTGGTATTTATCTACATACCGGTTGGCCTGGTCAATGTCAATCGGCGATACATCCAGGATGGTATCTGACAGGACAACAATAAAGTTAGTTGGCCTATTTAATTGTTCTTCACTAAATTCTAATTTAGACCGTGGCATATTATAGCGTTTTTTTAGGCTCTTGTTCATCAACCCTCTTGTCATCTACATTCGCCCGGGCCTTCTTTTCCTCACGGTAATCCTTAAACATGCCAGGGTTAGTTATTTTTAGAGCGTCAAGGACCAGCTTACGATTTTCTTTCTTCAAAGAATTAATCATGTAAAACTGCTTGGTCCCCAGGATAGCCAGCATAGCCCAAAATGCAGTCTCAGGATTGGCAAAACCAACATTCTTGTATTCAAGGTAATCCTTTAAAGTCTTTTTGAACATCTTAATTTCTTCCGGATCAAACTTTAAAGCTTCAAGAGTATTGGTATTCGCCTGGTCAAAAATACCAGCAAATTCAGGGCTTAAATTACCTTCATTAACGTGCATACGCACGTTGTTCATGTCAATCTTTACAGATTCATAGGAAAACTTTGGTACATAAATACCCAGGGCATTACCAGCCATTTCAGAAAATGCCTTGGCGCTGGCCTCCGGAAGAACAAAGCCGTCACCGGTGGGACCGTCATCAAGCTTGGCATCAACAGGGCTTTTATCACCAGGGGGAGAAGCACCAGGACCGGAAGATAAATCTTCGGAAAAAGTAAATTCCCGGGTGGGATCCTCCATTCTCTTTGCATCAGGGTCCAAATCATACTCTCCACCACTCGGCGGCGGGGTACTGGCGGGCGGTGGATCCCCTGGGCCACCCTGACCCGGATCAATGGGGGAACCCGGATCGGGTGGCGGGGGCTGGGAACCAAGCTGGGAATCTACACCTGAAGTATAATCACGGACTATGACCTCATCAGCCAGTAAAGGACTATTTACCGGGACCGGTTCAATCTTCGCCGGTACAGTATTATTCTTTTCTTCCATTATCGTTATCGTTTTTTAGCAGTATAAACACTTTTTGTATAGACCAATATTTTTCATAAAACTCTCTGAACTGTCCCGGATGGTCTATGCGGTATTGTGCCTTGTTAATATATTTACCTATACTGCGGTGACTGGCTTCCATCAACTTGCTTATAGCCTCCTGGTTTAAGCGGGTATTGGTATATGCACAATGAGCAATAGTAATACGGGTGTCGGCATGAACAGGCTTAATAAAAGCCATGCGAAGCTCGTCTAAAGGGATAGAGTAAGCTTCGCACGCTAAAATCTTTAACTCCTGAAACAACCGGTAATCAGTAGCCGTGTATTCCTTATCATAAGCTTCCAAATGTTTAATTAATTCACTTACACCGTATGTTTTGATAAAATTTCCTAATCGCTTATCAAGTACACTATATTGTAGCGCAAATCTTTTTGCCATAGCAGTTAAGAAAATAAAGGGTTGGCCTAAGAAGCCTGACCAGTAGGCCGTTCAGAACCAAGATAATTTGGTACTGGCACTTCCAAATAGGCTAACCCTTATTCGTTAGGTACATCTATTCGATAAGCAAAGAAAAAACGCTGGCGGTATAGCTTGATACCCTCAACCTCCATGTGATCGCCGGTAGGCTCAATGCCATGCTCACGTAACCACTGGTAGGAAACATCCTTGCCGTTAAGCTCTTTCAAAGCATTAATAACATCCTCTTTGGATTTAGATACCTTCTGCTTTTCCTGTTCCTCAGTAACAACCTTTATCCGGGCAGCGATAAGCTTAACAATAGCCTTATCCGAAGCCCATTCCTCTTTCATCTTAGCAAGAGCTTCCAGGTCCGTACTCTCAGAAATAAGCTTTTTGGCATTGTTCTTACGCTCACTGTCAACGGCGGCGCCCATAGTCAGCAGCCGGTCATCAATAAGCTTGGTGGCCTCAGCATGGCCCTTGTAAGTCTCTTTAAGGCGTTCCAGGGTAGGCATGTCCTTTGCCGCATTTACATCCCTCTCGGCTTGCAGCAAAAGATTTTGATTCTTTAACTTTAGAATTTCTTCTTCGGTTTTGGGATCAGGAACAGGATCTTCTTCTTCTACTTCGGGTTGAAGCTCCTTAAAAAGCTCAATAAGATCATCTTCGGCCTTTTTGATTTCTTCGTCAGTAAGCTTGCCGTCAGCAACATTCTGTTCGTGGGTTCTGTATGCGCTTAGCCAGCCTGCATCCAGATTGTCTGAATCCAAACCGCTAACTTCATACTCATTGAAGATAGCTTCATAAAATTTTGCCATAATTGTTGATTATTATGTTGTACAACATACAAATCTATAAAACAAAAATCAAAAAAACAAATATGGCTCTATAACAGAAATAGCGTGTTATACAAAAGAAAAACCCCGGCACGTTACCGGGGCTATCTTTTAAAAGGATCAAAGTTGTGTCACCTTCGGACCTTTTTGCCCTTAACTCTAATGTCAAGGGCGGTCCAGCCAAACTCTGCAAAGATCGGCCTTACTGTTTCGCCACGATTGCAGCTTGTGGTTTATCAGTATGACAAAGATAAGCCTTTTGAAAATAAAAGTCAAATAACGCTCTATAACAAGACTGTATTGTTATAGCGGCGGTTTGCCTACCAGGTCAATAGGGATCAATTTATCCTTTTGGTCTAATTGCTGGTAATAGAATACCAGTGAAACACTCTCGCTGGCCTCTAAGGGTAACTCAAAATAAGTGTTCCGGTCCAGGTAAATAGGCTTTTCAAGTGGTATATCTACAATCTGTGCCTGAGCATTTTCAGATGAAACAAAATTCTGAATATTAATATTCTCATTCGCTGCGGATCCAGTAACCATGCTATTCTTAATCTGTAAAAGCTGTAAAAGCTGGGCCGTGGTAGTGGTGATAACCTTTAAATGAAAGGCCATGATAGGATTGACAGAAAAATCACGGTTAATACTCTCGTAACTTATGGATCCCGGGTTAGCACCCTGGCTGCTATCACTTGGTGGAGTAGTAATACCGCCACCGGTAACATCACGGGTACTTGGAGTACCCTGAACAGTCCCGTTAATACTGGTATCACGATCAGTAGTAGTAGGACTGCCAATAACAGTAGGAGTAAGCACACCAACAAGATCAGTCCAGGCAGCAGAAGTGTTACCAGCAGGATAGCCCTTAAAATGATGTTGTGGGTTATCGGAATTATCGTAAACCTTTAAATCCCAAATATTACCGGTAAACCCAAAAAATCCACCCCAATATCCAATATATCCAGGATAGCTGGCAGCAGAACCGGATCCACCAATAGATGTTTGCGCTACACCATCAATAGATACAGACGTTACACTTCCCACACCTTTGATTATCTCAATAAAAACTATCTTATTAAGAAAACTTGAAAAATCATACTTTTTGCCTCCACCAGCATTGTCTATGTTAATTAATAAGTCATCACCAGTATCAACAAATGCACTTAGCTTATCAGTAACAACATTGCCAAAATCAAAAATACACCTATTAGTGCCGGTGCCAGTAACATAAGTATAAAAGCTTACTCTGCGGATCCCTGTAATAGTAATAAACGTGCCTAAATTTATATACGTTGTTGCTCCTGCAAAAACCATAACACCTGAATAGGTCGTATAACCAGTATCAAGCCAGGCAGCATCAGTATTACCAGCAGGCTGACCAGCCCAGGAATGTAACACAGTGCCGCCAGAATCATCAATAGAAATATCCCAAATGGTTGCATCCTTACAATAAATAATGCCATAACCAAAATGTTGGATTGTTGATATAGCTTGACTGGCAGAACTACCAATAGAACTTTGTGCTGTACCATTAATGGTAAATGAAGTTAATAGCCCGCTGGTAACAGTAGCAACACACTCTAAAATAGTGCCGGATAAACCCGTTATACTAAATTGGTCATTCGTGGATGATCCACCATTAACTAAAGCGTAAATACCAAGCTTATTGCTATCTAATGTGATAACTATAATAATAGCGCCTGTTACAGTAGTATTACCCAGTGATATTATACCCGTACTGGTACTGTACCCGCTATCATTATCAAGATAAAGTTTAAAATTTAAGGTGTAATTGGGAGGTAAAAATGGTACGTTTCCAAGTGATACATTATCGTCACCATCAAAATCTAAAAGACCCGTAACAGTAATGCCGGTACTTAACGAAGAATCAAAACCGCTATCACTCTTTAATATCTCTATATTAGCTACGGCATTTGACTGATTGGTTAAAACAAAAGTAACGGAATTGGCCTTGGATAATTCCCTGAAAACATCTGAGCGCTGCATAAACTGTTCCGCTTGCTCAATAGCAAACTTATTGCCAATGGTGAAAACTTCGCCGTCCAGGTTAGCTTCGCCAATAATGCAAAGACCTTCAGGAAGGATAGCAGGATCATAAATACCCTTCTCCATAATTCCCGAAGTGATAAACTCTTTGCAATATTCGCCACCATCAGAACCCTGGCTCTGAGCTATGCGCCCTTCAAATTCATCATCCAGAACCGGCGGGACCGGCTTTTTCTTAGGAAATAATAATGATAAAAGGTACGCACCTGCCAGTATAAGCAGAAAATCACCCATTAATCAATAAGCTCCTTTAAAAAGGCTTTTATCTTTCCCAACTTAACCATATCCCGGTCCTGGTGAACAATATTATCAATCTTCTGCATAAGCTTGGCAAATAATTCACCTATCTCGTCAAGCTCCTTTTCCCATTTATCCTTGCGGGGTGCCGTAGGTTTAATATCCTTCTTTACGGTTGCAACAAAATCACTTCCCTTTTCTTTGATAATAGCCTTATCGCTGCGCTTCTTCTTCTTAATTACACGCTTGCCCTTAACCAGCTTCTTGGAAATATCATAATCAGCTTCCCTTAGCATCTTCTTACATTCATCAAGCTTGACATCCTTCATGCTTTCACGCTTATTGCCTGCTGGAAGATTTTTGCTTATATACTTCTCCTTAGTTTCAACCTTTTCGCCATCATCAAGCCTTTCCAGGAAAATGTATGGATCATCAGAAGTCACCTTACTAACCCTGTATGCTGGATAGTCTTTGTCAAAGTAAGGTTCTTCGTCATTAATGATATAAACAGTATCACCAACTTTGAAACCATAAGGATCTTCTGACTTCTTTGGGGCGGCGGGCTTAGCTTCCGCTTTCTTTTTCTTAGTGCCTGCGGGAACCTTCGCCGCCTTGCCTACCTTTAGCGCTTCCGGATGTTGCTTCTCAATGATCCCGTATAATTCGTCAAAATTATCCTGGGCCGCTTCGCAAAGGTCAGGATCAGAAAAATTCTCTGTAATATCACGGATCATCTCTGCCTCTGACTTTACATCAGCAGGAAGTTTAGCAAGCTGGATCCGGGCAAACTTGTCTTTCATTTTTAGTGCCATAATTTTACCATTTATTTATTGGACATTTAGTGAACGTAAACTGCGCTTTGTGCTTCATATCACACGGACAATGACTGCAAGTAGAAATACCGTCAAAATGCTCACACTCCTTACATACAGCCATCCGTGAATTATAAAGCTTTTTTCTTATCCGTAACATACAAATATATGAAATTTTAATACTTACTCATATTACTGTGACCATGGCTATTCTTATATATCCATAATTTTTCTTCGCTCCAATCACCATACTTCTTCTCAGCCTGGGCCAGAATAACAGGCAAGGGTTTTAAATTACCCCATACCGTTAGGTTCTTATCACCCTTATCCAAGTTATTATTAAGCTTGTTTTGCTCAATCTCTACCCACTCATTATATTCATCAGGGTAAAACTTCCATAACCAGTACAATTCAGCTTCACCCATAAAAGGACAAATCATGCAATTACTCGGTAACGGTACATCATGGCCTGAACTGGCAATATATTTACAGGCCGCTTCCCTATCCCAGTCCATTTCAATAAGCGGGTAAACCTTATTTATAGCCTTTTGCATCCAAATAGGCCCAACATCATTGCCCGTAGCCCGCTTTGTTTCATCACCAGCAATACCTATGTTCACATCTATTTTGCCAAATTTTTCAGCAAAAGCCTTAATTCCTTCTTTCCGGCCACCAGGGATCCCGTAATTTTCCTCAATCCAATGTTCCAGGAACCGGTAAATAACTTTTATCTTCAAATTGTCAGTGCAAGTCTTTGGAAAAGCCTTGCTGCCAACAGTATTCGTGCGCCGGTAAAAACTTTTTAAATCCTGCCAGGATTCAGTGTGAAAACCCATATCCGGGGTCAGAAAATAAAACGGGATACGCTTCTTACGTAAAAGAACTTTCATTTGTTCCAAGTACCTGTAAGTCTCTGGATGCTCATTGCCAGTATCAGCCGTTACAACTATAAAGCGGGCATCACCTACATACTTCTTCCGGAAAGACGAATCATAAATGATCTTAAACAATATGGCCGTACTATCCTGCCCTACTCCATAGCTCAATACTACAAGCTTAGGATCACGGCCACGAAGCCTAATAAATTGCTCCGCTAACTTTCTCTTAGCTTCATCTTTGTTCTTCATTCCTGGGGCGCTTCCATGCTTCATAAGCTACAACAATAGCCAGGGCCGTAAATATACCGTACATATAGTATTTTAGCCAACTCTTTTCCCAGTGCATACCTGTACCTGTCATAATTATTCCTTTTTAGACTTATCCTTCATTTTCAGTATCCGTATCCTTTGCTTCTGTAATGCCAGCTTAGCCTTTGCCAGTTTAAGCTTCTTAGCTTTATCACCGGTGGCCTTATGTTCTTTGACCTTGACAGTCTGAGCGCTCTCATAAGTCATCTTTTCGCTCAGCAGCTTGTCATTAAGCCCGGCAAAATCATGAACACGCCCGTCAATACTCTTGCGCTTACGCTCAACCTCCTGCATATCCTTGCGTATTTCTTCGGTCCGGCGCTCAATATTGGATGGATCTTTCATGCTTTCAATCTTCGCACGAATATCATCAGCTTCGCCGTTCATTTTCATCTTAACCATATCCAGGTCATCAGCAAGGCTTAATCCCCGGGGCTGCAAAATGCTCTTTTCAAAATTTGTAAGCTTCTTTTTAGCATCCCGGTAGTCACCAATCATATAAGAAAACTCAGTCTGCTTAGTGATACGATCATAATACCGCCCTAAGCCAATAGCCTGGTCAATAGTGTTTATGTCATCAGGACCGCTGATCTGAAACTTCTCACGTAAATATTCACCGGCGTCAACTTTCTTTTCGACAAGCTTAACATCACCGGTCTTTTCATCAACTTCCTCAATTTCCTCTATGAAAGGAGAATAATGGCGCATTAGATATTCATACTTCCATTTTGATTGATTCATAATACGGTTCTCGGCATTTGACATATTACGCTTAATCATCAATATCTCACTTATACCATCAATCTTCGCTTCCAGTTTACGCAGTTCAACATCATAAAGCTTGCTTTCCTGGCGTATTTCTTCCGTAGCCCGTTTCTCCGGATCACTAATCAACCCGGCCTTCAGTTCTTCGGGGTTAAATTCCTCAATATCCAAAACATTCTTGCGCCCGTGGCGATCAAAAATATCATTGATACGGGCCGTCTTTTCTTCAAGTTTTTGGAACATGAAGGGATCCACACTGTTTTCCAACATAGGGGTGACAATACGAACATTGGCATATTCATTACCAAAACGCCAGGCCCGGCCTTCCAACTGCTTTACATCAGTGGGCCGCCAGTCAAGCCATAGGTTATATAAAACAGTAGTCTTGTTTTGTAGATCAATACCCTCTTTGATTGTGCTGGTGCCAATGATAATCTTTACATCACCAGCCAAAAATTGTTCTTTAATCTTTTCCTTCTTATCAGAACTTATACCGCCGGTAATAGTCTGTACCTGGGAAGGATCATAACCAATCTCTTTAACCAGATAATCTTTGATAAATGAAAAATTATCCTTTCCTCCATCCATGTAAATAATCTGGCCGGAAACTTCACTATCATTCTTTTCATGCCACTGCTTAACACTACGAATACATTTCATAGTGTAATGAAGCTTAGGGGATTCTTCAATATAACGCTTATAAAAGCCTGGCTTATGCTTTTCTTCCAGGCAGGAACAATTAAGTGCATAAAGAAATGGACTGAGCGTGACAGCCCGGGCGAAGCTCAAACCACGGAGCGCTCGGCCCTTATCTTCATCCTCACCACTAAGGTTGATAAGCGTAGAGAATTGGTCGTTACGGGTACATTCTTCATCAACACCATCGAAATTGCAGGCATTACCAATATCCCCCAAGCTGGCCTGCTTTAGTACAAAAGCTTCAATATCCTTCAAATAAGTTCTTTGCTCAGCAGTAGGGGCCAGGAATGTTGATACCTGCTGATCTTCAGGAAGATCAACAATAGCACCGTTGATATTTGTGCGGTAAAGTGGTAATACAACTTTATTCGGGCGCTGGATACCAGCATCCTCACCACTCTTGTAATTAATGAAAGAGAAAATAAGCTGCTGCAAGCTTATCCGGTTATTCCAGGATTTAATGACAGCCTTCTCCTTGAACTGGAAATCGGAACCGTAAACAACTTCATACGTTTGTTTGACGTAGGTATCAAAAAATTCCCGTAGAGATACAATACCCCGCTTCTTTAGTTCGGGGAAGGCACAAAGACCCAACATACTATAAACTTCCAGGGGATTGTTAGTGAACGGCGTAGCCGTCAACAGAACGACATTACCCTTATGCTTCATATTAATGTACTGGGTGATGAAAAAGGCTTTTAATCCCCTGGTGCTTACACTACCGGTAATATCATACTGCTTGGATCCTTCGCTTTCTTCGCCCTTAACACTGGTAAAAATGTTCTTGAAATTATGGGCTTCGTCAATACAGATATAATCAAAATCAAAATGATCGAAGTCAAGCATAGTTCCTGCCTGGACTTTACCCAGGGTCGTTTCTGCCTTTTCAACCTTAATAGCCATATCCCGGGCCTTGCTGCTGTCTGAACCGTCATCCAGGATACGCATTAAATTACTGATAAATTCCTGGTTCGTATCTTCATTAAATCCTATCTTGTAAAGCGCCTCATAGCTCATTATGGTAATGCTCATATCCTCAATAGGCAAAATATTCCCGTTGGAATCAAAAAGGTTTTCCAGATAACCTTTACCCAGGTTCTTAAAACTATTGACCTTGTATTGCGGTAATATACCACCACCAATAAGGCGGTCCCGGGAATCCCGGATACCACTTATTTCAGCAATCCATTTGTCATACGTGGGATTAGGAACAACAATCAATGGGCGCTTGCACTGACCGGAATAGAGCGCCTGACCTACGTGTAAGATAGCAGTCATAGTTTTACCTACACCTACATCATAAGCGATAATACCAGATCCCATTGTGTTCATAAAAGAGATACCTTCACGCTGGGCGCCACGGATCTTTAGCTCACCACGCTTAAAAGTCTTACCACATTCAAAGCCTACCGGTATTTTGTCGTAATTAACATCTACCCAGGAATTGTAGCGGCCATTCCAATATTGCTGCAATTTCATCTTATCTTCGTTAGTAAGCTCGTCAAACAAAAACTTACTAAAAAGCCTATCACCCTCAATACGGGCGTTTTTCTTATTCTCAAACTTTTCTTCCTTGCTTAATCGTTGGCTGCGATCACCCTTGCCCTCTAAATAACGCTCCTCAATCTCAAAAGGACGGACCGGTAATTCAAAATCACTCTCAGGAATAGCATAGATATACTTGCGGAAACAATCTTTTAAGCTCTTTGGCTCGTCATACTCGGTGCCATCGGCAAGCCTGCTAACCTTATATTCACGGGCAATACCAGAAATAGGAGTAAGAATAAGCCTGTCTGCGGGATCTTTAGAGAAAAGGGTTAATTCCCTGGGCTTAATTTTATCAAGTTCGGTTTTCTGCTTGTCCTTTTGGACGGATCCCCGGGGGATCTTTGCAAAAGCAGCTTCATTCTGTAAAATATCACTGATTTTGGCTGCAATATTACCGGAATAATACATGGGTGCCGGTACATACTTATCTGAAGCAGGATCCCAACATAAATAACCCTTATCCATCATAGCACCAGCCCACTCGTCAGAGATAGTCTGTCGGTACTTAGTCCACTCACCATGAAGGGTAATGCCCTCCTGGGCTTGCCAGGTGACAAAAACCTGTAATTCTTCTTCGGTAATGCCAGGGTTATATAAATCAATGATCTCCTGGAAAGAATACATTTCCTGTTCTATCTCAGGTAAATCACTGACCTTGCCCTTCTTCTTTTTGCGGGGACTGACAACACGCTTGGCAATCTTACTCTCCTGCTTAGTAGCCGCCTTGTCAATATTCTCCTGGTATTCGGGATTGGTGATAACATCATTGACGGTCTTATTAACATCACCAGTGAAAACCTGGTCCTCAATGACCGGGATCATAACGTCTGGTACGTCAATAGCCTCAATGTTTTCCATCTTACCCTTTACCTGCATAATAGGCTTACCATACTGGTCCGTAGTATCATGGATCTCACCAAGTACCTTATCGGGATTGTCCCGGAAGAAACTTTCGTTAAGTACGTTTTTCATTTTTCTTTAATTTTGTCAACCCATTGAAAATCCTTGTTTTCATCTACAAATAAATGATTGCCTTCATCGTAGTGCGGGAATAACCAAAATACTTCCCTATATCTGTTTGAATCCATTGTAAACACTATAATATCACCACTCAAAGCCTTCTTAACATCAACATCCAAATATTTGCCATCATATAAAACCTTAAACTCTGCACTATCAAAATCAGGCATATTGGCCTTCATTAACGCCGTTAATACCTGCATCCGGACCTGGTTTCGCTGGGCCAGGTCCATAACCTTTGGGTAATCTTCCACAACTTGTGTTAAAATTGCCCGCCGGTCAGTAATTTTTTCATATCCCAGCCTTATAGCCGGTGGACCGCCAACAATAGCCAATAAGCCCAGCAGTAGCTTCCACCGTGAAAGTATATTCTCAGCCTGGTCCCATATCTTAGCCCTTGGCATTTTGTAATTCCATTTCTATCTGAGCAATAGCACCATCAATACTAAAACCCTCCTTTGCTATCAAATTAACAGCACTTTGGATCATAGTTTCTCGGTGCCTGGGATTTTGGCGCTTACTACAAACCTCCGGATAAACACGAATATCGCAGTTGTTATCCAATTCCCACTCAATTAACTTTATAATACGCTTCGGATCTGCCATAATTATTTTGTTGTTAAATCTAAAATTGTCTTATGCGCTCTATCATCACCCGCTTGAACTGACATACAAACAGCCCTCATGGTCTGTTCCTTATTAAACATAAATAATGAAAGGCCGCCAGTCATTGAACAAAGTTTAATATTGAGCTGCTTTTCATCAAAAGCTAAAAACATTTCCATAACCGGAAGTAACAGTTCTGGATTGAAATATGCTTCTACATCTTTGTTCTCAATTATTTTAGCCCATATTGGTTCAGAGAAAAACTTGTTGATGCGAACCAGCCCGTTAAGATGATCCACTATATTTTGTGTGTCTATTAAAAACCCTGGGCCACATTCAACATTAAAAACAAATTCATAATCAGGATACTTTTCTTTGATAGCATAACCCTGGGGTGAAAGAATCTTTTGACCTTCAGGTAAATCACCAATGGACTTAATGGCTACAAGCCGGTGGCCGTCAGTAGCAACAAACATATCACTATCACCATCAATTAAAATACCATCCATAGCTGGCTGGTGAGAACCCTTTGTGACAAATTTATTTAGCCACTTACGGTAATTAGTGTCAGCCTTTAACATCCACTTGACCTTTTTAGGAAGCTCAGGAACATGAACATATCCCATCAGCATGTCAGTAGATAAATCACCGGCAATACTCGGCCATAATTTCTTTGGGGGCGGGCTTTCAGCAAAAAACCGGGTAAACTCAAAAAAGGAATCGTCAGTAAGCTTATCCTTTATGCCAATATGTTCAGCAACTTCCATAAAAGCCGTTGCCGGATTAGACCGGTTCTTTTGAATGAAGTTATCAACCATATCTAAAAACTTAGCATCAAAAAGATTACTTTTGGACTTTTTCTGAACAATAGTTTTTGAAGGTTTAATTTCCGGGATCTTACCTAAAACATCAATAGGCTTATCAGCAAGAGGGCCAACCTTGGCTAAGGGTTTATTTTTGGAAGCAGCCTCATAAAATTGCTGTAACAGCCCTTCGCCTACTTTACGGTCCATGGAAGTGTTAAACGTGAAATTAAAGATATCATCATCAATTTCATCCATTTCATACTCACCCATATCTCCCAGGTCAATAAGCCTATTCAATGCTTCGGAATAAAAACCAGCCCAGGCCCGGGGAACACCTAAAACTTTTTCATGACCGGTATCCGGAACAAAAGCCACCGGCGCAGCTTCACCGGCCTTTCGGAAAACAAGAATATCAGCAGTAACCTGCGTATTCTGGAAAATACCCGTAGGTAGCCTGTAAGCATCAATTAATTCGCCCTTGGATAAAATAACCTCTTTAATCTTTTCATGGCCGGATCCCATAAAACGGCTGGATACAATCATAACCATTAAACCACCAGGTTTAAGAGCATCCAAACCCCGGACAAGAAAATGATGGTCCACTTGTGTTGCTCCGGAATATTTCTGTTCACCCATACCAGCATACGGACCTGCATATTTACCAAAAGGGGCATTGCCTATTACCAGGTCAAAACTGCCTTCATAATCTTTGTTGATCTGGCGGCCACCGTGACCCTTGTAAAATTCGCTCTCAAAATAATTGGTCATAACCTGAGCGCCAGGATAACTGATATTTGCAATACGGGCCGAATATTTGTTAATCTCATAAGCCTTAACCATAGCCTGAACAGGGGCGTACTTTAAAAAACGCCCGGGACCGCAGGACGGTTCCAAAACCATACCCGACTCTTTAAAACCATACTTGTAAGCCAAGCCCCACATTTTTTTGACAATGGGATCCGGAGTGTAATATTCATACAGCGTCCCTTTGATTTGACCTGCTTCAGCAGTTTCATCCATAAAATCACCCAGTCCACCGTAACCCGAATAACGCTGTAAAAAACTGATTTGCTCAGGAGTGAAAGCGTTATAATCTTCGCCAACCTTATCAAGCATTGTCTCAATTACCCTATTACATTCATACTGATTACCAGAAAAACCGTTTATAATCGTATCCAGACTATTTATCATAGCCTTACTGGGATCCTCTGGTTTGTTGTAATGCGGATTGCGAATATCATCAATCTCTTTTAGCTGCTTTGGCTTCCAGTAGTAATCCAGATTCATAATATCCGGTAAATCTTTGATAATACCCTGGTCAATATACCAATAAGAACCCTCAAAACCACCATCACCCATGAAGCTGCCATAAACATAAGCATCATTAGGAGGGGAAAATTCCAAAAGGTATAAATCCGCTTCTCCACCGAAATAGTGCATGTAAGCAACCATATCACCCGGGGGAGTGTCCTGGGTGCCATAAATAGCCGGTGCCTGCTGGATCTGTGTAATCAATCGTTCCTGGTTTACTTGCAAGTCGGCAGATTCAACTAATAGTTGCGCCGGGGGAATAAGTGAATGTAGAATTTCTTCCCAGTTGGTATCACCAATAACCTGAACATCCACCTGAACAGCAGCCGGGGTAAATTTCAGGACAACACCTGCATGATCGGCAGGCTTGATAATATTGTACTTGAATAAACCATTATCGGAATAGCCAATGAACTGCAAAATGAAATCTTTGCCGTCCTTGCCCGAAGCCTTGTACTGTTTGTTTACATCGCCATATTCAGATTTTATTGCTGCAATCTGCTGGGCTACCGAAGCCGTAACCTGGTCCGGTGCCTGGGTGGAAGTGATGGGCGGGCGCCCTTCACTATCCTTGGGTCCACGGGGATCATTGATAACCGAAACATCATAGTTGATTAAACTGGCCGTAGGATCAGTTTTAAAAACCATCCCATTAACAAAGCGGGAATAACGGCCACCAAATTTACCAAGCGCTTTTCGCAATTCTGCAAATTCAGCCTTCGGAATTGTTACAATCGGTTTGACAACCCAAATGGTTTCTCCGGTCTTGTCGTGAACACGTGTGTAAATTTCAAGTTTCATCTTATAGGGCTTATAGAGAAAGTTTAATCGAAAATATAAAGGTAATTCATTCTTTTAAGTAAAATCAATAGTTATTTAGAAATCTTGGACCGAACATATAACACAACCGCTGTATAACAGAAATAGCGTGTTATACAGCGGGTCGCTCATTTGAAATATTGCCAATATGGTCAAAATAGGGCTTTTTTAGGGTCTAAATGGCCTCTATAACAGAACTGTATTGTTATTCAGCGTTTATGACCCATCCTTTAGAAATAGTCCTTTTCACACTTTCCTTGTGATCGTGGGCTTTTTGGATGCGCCGGTCCATGAGCTTATTCATGTGGGAAGCAAGGGCGTCAATTAAGCTGGGAGTAAGCGGGATCTTCAATAGGTATCGGGGTTTGGTATAATCATACTCGCCCCGGGTGCAGAGCAATGTAAGCTCATTTGAATGATCGTCAAGCAGGGTCCATTGAACATCTAAATTCATCTTGTACTGTTTATTTTCCATACGTTGATTATTGCGCTATAACAAGACTGGCTTGTTATACAGGTTATATAACTAAGATTTTTTCAAGTAGCTGCATGTTGGCCGTAAGGTCAATATTGTAATCCATAGCCTTGAAATAAGCAGACTTCATTATTTCTTCCGGCTTGATCTTATCATTCAATAGTACCGTTAGTTCATCTACCCAGGCTTCCGTACTACCACAAAGGATCCCCTGAGCATTATGCTTAACCACTGTGTTGTAAGGCGCCATATCTGGCATAATAACAGGAATACCGATATTGGTAAACTCTAACCACTTGGTATAGTTCTTACTGGCCTGGTTAAACTTATTGTCCCGGGCCGGTATCAATAGAACATTAAAGGCCAGATCAATAATTCCCTGGTAATAATCGAAAAAAGGAATCTGCGGTACATGCTCAAACTCAATACCCTTCATGTAATTGGTTTTTTTGTGGATTCCATTATAACCAACCATGACAATCTCTGCCTGTTCGCCGTGTTTAGCCATAAACTCCTTTAAAACTGGACGGATAAAATTAACATCCGAAAAATGATCCCGCCCGGCAATAATACCTATACAGAACTTTTCCCGCTTGATAAAATTCCTGCTTTCCTGCAGGCTGGAAATATAGCTCTTATCAAACATTATAGGAAAATATAATATCTGTGTGCCACTGCCTGTAAGCTTCTCTTTTAATTGGTCGTAAAGGAAATTAGATAGATTGGCATTGCTGCAATAAACACGATCCACAAGAGATATATTGCGCTCAATAATCTCAAACGCTTCGGCTGACTTGTAAGCCGTAACAAAAGTATATGAATCAGGCATATCATAGAAATTGTAGTCTATGTGATAGGAAAACTTTATGTTCGGATTGGCCTCTTTAGCCTGAATAAGAATATCAGTAATATCATAACTGACAAAAGGCAGGACCAGGTGATCCGTCATTTTTAATATCCCCCGCTTCAATACAGTATCATAATCATTCTGGTTCAATGATTCGTCAAATAACTGTATGCCAGCAAATACACACCGGATACTGGGATGCTTACGGTTCAGTATCATGCCAGGCATCACCATTTTATAAAATCCTTCCATGGTCCCCAGGACCGGCTGTACAAAGGTTATTGTGTAATCAGCCTTCTTAGTGCCATAAGGCAGTTCATTCAGCGTAGAACGCTTCTGTAATCCGTAATAGTATTTCCTAATTTCTTCCATAGTCTCAAAGTTAATAAAAATTTAGTACATAAACCTTCTGTATAACAATACAGTTCTGTTATAGAGCGTTTTTTATATTTATAAATCCTTCCGGTATTTTATAAGTAGTTTCAAAATATCCATTTTCATCCGGGGTCAAAGCCTCCAAATCATATACGGGGCCGCCGGTTATAGCATCTTTACGGTATCCATTTGTTACCGTCCATTGCCTTCCAAAACATTCAACAATATCGTTGTTTTTATGCTTCATAAATCTTCTGTATAACAATACAGTTCTGTTATAGAGGCTGTTTAAGCTCGTTTAATATTATTGAATTGCATAGCTCAATACATGGGAATAGGGAATTTGCTATAAATATGACATCTTTCACCCAATGAACATCGGAAAAACTTAGATTTTTTAGGTCCGACTCGTCAATATATTCCTTATCAACTGATTTGCCGTACATATAACCATACGCATACTTCGTAGCTATATCAACATTCTTTGTAGCCATAGCTTCAAGTTTCTTTCGTTTTTTTTCTCGTAAAAAAAGAATATCACCTTGGGCTGGTACGGAAGGAAGCCATATTGTAATATAAACATCGGGGTCTAAAAACTCCGACTCATTTGCAATATAAATTCTAACTCTTTTCATGGTTTTAAATTTTATAAATCCTCTGTATAACAATACAGTTCTGTTATAGAGCGTTTTTCTTAATGTGAATATCATCATGTTTTATTGTCTCAATCCACTCTTTTGGTGGTTTAAAGGGACTGGGGCCGGTTTTCCCTCCTACTATAATAAGATCGAACCAGGATAAATCAGTCACGCTATTAAGCCTATAAAGATAAGGCTCTAAGCTTAGGAAAGTAAGATTGTATTCATGGGTGTAATCCCACATATCCTGTACCCTTTCTACTTCCAGGCGCCCGGTGATAGAAGTACCCAGCCACATATTTGTATCAAAATGGAAACTACCATACCGGCGGGGATTCTTTGTCAGGAACATATATTCGTGGTGATCGGCCTCACGACAAATATCCAAAATCCCTTTAATAACCTGGTCCGGTACCCAGTCACCAAATAAATCACTCATGCTGCCTACAAAGATTTTACACGGCTTATCATGCTTAGTGGGATCTTCCCACCGGTCCAGCATTAATTGTGGCTTAGACCAGTCCTCTATCCATTTAAAACGGCTATTCATGCGCTTAGCATAACAATAACTGCATCCATGTTTGCAGCCCATAACCGGGTTCCAGGTATGGGTCAAACCGGGCCAATCAATCTTCGTGCGGTTCATCGGGTTTCGTTTTTCTGAATTGTAAAATATCTTCCTTAATCTTAGCGTCTAATGTACCATAAATAAAGGCAAAATTCCTGTTGGTCTGTACCAGGTTGCGAACAGTCTTTTTTGCATAATAAACAGTTGCATGATCCCGGCCACCGGTGCGCCTTCCTATCTCAGCCAAAGAAAATTTAGTGTATTTACTTGCCAGGGATTGTAATATCATACGCTTCTCAGCAATTTCACGCTTGCGGGTATTGCTAATGATAATATTAAAAGGCATGTTAAAATGCTTAGAAACATGATCCGATATTAAGTCAAAGACCTTATTGCTATTGAAAATAGATTCACCTTCAATCTCAATGTATCCATAGCTTATCTCATAATTAACAGCATTAATTTCAGGCCAATTAATACCCTTCACAAATAATCTACATGCTTCATCTACCTGCTTCTTTAATATCGGTGGTAAAATGCTTTCCAGGGATATGATATTCTTTGCTTTCATGATTGTAATTTCTTCTCTATAACAATACAGTTCTGTTATACAGGATTAATGGTTATTACTATTTTGTCTTTTGTTTCTCCTTTTTTTACCCGGTCACATATAATAGTAAGCTTACGGATAATCTTATATGAATCATTCGGAAATAAGCAATCTTCAATAAGCTTTACCATAGCAACACAATTACTGGGATCCAGCGAAGTGGTTTTCCAAAAAAAATGATACAATACCTCACACGGCTCAGTGTATTTTTCGGGATGAACACTATGAATGAACCAGGCATAGGTATCTTTGATGCTTTTACGCTTCTTCCAGTGAACGCCGGCATACCACTCATTCAAAGAAACCTTCGGCATATTATGGAAAATTAATTGCGGCATATTTAAAACTTTGATGGCCGGACCCCCATACCATACCTTTCACAATCCTCACATCTTATATCCAACGTGCAAGTGGACATATCTACATGCGAACAGGACTTTAAATCATAAGGACACTCAAAAGGTTCCCTGCGATGATCCTTAACATTGCTTGATATTGGTTTGTTCTTGTAATGAATAAGCAATGATCTAATCATTCTCGCTGCAATAGACCGATAGCCTTTCTTATCAAAATCCCTGATCTGTTGTAATGTAAATTCTGCTTTCATGGTGTTAATTTTAATATCAAAATAACTCCCACAACCCCGATAATAACACAGACTATCAGTATCCTAAGATACCTGCGCTCTCTGTTTATTTTGTCGTCTATGGTCATGAAGTTTGTTTAGTTTTATCAAAAAATGACTTAATTGGAAACTTGAAATAATAATGGCCTCCGGTTAATGATTTTCTCCACCAAAAGAAAAAAAACATATTATCTTTAAGGGCTGCAAGTATGCTTTCATTTCCACTCCATCCACCGGTATGTAATTCATAGGAGAATGTTTTACCGTAAGCCCGCTTCCTGACTATGCCCCAGTCCGGCCAGTTCCAGGTTTCTTGAATTATATCAAGTAACGGTTCAAGACCATTTTCTATAATATCATACTCTTTTATCCAATCCAATAATTCATCTGTTGGATAACCTTCGGAATCCAGGTAAGTTGCTGGACTACTCAAAGGGGTCTTTTGGTTCTGTACCATGGGTAATGAGTTTGATGATTGATTTTTTGATCCTGGTACCTATGCTTTCCTTTTTACCGGATTCTTCCCTGGTACTGGTGTATGGGAAATCATCTGGCGTAAGCTCAAACATTTCAACGGCATCCCTGTTTTTACTGGTTTGCTGCCGGATCCGGAAAAAACCATCATACTTAGGGTAACGCTTCATAAATGCCCTGGCATAAAAAGCCGTATAGTCATTATTCACCTTAAAACTGCTTTTCCCTTCACTGTCCGGGGTATCAGTATGCCAGCGAATACGCTCAAATACACTCTTAGCTCCATAATGCTTAAATCCTTTGGCAATCAGATCAAAGGTGAATTTTCTAAATAGATCCCATACTTCCGGATGGGAATTGTGAAATACCTTTACCTTTAATGATAATTCGTCATAACGGGTGCCAGATAATTTTTTTTCTAATGATCCGGCCTGTTGAGTTGAAATAGGAGTTTCATTCATAATCATTAATTATTATTTAAAATGGTACATCATCTTATGCACTATGTTTTTTCCCTAAATACTCCTCAGAATACGGTTCACGAACCGGTAAACCCTCAATGGTACGCCAGGCAACATAAAAGTCAATTAAAAACATCTTAACCATATATCGCTTTGCAGCACTATCCCTATGTCCCTTGCTAACTTCATTCCATTTTTTACCATCGTCTTTACGCTCCTTTCCTTCATTCATAATAATCGCCTCAGAGTTCTCTTTTCGGAGCTTGTAAGGATAGTAATATTCCAAAGCATAGGAATTTTGCTGCTTAATAAACCCATCTGCCATAACACCTAATAAATGTGTTTTGAGATTTTTATTGTAAGGCGAAACATATCCTTCAAGCCTCCGATCACCACGAATTAAATCGTCAGTCTGGATAATATAATCCAGTTCCCCTGTTTTAATGTTAGGCTTTTCCTCTACGATCTGACCCATGCTTTCCTTATAACTTTTCTTAGATACCCTCTTTTTCCCCATGCGAACGCCAGGGTTCATTCCTGAATATTGCCACATCTTTGATACCGTTGTGGCCTTCTCAATATCAAATTCACTCAAAAGATAGCCCGCCGAAACCGGACCTACCCCTTTAATTAATAACAGCCATTCATTATAAATAGCAAATCTTTTAAGAATCTTTTTTAACATCTTTTCACAATCCTTCTCAACCTGCCTGGCTGATTCTGAAAGATACCTGAAATTTTCAGCATCCTCAATGCTATACGATCTCTCGTCTTGTACCTTTTGTTGGGTACCATCGGCTTTCATTCCAAGCCTATTATCCATTCTTTTCCTTAGTGCCTGTACATCTTCCCTGGCCCTAATGTAAATCCTTAATGCTTGTTGATCTTGTGTTTTCATTGTTTTGATTTTAAAATTAAAAAACGCTTGTTTCACACGGGTTACTTAAGTTCAATGGCTCGCTTACTTTATCTGGTTTACTAATGATAAATGGCTCGCTTTCTGTTATTGGTTTACTTAATAGTTTTGGCTCGCTTCTAATGTCTGGTTTACTCCGGATCTGTGGCTCGCTAATGGATCCTGGTTTACTTAATTTCAATGGCTCGCTTCGTATTCTTGGTTTGCTTTCCAACTATGGCTCGCTTTGGCTCAATGGGTTGCATTTTGTACATGGCTCGCTTTATAAATATGGGTTTCTTTAATAATATGGCTCGCTTTTATATTTATGGGTTACTTTATCCACCTGGCTCGCTTTCTGTTATTGGTTTACTATTGGAGTTTGGCTCGCTTTAAACATTTGGTTTACTCATATAATTTGGCTCGCTCGTCCTATCTGGTTTACTTCTCTGCCGTGGCTCGCTTTCTGGGATTGGTTTTCTTTAGTATCCTGGCTCGCTTAATTTTTTTGGGTTATTACTTCTTTTTGGCTCACTTGCCTCGTTTGGATTACTTATTCGGTCTGGTTCGCTTTCTGCCATAGGGTTTCTTATATACATTGGCTCGCTTCCAGTATTTGGTTTACTTATTATTCATGGCTCGCTTCATTTATCTGGTTTACTTATCCGTAGTGGCAAAATATCCTTCAATAGCTTTTTGTAATTCACGTAAAGCATTGTCATTAACATCTGTGTGCATGACAAATCCGTTCTTTAACCACCTAATAATTTGTGAAGCCTGCTGAACAAGAGTTAATCCCCGGTCCTTATACTCATGTTCCCGGTATTGCTTTTCAGTAAGTGGCTTATCCCCTGAAGGCTCAAATCCTTTTTTCTTAGGCAAATATTCAATACCCTTGCCTATTTTTACCTGAATAACACTACCCCCAAGCCTTTCAATCCTTTTAATAGGTAAATTAAAAACCTGTGATATTTCTTCCTCACTCAAATCAGCATCCAACATGGATCTAACCAGCTTGCGCTTAGTAAAATCATCCAAAGGCATCCCATGTGATAAATTCTCCTTTGTGAAATCAACAAGCATTTGTGCCTCACTCTCATACTTGCGGATTTCAACATCAATCTTCCTTTCTTCACCATATTCTGCCAACATAGCAGTAAGCCTATGGTTCCCACTAACAATTCTTAATGTATCCTGTTCTACAATTATCATTGGCATAACAGTACCATTCCTGTATTCCTGCCTGTAACGACTTACAAATACCGGATTTATATGCCGGATACGGGTAAGTTTTGGATCTATCTGCAGATCCCCGATTTTAACACTCTTTGTTTTCATTTTTCCAAATATTAAATTGTTCAATAACTTTCTGACGCTTTATGTAATATTCATACTTAGCCTGGTCCAGCTTGTATTCATCTTTTAGCTGACTGAAAATCTGGCCTATGGGTGAACTGGTATCCAGGGCATCCTGGAAAAAATTCTTCCGTACATACGCCGGGATCCGGCTTAAAACACCCTCCGGGATATTTAATAGCTTTTGCTCAACCAGGTATTCATATACCTTAGCATAGTTCCGGATGGAAAGTTGGCCGGTTTTTATGAAATTATTACGCTCCTGGTCCAAAAACTCACGCATTTGGGTATTATGATCCGTTTTTTTGGCAGCTAAGGCCGTTTTTGGGCCGATACGCTGACGAACAAGGCGGGAGTAGGCCGCAAGTATAGCTGAGATATATGCAGGCGTTAAACGGCCGTAATGGTCAATATTCAGGTCCAGCCGGTTTAATATTACCAGATCAAAAGCTTTATCTATATCATCCAGGCTTAATCGGAAAAAGTATTTTACAACAATACTTAGGCATTTATCCTTAACCTGATTGTTACCCAGGTCCGTTATACCAACATTATTGCAGAAATCTACTATCATATTCCCAAGCTCTAAATAAAGCTTATTCCTTAGTTTCGTGTCGCTGGCTGCTGCGATAGGCAAGTTCCGCTGCAACGGCTGAGAAATCCTGGCGGGCTTTGTTATCTTTTTGCTCCCTTCCATTCTTATGGCGATTTTTTAAAATTGTAATCATTGTCTGCAAATTTCTTCGGATATACCTAAGATTAGGCCAGTTCTGTATTGATTTTGGGTAAACATCCCAGGAAGAAAGTAATAACTTCCATGATTCAATCAGTTTATCCCTGGAATCGGTAATCTTTTGCAGATATTCAATTATTTGTTTGAGATTATCTCTTTCTGCTGCTGTCATATCCGCTGGTTGATTATGAACTGCATCCATAAATTCTGAATATATTGATTCAAACTCAATCATTAAAGCCTCCATTGAAGCTTTATCAATATTGTTCGTTTCAGTATATTTAAGAAATGGGGATTTTAGTAAGGTATTGCACAATTCATTAATTGCGTCATACCTGGATGGATCGGCGCCGGCAAATACCTGTGACTGAAAGATACGCTCAGTCAGATACTTCTTTAATTCCCTTCTGTTTGTGATCCTCATTATCGTTGATTAAAAAATAAAGGGCCACGGTGGATTCAAAATACTAACAGTTCAACCAAAACCTAAGTATTAAGGGGCGGTCCGTGACCCTTTAATTGGATCTTTTTTAACGTTTTTGTGTAATTCCTGGCAGTTGCATAACCAACTTCATTGAGAAATCGGTAATAATCAGTCTGGTTGAATCCTTTTCCCTTCCAATACTGCTGCCATAACTTGTAATCATCAACACTTGATGTCCAGTGATCGTATGAAGCATGGCCCAAACCAGTGCCGGTAACTACTCCGTCCCGGATCCGGGGAACCTTCATACCAAATAAATTATTATAGTTTACAAACGATCCGCTTTTAAACCATCCTGTTTCCAGTATGGCCTGGAGATACACTACATCCGGATGCTCTATGCCTGTTAGTTGTAGGTATTCCCATAATAACCCAGGACTGAATGAACTGCCCTGGATCTCAGCTACCCTAATACGCATTATACCCTCCGCAAAATTGCGCTCCTTATCAGCCTGGGACTGGTAATAAACGCCTCCGGGATTGGTTAATGTGATTAAAAGTAGAAAAGTTAAAACCATGATACGCTTCATAAAATTGTATTCGTTCAACTTTTGCAACAATGGCCTTTTAGCCATTGAGGAACGTCAAAGTTATAGAAATTCATTCCAATTTGTCAAGTGGACGGTCCACCTTTTTAAGTTAAACAATGCCCCTAAAAACATCAATAAAAAGCCAAATAACAGTCGCAATAACACATGCAGCCGCCAGGAAGATAGCCCAAACTATTACATAAGCTATCCTGGGATAATTGGAAAATTCGTCACGTTCTTTCATTTTCTGTTAGTTTAAATTCATATATCCATACGTATGGATCTGATTTCAATGAATCCGGTCCATTAATTTCCTTCCATTTATCAAAAAACTTAATTATTTTGGGATATTCAATAAATCCTTCGGCTATTGCATCATATACTGAAATCTTACTTAATCTCTGGATCCTGACCCACTCAATAAAAATCTTATACCTGGCATATTTCTCTGGCATAAAAAGCTTATTTCTCCATTTATCTGTTGTTCCATTCAAAAGCATAATGTTTTTAACTGGAAAATCATATCTGTAATATACAGATCCATCAATATCAATAATATATGGTTCTTTCAAATAAACTTCTTCCCTTGGAAAATATCTCGGATACATACCAGCCTCCATTAATCTATCATTTTCTACGAAATGAAAAGTGGTCCACTGGGTAATACCCTTACCAATTAACTTAGCATCCGAAGGTATGTATTTTGGAAACTTTACCAAACGCCTGGTTTGCGTCTTTTTACCCTCAATTACCAGCTTAAACATATCTTCTGTAAAAAGGATCCCCTTCATAATCACTTATTATTGGTAATATAACTATTCTCCTGCATATTCTTTGATGATAATTCGCATCAAAGTCTCATAATCACCAACCTTGGACCGGCCAAATATTTTAAGAATATTCTCAAGAGATTCGTAAGGCATGCCAGTTATTAATTCATTGTTGTACTGGGTAAATTCACAAAACTTCTTTAATAAACCTCTTAATTCAATTAAAGCATCACGTTCCCTAACACGCCTTATCTTAGATTCACTTAAATAAGCTGATGTAGCAAATAACTCAGTTGAATATTCCTTTGGAATACCAACCATTATACGTCTATAATCCCGGTGAAAATTGTGTTGACCATAGTGCTGTGACATAACTAATATATTACTCTGCGTTTCTGATTCCCTTTATTGTAAAGTAGTTCTATATGCGAAATAAACTCCATAGCTGATCCTTTAGGTTCCAGCCTGGCGCCAGTCGTAGTTAGCTTTTGAATAACCTGGTCATGATTATACTTTTCACTCTTATCAAGCATCAAAACAGCACGAACCAGGTAACTTGATTTATTAAAATCTGATATTTCAATATATTGCTTATACTTATCTGCAACACTAATAGCATACTTCAAGTGATTTACTTTAAAATTACCGGTCCTGAAAGGATCTTTTATGCCTCCATCACCACCTTTGGTGATTTTACCGTACATTAATAAGCTGCTGGCCGTAGTAACAGGGACACTATATTGCTTCATAAACTTTTCCAATTCAATGTAATCTTTTTTACCAAGATTAATCCAGCAATTCATATAATCCTTAATTCCCCAGGTCTTTGTTACTGAATTAATAAGTGCAACCTTGGAAATATCGTAATCTTCAACATATACGAAGTAAATAGCGCACTTTAGGCGCTTTGCAGCCATCAAACGATGCTGACCGTCAATTATCTTATAATCTTTAGTTACAAGGATGGGTACGTATGGAAATAGGTTAATTCCATCAACAGTGTTTGCATGGCAAATTTTTTTGATTCGCCGTTCATCCAATAGCCGGTTGCCTGGGATCCACCCAAACATACCATAATTATTAGTAAAAAAAATCTTCCGGTTAGCCTCTACCGGATGATCCATTAATTTGTCAAGTTTTAAAGCTGCCATATTATCTGAATTTTACGATCATAATGTATTTGGGATCACCAATGCGCTGTAAATTTACCTGGTAAATATTCAACATAGATCTATTTTCTTTAGGTTGGTATTTCATATATTCACTGGACCAAGCTCTATAATGCTTTAATTCAAGCTCCTGGGCTTCACCACAAAATAAAACCTCTGATCGGTCCCTTAAATCAGTCTCTAATTCCCTGGGCCAGTCAAGAATAGTTTTACCCATTGAATATATCCATGTATTTTTCGAAATACGGATCCGGCTCGTAGGTTTTGTCATCTGAATTGTTTGGGTTTATGGTTGCGATGATGAAATTTCTTGTAAGTATTGCGCTTTTTGCGCTGAGCATCACGGTACCCAGCCTTGCGGGTCTTATCCTTTGGGTAATATTCCGGATTGCCGGTACTTATACCAGCCAGGCCACGAAAAACAGGAGCGCCCTCCATACCTCCATGACCTCCACCCTTAAACATTCCAAATAGTAAAGATGGAAAATATAAAAAATTACTCCGGGGGCGGGCCGGATTGTTAGATTGATTTTTGCTACTCATATTTTAGATTTTCTACAATTTTAAACCATTTAAACCAAAAATACTTAAAATTTTTTATGCTTTAAAACATATAGCCTATCTTTGTATGGTCATGTTTGATATGTAGGACCGGGGTTCGTTACCCCGCATCTCCACAAAAAGGTTGTCAATCACCTTTTTAAAGATTGACTGGTGGACGCTGATATATGTTAAACCTGATCGGCCCTGGCTTTGGAAGGTGTGCCATAAACACCAACACACGGGGATGAATGTTTTGACTGCATATCGTTAAGCCTGATAAAATAAGTGACAACAATTTGTTGTTAGCACCAGCACTCAGGCCAGCAGCCTAAGCCTGGTAAGG
>Ga0272440_1000126_pt1 | contig 62047 bp, 51 predicted proteins | sample SSMMMBAug17_FD_192440 | JGI IMG/M metagenome (GOLD analysis project Ga0272440, IMG submission 192440) | Marine sediment archaeal communities from Little Sippewissett salt marsh, Falmouth, MA, United States - SSM-MMB-Aug17 | ecosystem: Environmental > Aquatic > Marine > Wetlands > Sediment ... | reverse complement strand
TTTCGGGTAGATCGTAGTAAATATTTTGTTATTCGTCTGGTCGAACCTTATGTTCGCCTCGAACAAAAACCGGTATCAAACCTATGAGCAAAACCAATGTAGGGGCGAACCTTATGTTCGCCCTCCGGACAAAAACCTTTATCAAACCTATGTTCGAAAGTGAATTTGAAACGTTTGCCTCGGGCATAGGTTCGCAAACGATTGTTGTTCGGAGGGGGAAGAACTATTCTAAGCGCTGAAAGCGCGAATTAATATAGCCCAGAACGAAGCCCTGGGAAACGTTTTACAAGAATTTTAGCCCTGAAAGGGCGTAATTAATTAATTTTCATGTTTTAATTCGCCCTTACAGGGCTAAGATTATGGCTTTATATTACCCAGGGCTTCGCCCTGGGCTATATTAATTCGCGCTTTCAGCGCTTGGATTCGTTCTTCCCCCAACCTGTAAATACGTCCAGATGAATAAGATGAATAAAAACACTTTAAATTCATCTTTTTCATCTTCTTCAGTGTAATCATGGTTCAAAAACAGAATGAACAATTATTAAATGAGGAATTTATTTTTTTGGCTTTCCTTTTTCATCTTCTTCAGTGTAATCATGGTTCAAAAACAGAATGAACAATTATTAAATGAGGAATTTATTTTTTTGTTTTTCCTTTTTCATCTTCTTCAGTGTAATCATGGTTCAAAAACAGAATGAACAATTATTAAATGAGGAATTTATTTTTTTGGCTTTCCTTTTTCATCTTCTTCAGTGTAATCATGGTTCAAAAACAGAATGAACAATTATTAAATGAGGAATTTATTTTTTTGTTTTTCCTTCTTCATCTTCTTCAGTGTAAACATGGTTCAAAAATGAGAATGAACAATTATTAAATGAGGAATTTATTTTTTTGTTTTTCCTTTTTCATCTTCTTCAGTGTAATCATGGTTCAAAAATGAGAATGAACAATACTTCCCCTAGTATTATATTCGCCCCTATTTTCGTTTATCAATAAATCGGTCTCGTAGTTCCTTGGCCAATACATCCATAGGGATGCTATTATTTTGATATGATGTATAAATCTCTGAACTACATAAACGGGATTTGAGGTCATCAGGAGTGTTGAATTTTTGAACCACATGATCTATCATGAGCCGGTTTTTCAATTGTTCGATTCATGTCCGATCATTATCTACAAAATTTGGGGGCCATGCGGCGGTTTCATCCAAAATAAAAATCAGCCGTTCCAGCTTGCTTGTCGTTGCTTGATGGTATTCAAGTTCTGTAATGGATTTTTTATGATTGGGAGGGATATATCCCATTGCCGTCAGGCTAAGGCAAACTCGCGCCGGTGCTCGTTCCCAGGCTCTGCCTGGGAACGTTTTCTTGGCGGCTCTGCCGCCTGTTCAGTTCGTAGGTGGCAGAGCCACCTCGGAAAACGTTCCCAGGCAGAGCCTGGGAACGAGCACACGAGCACCGGAGCGAGTTTGCGCTTAACCTGACGGCTATGGGCTAAAGCCCAACGCTGAATTGAAAAAGGACGCTAAAGCGCCCTAAAAATCCAGAAATAAATGGCTAATAAATATGATTATTCAATTTTCCATGATACCATGTCCGCTGTATAAATTTGATGCTCATGCAGCCATTTTTCTGAATCATTGTCAAATCCATTGGCACTGAAATATATCGGACACAGGACGATATCCTTCATGCCCTGTCTTTTTAGTGAATAAGTAAATAATTCAATTTTTTGAACAAACAGTTGCATGTCTTTTTCTGATGGCAGATTCTTTTCATCCCTGTTTTTAATTTCAAACAAAACACCATGATATGCATTATCTGATTTCCCTTCAACCAGTACATCCAATTCCAATGAGCCTGTTTCAGATGACTGTATATAATAATTCATATAGATCATGTTGATGGTCATTGTATCTACAATCGCAAGTCTGTGATGATTGTTTAAGTTTTCTGGTATGGGTCGTAATTTGTTTTTAAGAAAGGTGACAGCCTGTCCTTTTCGTCGATATTGATTCATTTCCCGCCAGACCACCATTTCTAACATTTTCCCTTTTAACTCACTGACCTGGGACTTTAATGAACGATTGTTTTTTTCCAGGTCGTCTATTCTTTCACGCAATTCTGTTTTCATATCAAATGGTTTATTATAGATTTCATATTGATAGCGTTCACGAAAAAGAAGATCAAGAATATCATCCGGTATGCCTTGATAATGATAACTGGACGTTGTTCCTTCAATCAAACCACCATATTCCAGGGCAAGCAGTTTTTCTTCAAGCTCAGGATCACGATCTTTTGACCATCCCAATTGGTCCAAAATTTCATCCCTGCCCATTTTCTGGTAACGATTTTTTGACAGGATTAAGAGAATCTGTTTGGCATACCGGTCATTGACTTTTTTGATTGAAATATAGATATATTCCATCCAGGTCAAATAAAGCTCTCCTTTTTTATTGGATATTTCTTCCACAAAAGTATTAATAACACCTTCAACAGAAGAAAAATCCCGAAAAGGACTGCCAAACAAAACTGTCATGTAATAGGGATCACTTTGAACGATTTGATTGATCACCAGTGCAATTTCCTGAGTTAATGAAATGTTATAATGCTCAGCATATTTGTAAACTGCTTCCATCCCCCCCTTGAAATCCAGTTTGGGAGAAATTGGATAAGGTCTTAATCGGCTGCCCACAAACATTTGTTGCATCATTTGTGTCATCCATCCAATATAGCTGCCAGCAACCAGCATGGGAGCAAATTTAAGCTCAACCAGACCATGAAATGCGCCCGGGAGGCGGTCTGCTTTTATTATAAGTTCTTTATCGTGATAAATATATTCAGTCATATATTGAATTTCATCGATCATCACTAAAAAAAACTTTCCGGTAAAGCCAACAAAATTTCCAGGTGCTGAGAATGCCTGTTCAAGCGCATGCGCAACAGATTCATTCTTTATATAATCTGCAAATCCTTCCATTTCAGTAATAATATCCTGGTTATTATGTTCTTTTGCCATTTGAACCAGTTGGTCCCACTTCCAGTAGCTGCTTGTTAATGGAAGCGGTTTTCTGAAAACGAACGAAAAATATTGACTTAAAAAGGTACAAAAGTAACTTTCTGCAAAATCGAGAAGCCACATTTTATTGTCTCTTACTTCATAGTAAAATGGCACCACCTGTGCATTCTGGCGCCATAAAATATTGAACAAGCGTTGCATAATAGCGGTTTTACCACTTTTCCGACGCCCCAACAGGGCTTGGGATTTTGCAAGTTCCCTGGGAATACGTGATGACCATTTCATGAGCCATTTCATTTCTGTTTTACGCCCACAGAATAAATCTGGATGTCCTATTCTTTCTTTTAACGCATATTGCATGCTTACTTCCATAAAGAAACGAATAATGCCAACAAATTTTTGGCCTGATATGTCAAACAATCAAATGTGCGGTGCCAAAATCTTCTCAAAAAGGCATGATGAAAACATTTTTTCGGACTTTTTATTGATTATAAGTAATGATGAAACCTTTATCAATAGTAAACTTTTTCGTGCGTTCATTCGTATTGTTTTCAAACATGGCTAGCTCAGCGTTGGGCTAAAGCCGCCCTAACCCCCCTCAAGGGGGAATTCGGACTCGGCAAAGTGTTAACTACTTTTCTTAAAATATGAAGGATGCCAAAATTTTATGACCGCTTACTTATAATTTCGATATTTGGGGAAAACTCATCTGGCAGATGAGTTTAGCTCCCTAAAATACACAATATCTGTATTTAAAACATGGTGCACCAACCATCGTTTTAAAAAATCAAGAATTTCATACTCAAATACAGCATCATTCAGGTCAAAATCTTTTGTGAATTTCATAGTTTTTTCAACAAAAAGCCAATGTTCTTTGCGATGCTTTTCAATACGTGGATGATTTTTTAAATATCCTTCCTCACATGAAAAATGCGTATTGAGATAATCTACCATTTCTTCAAGGGTTTTTTGAATTTCGGATTTTATATTACCAGAATTGTATATATCCTGTAGTCTATTGAGTAGTGTAAATAATTGTTTGTGTTGTTTGTCTATTTCTGGTACACCGACCTGATATGCTACTTGCCATTTTATTTTTTCAGTCATTTTTTTCCTCATGTTTTATAATATTTAGCATGTCTGAGTTTATCTTAATGCTTCCATTTACTTTGTACTGTTCGATTTAAACATAAACCATTACAATAGATAATAGCATCTGACCATCCCCAAAAACGTCGTTTGACGATCTCAATATCAATCATTTTACCATATATTGTCTTTTTGACAAAAGCACGCGCTTGCTTTCCTTTTATCGTTGTTCGCTCAGGGCATTGAACACCATGCAGCTTGATTTTCATACGATTGTTAAACCCTTTGTTATCAATCCATATAATAATGTGTTTACAGTCGAATACTTTCATACATCGTGCTGAAAAACTGGTTTGTGGTTGATAAAGAAAAGAAAAAGACAATGCAACGATTGCTAATAAAGATAAGAACGTCATTACATAACGATTGAAGCACTTATTCATATGACTTTTCTAGCCAATCTGTCAATAGAGGCGGATTGCCCATACATGTCGGTGTTGAACACCATTCGCTTTGTACTTTTAATTCTACACCGCTTTGTATCACTGAAACAGGTTTATCTTCAGAAACCACAATTACGATCACATTTTCATTTTGAGCCGTAAAACGAAGGGCAGAGTTAAAACGCGCGCCTCTTGCGCGATCCTCACCTGGAACAGAAAAACCATCTAGAATACAACCAAAGGCAAACAATTCAATGTTGGTACTGATATGAAGAGCCCCATCAAGTTTTGAAAACGATTGCGCCAGTTCAATGTTTTGAGGGAGCCGGAGATCTAAAGGCGTCGATAAATGCTGACCTGAAATATTGAGCTTATCTTGATTATGATCAATAACAAGTGTACATCCATGCTTTTCTTTTTCTGCATGATGAACAATTTTATTAATACATTGAAACAGCTTATGGACATTTTCATGGGGTTCAATATTTAAATCCAGTAAAAGTTCTTCTAATTGAACGAGTTTGGCCTGTTGTGTAAAAGAGTGATAACTCCCATCACGAAAACTACAAACCGGCTCACCATTAATTCTGATAAAACCATATCCCACAAAGAAATGAGCAGTGAGACGATTGGCAGGCAAGGACTCACTGCTGACTATGCCAACAACATGTTTACCATCAGAAACAAGTTTTCTTTGGGCATTCTCGACTGAGATTAATAGTTTTCGAATATGCTTGGCATTGGTTAATGTCGGTTGCTCACGTTTTGAAAATTTGGCCATAAAATTCAGGCGATTAATGTAATGGGGCTCAATAAAACAAATTTCCCCCTGTGGCCATTGACCTTCTTCCCTGGTATTGGATATTTTTAGAACAGTACTCAGTACCTGGTATACAGGCAGTTGCATATCCATTCCTGCGCTGGCACTCAATAAATCCATAATGTAGTCATATACAGCCCGGGTCGCATATCCTGCAAGCACATAACCAGAGGTTCCAGAATGAATTGAGTGGGCGCTAATAACATCTTGAGACAACAACCACACCGCGTATTCAAACCATCGTTCGGTGGGGCCGATGGAGCAAACATTGGGGTGATGTTCTGTAAACCACATTTGATAAAAAATGGATCGTGATGTTCCCCCATAAGAAATTAAGCCGGCAAGTTGTAAATTTTTTTCTGGCAGGGGTTGATCAAGAACACTGAGTCGAGATGCCTGAATGGCATTTTCACGCCATTTTTCACTATCAATATAAATTTCTTTGAGTTTGGGTTCATGGCCTTGGAGTAAATTTTGGGGATCACAGATATGAACAGGAGAACTCTTGTCTGAAGCAAATATGAGTGCAACCCGACTTTGTCCTGAGAATTGTGAAAGCCCTTCTTTCAGCCCATCATGATAATGATATGCAAACAGTTTACTGATTTTATTGTAAAGATAAGCATTCATATGAATTCATTTTCGTTAACAGTCAGAGTAATGTAATGTTAATGCCAAAGTACTTTTGTGATTTATGATTCTTACAAAAAAGATTTTTCAAACAATGTTCCAATTGGGTAAAGTTTTTTGTGAACTTAGAGATACAAAGAAATTAATCATCAATGACATATCCCACATGCCGAACATAGTACATAATTGCTTTAATTTTTAAACGTTGTTGTTGATTATCCGCATCAAATACAAGAGCAATACCATTATTGACTGTCCGAACCACTGTGGAGTTCACCCGGTATTGTGCACGGCCGTCAATATCGGCAAATGTAAGAATTACTTTTTGTCCGGCTGATAAGACATCATCTGATTTAATAAATAGACCCCCCTCACTGATATCCAGAACCAGTTCCCGACTTTGTTTACCATCAATATCAACTCCAATGTAAAAGTTATCGCATCGATAACGCTGAAACTCTCTTCTGTCAAAATATTCGAACTTTTGAAGTTGTCTGAGGATATATTGCTGTTGATCATCGGTTAGTGCTTTGACTCTTTCAATAATTTGATCAACGCGCGATTCCGAATTCTGATTGTTTTGGTCATTGACCATTTAAAAAATCTCCTTATGAGAAGTGTTGGCAATTAAGATCAATTGGCCAAAAAACTAGTCATGCGGCGCAACGATCAGAGATTTATTTTTTATAAAATCAATCGCATCTTTTTTTCCCAGTTCATATGTTTTTCGGATACCTTCAGGGTCAGTATAATCCCACTTTCTAATACTTATTGGTCTTGATGGTTGAATGTAAGTTCTATTCTTCACTTGAAGAAATGTTTTTGTATTTGGATAATTCCTTGTTAAAAGTATCAGCACTTTTTGATTGGATGTATTAATGATTCTCGCTGGGACATTATCAATTAAGCCGCCATCAAAAACCGGTTTTCCATCTCTTTGGAGAAAAGGTATAATTGGCGGTGTACACGATGATTGCAAAAGCAGATCTGTCAAGGAAACTTTATCCGGACAGGATCTCACGCTTATAACTTTTGCCCGATATCCAAGCTTACCTGGAAATTTCGGATGTAATGGGGCATACAACATTTTTTCTATTGAATATGCCATAAAGCCAATAAATGCCCCTGTTAATGACCCCAAGCATTCTGGGGGATGTGTCAATAATATGCGAATATCAGCAGGAAAGTTTTTAATGACTTTAAAAGCCTGATCGTCAAGTATGAAATTGAGCGTTTTTGAGTATATATGATGATGCGGAAATAGCGATTTCCGAGACAAAATGTTTTCAATATATAAATTTTTTTTATTTTTTCGCGCCATTTCCATAAAAAACTGAATGCCCTCTTGAATGCGATTTGCAGCGATCATACACGCCATTGTGGCGCCGGCACTCACCCCTGCAAAAACATTGGGAACAAATGAATAGGATTCAGAGAGCACCTCGTAAAATCCAACCTGCCAAAAACATCGGCATCCTCCACCTGAAAAGACGACAGCATTATATGGAATGTTTTGATTCATTAAATTGTCCAATAAATAATAAAGGCCGCAGCAATATACGAAAAGGCTTCAATATAAGCAACGCCGACATTGGGAATATCCTGATTCGCAATTTCATCAGAAATCCTTCTCGTTGGAAACAACACTTTATCAGTCAGGTAGCGAATAACTGGCAATAATAATAAACCAATACAAGAAATATAAATAAAGCGTGGTAAATCGTTTTTCCAGGATTCAAAATCACCTTCAGCCGATAATCCAACAATCACACCCATTGCAATCAATGCGCCAGAAAAGCTAACACCTGCAGCAACGTTGTCTCGCTCGATTTCTTCATGAATACAGTATGGCGTAATCCAGTTATACATCCATCCGGCCAATATGAGCATAAATTGCCCAATGGCCCAAAATGCAATCGCTGTCCAGACATTGCCGCCCTCTCCAGAGATTGCGCCATATATGATTAAACCAGATGCAATACTCACTCCACATGAAACAGCACCTGTTCCCTGATTTTGATCGCGAATCAATTCATCTATGACATGAAAATGTCTCAAGATCAGTCGATCACATACAAACCAGGATAAATTGATCAAGACTATCGCTGTAAAACCATAGATGGTCAGATCTAGAATATCAGATACCAGGCCATGACTGGGACCGACAATACTGCCACCCAGTGCAAACACAAGGCCAGCATAATAGCCTGCAACAGATAGCCCAAGAGCCGGATTATCTTTTTCAACCAACTCGTCATTTATATCATAAGAGCGATGAATCTGATCGTGCACTTTTTTGCCGATAAAAAAAATCAAATAAAAAAAGATGATTAGTATACATGATGTCAGAATTTTGTCAATAATCATTGGCATATCCTCCCTTTATTGTATAAAAAAAATGTGGGTCGGTATGAATCTTATTTGCCAAACCCCATACTTCTGGAACGAAAACCACTTCGTGTTCTTCCAATGCGTTTCTTACCTTTACCAAAGCGATCGGATACACGACCCATGAAGGAAGATCTCTTTTTGTTTTCACGTGACATTTTACGTTGATAAAATGTTGGATTGAGCTTTTTCGTATAGGATCCCTTTGTACCATATTGATTGTTTCGTCCAAAGAAAGGCTTTCTATCTCTACGATATCGATGATAATCATCGTAGTCATGACTGTATATTGGCCCGGTAAAGAATCCCAACACATCAGTAAACATACGATATTTACCATAAAATTCCCAAAAGGAGCCCCCACTGGCATCCTGACGCCACTGGCCATAATTGGAATCTCCAACAAACGCATACCCAGGAGGAGCAACTTGGTTATTCAGTTGACCATCCTTTTTTGATGCCAGAGTCATCCCCAAAAAATTTGCATTTTGATTATAGTACTTTTCCGATACTTCCTCCCAGTTCGTGACCCAGGAATTTTCTAATTGAACCACCTTGTATTTGTGAAAGTAATGAGAAAAAACGTTACCATCCTGTTTCATGTCTTCAAGGATTATTGAAAATGTGGGCACATCTTTTAGTTGATTTTTTAAGCGATCCACCGGGTTATTGTATGATGCCCCACAGCCTTGAACGAACAACAGAATTATTGCTCCCAAAACATTGTAAAATAATTTCATGACAAACATCCTTAATTTTACAGATAATCATAATTATTGTTTACGTCACCGGTTTTTGCCAATTAATGTTGATACCTGCATTGAGCAATAACCGAATTCCTGTTTCTATATTGGCCCCCACTGTATCAATACTATGAGAGTCATCCCCAGGAACAATCGATATTCCCATTGATTGTGCAACCTTTAAAATAGATTCACTGACATAGGGTTCATCAGCTCCTTTGAGTAAAGACCTTAGATTGAAATCCATAATCAATTGTTTTGAACGAATCAGAGATAAATTGCGGTAAATTCGTTGAGAAATTTCAGATGTTTCCAAATGCTTTCGATACAAAGGATCATAAATCCGAATGACATCAAAATGCCCAATTACTCTGGGCGATAGTTCTTGAATCATTTCATATTGAATATCAAAATAACGCTGATACAGGGGGATTATTCCCCCTGCATTTTGGATTGCTTTTTCGTAAATTTCGGGTGAATAGTCAAAATTGATATCATCTACATGATGCACAGAGCCCACAAAATAATCGGGCTGAAATTGTTGTATTAAAGAATTGACATGGTTGATATAGCCTGTATAGGCTTCAGATTCAAAACCAATGTACAATTGAATTTCATTTTGATATCTTTTTTGTAAGATTCTTGCACGAGTCATATATCTGGAAAACTGTTGCCATAGAAAGTCATGGTCCAGATGATCCTCAATTTCATCTTGATAACGTAAATCATTATGTGGTGGCGGAATATGTTCTGTTATTCCAACCCATTGAAACCCCTTGTCGATGTATGCTTTAATCAAATCTTCAAGATGATCTTCTGCATGATGACAAAATTCGCCGCTATGCCCACCATGAATGGATACTTTGGGTATGTTCATTGGATGCATCGTTTAATGTTTTGTTTGATTGTTTCAGGCTCACCTGTGATTCGAATCTGTTTTTGTCTGCTGCGATGCCCGGTTTTAATTTCAATGTGAGATTTTGGAATATGCAGTAATTTTGCTAAAAATTGAATGCACATTTTATTTGCAGCACCATCAACAGGTGGCGATTTCAACTTAATTTTTAATCGTTGATCAATGATTCCAACAATCATATTCTTTGAGGATCGTGGTTGAACAAGTACCTGAATATCAAGACAATTTGCCTGTATCTTAAAACAATTCATACAATGACATCCAAAAGTTCATCTTGAGAAATGGTGGCTGTGCCGACTTTTCCAACCACAAGCCCAGCAGCTGTATTGGCAAGTGATGCCGCATCTCGATAACCGGCACCAGCAGCCAATGCGAGACCCATCACAGAAATCACTGTATCACCCGCTCCAGAAACATCAAATACTTGCCTGGCTCGGGTTTCAATGTGAAAGGGAGGGTTTTCCGGTTCAAATAAAACCATGCCATCCTGACCACATGTAATGAGAAGTCCAGGCAAGCCTATACTTTCCATAAGATGTTGCCCTGCAGAAATGATTGTGGGCATATCTGTGATATCCATATTTGATGCCTGTCCAGCCTCTTTTCGATTAGGAGTGATTAAACTTGCACCACGATATTTTTCGTAATTGAATCCTTTTGGATCTACCAGAACAGGTGTATTGTTTGCTTGTGCCAAATTCATTATCGATTTGAGCATTTCTGGAGTCAACAAGCCTTTACCATAATCTGAGACGATGATCAGATGCACAGACTGAATACAGTGGGATATACGTTCTGAAATTGAATTTACCATGTCATTGCTGATCGGATGAGAGGTTTCCCTGTCGATGCGAAGCACATGTTGTTGTGATGCCATAATTCGTGTTTTAATTGTTGTGGCACGTGATTGATCCAAGACCAAGCCGGTGGTATTTGCCCCAACATCTTCAAACATTTTCTTCAATCGTCTGCCATTCTCTCCCGATCCATAAGTGCCAATAATTGTGACATTCGCTTGCAATGCCGCCAGATTATTTACCACATTGCCTGCACCACCCAGTGTCGCATTATCACGCTTTACAGCAACAACTGGGACTGGTGCCTCTGGCGAAATTCGATCTACAGTGCCCCAAACATATTCATCAATCATGCAATCGCCAATTACAAGAATTCGACAACTGGAAAATTGATCAATCCAATGTTTCATAATTAACTTATTCCTTAAAAACGAGTTTTCCTCCCAAATGCCCTGCCATACCAGCAGCGCCGAGCATGATAAAGTAAAAAATAAGATATAACCAGGGCGTATCTCCATTAGATTGTGTGACACTCGAGTCAAAATATCCCCAAATTGACAAAATAATAGATATTGCAAAAACAGAACCTCCACAGGCCCACTTTGTAATAAATAAATTGGTATAGGTTCCGCCATAACGTTTTGTCCATTCCACAAATCCTGTAAATAATACAACAGGCATTGCCAGAGCAACAAAGACTGTATTAAAGAATGCCGCCTGCCCAATATTTTCAGAACCAAACATAATGGACAATAAAACAAATACAACAGCAACCGGAATTACACCATTGGGAATATGTACGCTGATCGGATGCAAATGATGGGTGGTCACATTTTCAGAAATGAACTGATACATTTTCATCATCGGTGTTTCAATTTCTTCAGATTGTTGCCTTATACTTTGAGAGGGTGTTTCTTGAGATGACACCTGTTCGTCTTCAAGTTTCACAAATTTTGATTGATCTGCGCCACATACCGGGCAGGTTTCAGGTGGGTCTGCCCCTTTATGAACATATTTACAAACAGTGCATTGCCACTTGATTTCAGCTTCTGTTGAAGAATTGTCCTCAACAAGTTCAACAAAGTGTTCCTTTGATGCACCACATACCGGGCATTTATCAGGCGGTGTGTCACCTGAATGAACATATTCACAAACATTGCATTTCCATTTTTTCATAAGTTTTTATTCTCCTTATATTATGATTTTACACTTAATGATTAAAAAGATGGTTTCATTATTATTCATGTCATGCCCATCTGTTTTTCAAGACGTTCAATTTCTTTATATATATCTTGTCGATCTTTTTCAGACAAATTTGGATCGGTCAATTTTTTATTTAATGATATTAATATCATTTCAGCCCGATAGTCTTTGCATGTGTATTTGATTGATGAATCTTTCATTGAATCATTACCTTTAAAAATAGATCGCCGCGTAATCCTGATGGTAATCTTTTTCCCTGACCTTTTAACCGCAAAAAGGAGCCATCACGCATGCCCGGTGGAATGGAAATCCGGTATAGTTGATCGTGAAAACCCCAGGGGATATTCACAGTTTTTCGCACACCATGAACGGATTCATATGGCGTTACAAAAATGCTTGCATATAAGTGGTCATTATTTGTTGGGCCAATGGGCCGAATAATTTGTAAATGCGGTGTCCGAAGTCGGGTTGTTTTTCTTTTAATTTTTTGAGATACTTCGGAAATTGGTATATTAGAAATGATACGAAGAAAAATAATTCCCGAAATAAATCCTCCAATATGAGCCCACCACGCAATTCCACCAATTTCGCTGTTGCTTCCAGCCGCACTGATGACCTGTATAACAAACCAGATGCCAAGATATATAAATGCTGGAATTTCAAGAAAATATGGTATAATAATAATCGGGATCAACGTCAATATTTTTGCACCTGGATGAAGAATAAAATAGGCCCCCATTACCCCTGCAATGGCTCCACTGGCACCAATTGTTGGCGTTGGCGAATAAACGTTGGATAATATGTGAGTCAGCCCAGATACCATGCCGCACAACAAATAGAATATCAAATAGCGTAATGAACCAAAGTGATCTTCAACATTGTCACCAAATATATACAACGTCCACATGTTGGTCAATAAATGCCAGAAGCCACCATGCAAAAACATAAAAGATATTAATGAAAAAGCCTGTTGACCTATTGTAAAATGCATGGACAATTCTGGCATTGAGTATCTTGCAGGCAATAAACCATAGAGGTAGATCAGACCTTCCTCCATGGGGCCATATGACAACTGCACACTATAACAAAATATATTAATGCCAATCAGTGCATAGTTAACAATGGGTATACATTGAGACTGAATCGTATCACGTATTGGAAGCATGGATCATAAAGATTCCCGAAACCGATCTTCAATTTCAATTTTACTGTTCACTTTTAGTCTTTTGATCCAATCTTCAAAAAAGAGACCTTCGCGATTCTGGCGAATCGTATTTTTGACTGACACGAGTTCATTTTCAAATTCTTTGTCATCTGGAAGTTTGCGCGCATTTAACCTGATCACATAATATCCTTTGTAACCCTTATAAACTGTATATCCAACAGGATCGCTTTGTGTAAGCTCAAATGCTGCTTTGTTGATTTCTTCTTCCTGACCAATTTCTGGAATCGCTTCACTTCTTTTAAAAAATCCAGTAGTTGTAAAGCTACATAAAGAGTCAGCCAACGCAGTTTGAGTGGTTGCGTTTTGATTATCGACTGTTTGAGTCAATGATGTATCATCTGATAATGTTTCAGTATTGGATTTTGTGTCACTATCCGTGGTGATTGAGTTCAGGCACTTCAAGGCATCGTTAAAAGCAAGTTGTAACTGTCTTTCTTTAAATAAATCTTTTTCAACCCGATCCTGAACAACGACAAGTTCCTGAACAAAAGGTTCCTGCTTTTCAAGCAATTGAATAATATAAAAGCCTTTGTCCAGCCCTACAATATCACTGATTTGATTCTCATTCAGTTCAAAAGCGCTGCGTGCAAAAGAATAGCGATCTCTAAATAATGTTGATGGCCCCCGACGGCCAAAAAATTCAGTAACCACCACAGAAAGATCGCTGGCTTTCGCTGCAGCAGAAAGTGTATCGTCGTAAATCGTATCATAAAAATCCTCGGCAGCATCATATGCACGGGTGTCAATTTCTTCGTCAATCAATTTTTGACGAATCTCAGGGGTTGCACCTCCCAGTGTCAAGGCAACAGCTTCATTCACTCTTTCAACTTTAATGATGTGCCATCCAAAGGATGTTCGAACAGGTTCGCTAATTTCACCGGCTTTCATTGAAAACGCTTTATCTGAAAAAGGCTTGACCATATCTTCACGCTTAAAGGAACCCAAATAGCCGCCTCTGTCTTTGCTAGGACCTTCTGAAAAATCTTTGGCCAGCTTGGCGAAATCGCTCTCTTTTTCTGTTGCTTTTGCGTAAATTTCGCTGGCACGGGCTTTTACTGCAGAATCAGCCTCAGAGTCAGCAGGTGCATCAGATTTAAGCAAAATATGTCTTGCTTCAACAGTTTTGGGAGATTCAAAGTCGCTTTGATTTGCTTCGTAATAGATTTCAATACGTTCATTACTGATTTCAATCTCAGATTGATATTTTTCTTTTTCAAACACGACATAAGCGACCTTGATTTCCAGTTCTGTTTTATATTCATCCTTATTGGCATCATAATAGGCTTCGATTTCTTCTTGTGTGGGTGAAATATTGGTATAGCCATCTGATTCAAAGGCGACAAAATCCAGATTGACCATTTCATTCTTATAATCAAACCATTCACGCGCTTCTTCATCAGAAACTTTCACACTGCCCATCACCAGTTCTCTTAATTTACCGAGGAGCAGCGATTGACGCTGGGACGCTTCAAATTGTTCGGGGGACATACGATTTCGTCTTAATACATTGACATAATAGCGATTGTCAAAAATGCCATCTTTTTGAAAATAAGAAATGGCTTGAATGGATTTTGCCAACTCTTCATTGGTCACACGAACATTCAAGTGTCTGGCCTCTTGAAGGATTAACTCCCTTTCAATCAATGAATTGACAACCTGTTGTTTAATATTAAGCGCATCTAACATGGATTCATTGAAGCTTTCTCCAAACTGACGTTTATATCCCTCAATCAAGTTGTTATAAGCATCATAATATTGATCTATCGTTATGACCTTGTCATTTACTTCAGCCACTCGGTTCACTTTTTCATCGCGAAAAGACCCGACTCCCCAAAAAACGAACACAATGACAATTGCACTCAGTACAAGTTTAATAAACCATGATGTTGCATGCTTGCGCATTAAATAAAGCATTGATTCAACCTCTTTTTGTTTGCGTACGATTTCGTACCATTATTGCTTTTATGAATAGTCATAAGATCATATCCACTTTTGAATATGAATACCTTAATTTTAAAAATTTCCTTTTTAGCATTTGGTACTAAAAAGGTCAATTGTTATTTATTCAAAAAAATGAAATTTGATATTTTCCAAAAGCCACATGTATGTCCTTTCAAATCATTAGCTTGGCAATAATTTTGCATCATCAGTGAGAATCAAAAATTAATTAAAAGAGATTTTATGATAAATTGTAAACATATATTTACAGTAATGAGTCTTTGCCTTTTATTATGTCCGATGGCCTGCCAAAAAAAGAATCCATCGAACATACACCTGGCTCTGGTTGCGCCTTTGACCGGCGAGTCTTCATCAAGCGGAAAGGCATATTTAGATGGTGTTCGCATGATGATTGATCAAATAAACGATCAGGGTGGCGTGAATGGAAATCAGATTGTATTGGATATTTATGATGACCAAAATAATCATCAGCTTGCGGTAAAACAAGCCCAAAAAATTGCTCAAAAAACAAGTGCTGTAGGCGTCATTGGTCATCATTATAGCTCTTGTTCTATTGCCGGAGGAGCAATCTATGAACAGTATGGCATTCCTGCAATCTCACCCACTTCAACGAATATCCAGGTCACTCAAAATAATCCCTGGTATTTTAGGGTCACATTTCATGACAATTATCAGGCACGTTTCCTTGCAAATTACGCAGCCAAAATATTACAAAAAAAACAATTTGTTTTGATAAGTGAAAGCCAGGCTTATGGTGCTTATATTACAGAAATATTCGAACAAAAAATTAAACGCCTGCAATGTGTTGTTCAAAAAAAATATACATTTAACACACAGAACCAATCGATTGGACAACAGTTACAAGAGATAGTTCAATCTTTACATCAAAATCATTTTAGTGAAGAAAACACATTGTTTTTTATTGCTTCACATGTTCCTGAAGGAATACAGCTGATAAAAATGATTCGAGAAAAAAATATGAATCATGTGATTCTACTTCCTGATGCATTCGCAGGACAATCATTTGTTCGAAAAATACTCGCCTTGCCATCAGAAAAATATAATCCTGGTGCGTATACCCATAATATTTTTGTCGCATGTCCATTTATATATGATATTGCCAATAAATCGGCTCAAATTTTTAAACAAGAATATATAGAAAGATTCCACGATGCACCTGATTGGCGAGCGGCTTTTGCATATGATGCTGCAAAAATGATGATTCATGCCATTGAAAAATGTCACATTTCAGGTAATAATGACATTATAAAGAAAGAAAGAAAGGCCATTCGGGATTGTTTATTGTCAATGAATAACAGAGAAAAGGGAATTAATGGATTGACCGGAAGAATCTGGTTTGACAAAAATGGTGATGCTGCAAAGCCACTTACCATCGCCACATTTTATCAGCAAAATTTTGTTTCTGCTTTTACACAGCTTAACGTTAGCAACAGGTCTTACTCCAAAACAATTCTTAAGAAAAAACTGGCCGATCAATCCATTGTTGACATTGATGGTCAATACATGGATTGCAAACATATTATTTATACAGGTATCAATGTCAATGCCATTGAAGAAGTCGATTTTAGAAATCAAACTCATCTACTGGATTTTTATATCTGGTTTAAATATCGTGGTCACATTGATGTGATCGATCTACAGTTTTTGAATGCTCGATGCCCGGTCGAATTTGGAGATCCAATCCAAAAAGAAATTATTAATGGGGAATATTACGAAATGTATCATGTGGTTGGAAAATTTGCATTGAATACATCAGATATGTTTGTTGAAGCTGGTCATAATATGTTGGGTTTTTCATTTCGGCATGCTAAAAAAACTGCTAACAACCTTGTTTATGTAAGTGATATCATTGGGATGAACGATATTACTGATCGTTCAATGATCAAGCATTTGAATCAGACAATGCCAATGGTTTTTCATTCTGGTTATTTTGTTCAGAACCTCATTTACTTTTCAGATATTGTTTATAAAAATATTTTTGGAAACCCAAAATATCTTACAGATTTTAAAAATGGAGGGGTTGCATTTTCATGTTACAATTTTTTTATTTGTATTAATGAAAAAAAAGTGTCATTTCGCCGGATTTCCTGGAATTATTACCTGAACTTGGTTTTAAGTATCACATCTGTTTTGGTAACACTGATCATGATCATCATGCTAAAATCGTTTGTTATAAAACACCCAAGAATGAGCTGGCTGTTTCAAGCTATTTTAGGGTTTGTGTTGCTGATATCCAGTGAGCCTCTGTTGATTCGTTTGTGCAGTGACAGTGAGAATTTAAGCTTTTTTTCAACAATCAAGCTAACATATGATTTGCTCTGGTGGATTGTGCCGGCAACACTGATCAATCTCGCAATTAAACGATTTATCTGGGTGCCTTTGGAGCAAAAAACAAATCGAAATATTCCAAAGATTGTGACCAATTCAGTCATCTTTTTTGTCTATTTAATGACTGTATTTGGGATCATCGCTTATGTATTTGATCAAAAACTGACCAGCCTTTTGGCAACATCAGGGGTGCTAGCCATGATCATTGGGTTGGCCATCCAGGTGAATATAACAAACATATTTTCTGGTATTGTAATCAATGTTGAACAACCCTTTCGTATTGGAGACTGGATCGAAATTGACCAAAAATTTAAGGGCAAAGTCATCGATATTACATGGCGAACAACAAGAATACTTACTCATCAAGGTAGTATATTATGTTTTCCAAATAGTTATACTTCAGAATCCCCAATCAATAATTACTGCTATCCAGATAAACATGTCTGGGTAAAGGTGATCATTCATGTCAATCCTACCTATTCTCCTGAAAAGATAAAAAAAATCTGTATGGATGCAATGCTTTCCATTGATGGCCTGGTCAAAGACGCTGAACCTTTGATACGTTTTCAACTCAGTGATTGGTCTGCAGATTACATTCTGCTCTTTTGTATCAATGACTATGAAAAAAAAATGCAATACAAAAGTGAAGTTTATGAGCGTATATGGATTCATCTGAATCGAATTGGAATTGAACCCGCAATTCAGCGACAAGAAGTTCACATGTTTAAAGGGGTGAAAGATCGCGGCGAAGAAGCCTTGAATCCTTTATCCATTCTAAATGAGATTGATATTTTTAAGGCGTTTACAGATGAAATCAAGCACAATTTATCCCAAAAAATGCATGAGCATTTGTTTCAACCTGATGATATTATTATACAGCAGGGAGATCAGGGGGATTCTTTGTTTATTATCGTAGAAGGCTCTGTCAGTGTACGAATTACAATTGATGAAAAGCAGATTGAAGTGGATAGAATGGGCGCCAGTTCATTTTTTGGGGAAATGGCGCTTTTAACAGGAGAACCCAGAACTGCAAGCATTGTTGCAATATCCAATTGTTTACTGTTTGAAATTACGAAAGTTGATATTGCACCACTATTCAAGCAGTACCCAGAAATTACCCAAATATTGAGTAATGAATTAACGCGACGCGTTGTCAATCGTCAGAAGAAAAAAGATAATTACAACGAGAAAAAAATTGATAAAGAAGCCTTGAATCGTTCCTTTTTCTCTAAAATTTCCGATTATTTTGGAATTAGAAAAAATGGTCAGATCATTGACCATGAAAATCTTGATAATGATCAGGATACCTAGTACCCTGTCCCAGAAGTTTTGACTAATATTATGGCAATCTAATATATGCAAATTTTATTAATATTAAACCCATTTTAATAAAAATTAAATAAATAAAATATCCTTTAATTATAACTAGTTAATTAATTATCAGAAAGAACAAAATTCATTATAAATGGGTTTAATATAACAAATTACTATTTATAGATAATAAAACCTAAATAATATTAAATTATTCAAGATATCATAATAACCATTACTAAATTTGAATACTAAATAAGAGAATTTGCCATAATATTAGTCAAAACTTCTGGGACAGGGTACTAGTACAGCAAGGCAGAAATAATGCCCCGGTAAAAATTCCATTTTTTGGTCAAAAACTTGAACAATAAAAAAATTAAAAAATTAAAAAAAAGTGTAAGTTTTTCAAAAAAAATGTGTCTATTAAATATATTTTTCCTTATTGACAAATAAAATCACATTGGATATATATTCATAATTTTTATTATAAAATATCAAAATCAATTTGATCAATAATAATCAAATCAATATGGGGCCTTCATGGAAATACCTGATGAAAAAAAAGATGTTTTACAAGAAATGATCAACACAGGAATAGGAAAAGCGGCTGTTTCTTTTTCCGATATGTTGAACAAAGAGATAAAATTGTCTGTACCAACCTTGCTTTTTTTTTCTTTGGATGAACTAAAAATATATTTATCCAATGTCCAACAAAATGAATATGTTAACGTTGTGCAATCTTTTTCAGGAGGCATTTCAGGTCGGGGGATTGTTTCATTTCCCTTGATTGGCGGTAAAACAATTATTAGTACCTTGATGGAATATCCTGATTCATGCGAACCTGATTTTGGCAGTATGGAAAGAGAGTTAATCTCTGAAGTAGGAAACGTCATTATTAATGCAGTAGGCAGCACAATGTGTAATATGGCAGAACTTGAGGCCTTTTACCAGTTGCCTGTGATAGAATTTTCAAATAAAATCATTGAAATTGACATTGAATCCGTTGAAAATATTTATTGTGTTGGTGAAGGCGAATTTGCGGTTGAGGGAATCGATATTGAAGGAAAGATTCTTTTTATAATAACTTATTCGCAAATTGATGCAATGATTAACAAACTACTTTATGGAGAATAATAAATGAAAAAAATTCTATTGGTCGATGATTCACGCTTTGTACGAAACACGACAAAAAAATTTTTAATAGACATGGGATATGATCATTCAATTGTCTATGAAGCATCATCCGGCGAAGAAGCCATTTCTATACATGATAAAGAACGTCCTGATTTGATTTTTCTTGATTTGTTAATGCCAGGAATCGGTGGTGAAGAAGCCTTAAAAGAAATACGAGCAAAAGATAAGGAATGTTATATTTCAATACTCAGTTCGAATTTTCAAAAACCAGTTCAAGAACGTGTTCTTAAATCTGGCGCAAATCTATTTATCGAAAAAACCATTACGACTGAGAAATTAAAAGAAGTGATCAAGGATTATGAGTCTAAAAGAAATTTTTGAATATGATCATTTTTATAAAAATCTGGACTTTGGCATTCTCATTGTTGATGATAACCTTAATATTAGATATATGAATCATTGGATTCACACCAAACTCACTCAAAATCAAAAATACGCGAAAACCTTACAGCAGTTCTTTCAAGGGAATCAATATGCTTTTGCTGCAAGTTTGATAAAGGAAACAATTAACAATAAGGTCAGCCGAATTATTTCTCAGGCATTGCATTCTTTTTTTATCCCCTTGCCAGACAAAAGATTCCCTGATGGTCTCATGCGTCAGGGATGTTCAATCAGCCCATTTATGGATCCCTTAACAAAAAAATTATTGGCTTTTATACAGATTCGTGATGATTCGGATCGGGTCCTTCAAATAAAAGAGTTGATTCGTGTCAATGAAACTAAAAGTCAATTTCTTGCTAACATGAGCCATGAAATTCGTACTCCCATGAATGGCGTGATTGGGATGACGACCTTGTTAATGCAAACGAAACTGGATTCCAAGCAACGTGACTTTGTTGAAACCATTCGCATCTCAGGAGAAACATTACTATCCATTATTAACGATATTTTAGATTTTACCAAAATTGATTCCGGAAAAATGACGCTGGAAAATAAAATATTTCAACTTCATGATTGTATCGAAGATGTCATAGAATTACTATCTGCTAGAGCATATGAAAAAAAAATTGATCTTTTGTATGACATTGATGAAGATGTTCCACATTCAATCTTATGTGATATCACGCGATTAAGACAGATATTATTCAATTTAATTGGTAATGCCATTAAATTTACAGATCATGGGCATGTGATGGTGTCCTTAGCAACTGAATCACGTTCTCAAGAAAGTATTGTATTAAAATTTTCTGTCGAAGATACAGGGATTGGCATTTCTGAGGAAGCATTATCTAAACTCTTCCAACCATTTCAACAGGCAGACTCTTCTGTTACCCGAAAATATGGAGGAACCGGATTGGGTCTTTCGATTTGTTCACGCCTGGTTGAAATGATGGGTGGAAAAGTTTGGGCAGTCAGCTCTCTTGAAAATGGTTCAAAATTTATGTTTACCATTAAGACCCGAATGATTTCTCAAGAAATTGACTCTCCTGTTTTCAATAAAGTGTCTCCAAAGCGTATCCTCATTGTCGATAAAAATTTCATCAGTTGTCAGACATTGATAAAGACATTAACAAAATGGCAAATGGAATGTCACTATGAGCTATCCGGAGAAAAAGCGATCTCGAAATTGATATCTGATAAAAATTTTGATTTGGCAATCATTGATATTGATACTCCGGTTATTGATGGTATCACGCTTGGAAAAACAATTCGTGGATTATCTGAACATAAAGATATGCCCATCATTCTTTTAAATTCAACATCCTTTGTTGAAGATAATGATCATAACAAAATATTCTCTGCTGTTCTGAGAAAACCAGTTCGCAAGTCATTTCTAATGAACACATTTGTCAAATTATTTGATCTTCATCCGAAAGCTCAATTGGAGATGGCTCAATCGGAAAAAACCATCAGTCATGTTTCAAATACTGAAAACAAGGACGCTCCCAATAAACACCTTCGTATTCTGATGGCAGAAGATGTCACTACCAATCAAAAAATTATTCAATATATGCTTGACGTGATGGGTTTCATTCAGGCAGATGTTGTGAACAATGGGGTTGAGGTTCTCAAGGCATTGAAAAATCAAACATATGATGTCATCCTCATGGATATCAACATGCCTCAAATGGGAGGTGTCGAAACCACTGAATATATTCGTCAACATTTACCTGAAGAAAAACAACCCAAAATTGTCGCTCTGACTGCAGATGCCATTTTCGGCAAACGAGAAAGTTATCTGAAAAAAGGCATGGATTACTATATCACCAAGCCAGTTCGTCTTGAAGAATTAAAACAAATATTGATGGAATGTGCTTCTGAGAAAAATCTGTGAATAAGCCAGCAATAATTTTTTGGGAATAATCATAAAAAATCTAATTCATTCATAATTAAAACGACTTTTCATTATGGCGTCAAAGTTGAAAATCATCTTTTCTTTAACAGACATATACTTTTGTAGCTTTTCATTGGGAATCCAGGGCTGAATATGACTATCTTTAAATAGATTCGGAGAAATTTCAGTTGTGTTATGGATATTTCGATATGTTTCCATCAGTTGACTTTTTCGAATATCCTCCAGTCCAATGTTTAGGAAAGTGACAGTCGTGGAACGTTCATTGTTTATTGAGGGTATGAATTCTTCTTTAACAATTTTATCCCCAAACTCTTTTATGATATTTTTTTCTAAAGCATGTAGGATTTGAAAATCCGATTTTAAATTGACTTTATTTCCTGAAATAGTGTCATTTGGACCGACCAGATCCAGATGGAAACCACCAGGCGTCATGTATTCTTCATTCAAATCTGAGATCGGCTGTTTCAAGTGAAAATAATCTGTTACGCAATTTGTACAAAGCCTGATTTTTTGTTTTGGTAGCTGTGATTTTGATATAAGTTTGCTTAATAAATCGATTGAAGTTTGATGATTTGATGATAAATAAGACTCCATAGTAAAGATATACTTTGACCCTTTATCAAAAATTTCAATCAGATGCGGCCTTAACCACTTGCCATGTTCATCTTTAATTTTAATAAATTGATACGTATAGTTATCAATATACAGAATATCGAATACATTCTCCTGATTTTCAAACAAAAAATTCGACAGGCTGTGATCTTCTTCTGAATAAGAAATATACTGGATTTCACGTTCAGGTTGTGTCAAAAAGTTTTCATCAATTTCTGTCATTTTAGGGCTTTTACTTGTTATGTTCGTTCCTTCGAATGTTTCTTCTATTTGATTATTGAAAACAAAAGGTTTGTTTGATTTCGTTTTATCGTCTGTCTGGTTTTCATTTTTTTTAGTTACAAAAAATTTGGGGTTATTTGTTTTGCGCGCTATTTGATCCAATTTTTCAAAGACAGTCCTTTTATGAAAAGGTTTGATAATAAAATCATTGCATCCAGATAAAAAACTATCGATAACGATGGGACGGTCTGAATGGGATGTCACCATGATTATCTTGGATTGATTTTTTATGGGCAATTTTTCTTCATATTGTCTCATTGACGCTAAGACTTCTACTCCAGACAAATCGTTCATGCCAATATCAAGTGTAATCAGATCAAAAGGATTTTCTTCTTGATATGCTTTAATAAATAGTTCAATCGCCTGTTTGCCATTTTTTGCCTGTAGAATCTCCCCAAGGGACGACAAAACTACGAACATTTTCATTCGACTTGTTAATTCATCATCTACAATTAAAGCTTTCATCATGTCCTCCTTTCTGTAAGTTTGAAATTCTATGCAAGGAAGGAACTTTTTTCAAGTGATTCATTTGGATTTCCTTCATATTGAGTGAAAACCAGTTAACACTTGAACCGAAATCATGATTGCTTAGAAATCTGTAAAAACCCATGGCGGTAAGGCTCCGAGAGAAGAAAGGTCACTGAATCCTTGATACGAATTATAAAAAAAATTGCTTTTTCTCTGCCTGAGACGCACAGCCACAGAAAACCATGCGTATCTTCAAATTGCATCTTTTTACACAAAACAGCGTTAACTTGAATATGAAGGATAACTTCATTTTTTGATGTCTAATTCTTTTGTACAAAATTGTTTTAAGATCTGTATTTCTTGCTTAAAGAGATCATATAATGAATCTGCATGTTCTAGATTGCCAGATGCTCCTATTTTTTCAAGTTTCAAAGCAACGCTCGACAAATCAAATGCTGTTAAATTACCGGCCGCTCCTTTTATGGAGTGAGCCTCATCCTTTATCACTTTACAATCATTATCAATAATTGCTTGTTGTATAGATATTAAGTGATGATCTAATCGTTTCAAAAAATTATCCAGCACATACAAAAAAATATCTTTGTTTCCCTCAAATTCTTCTATTGCGCGTGAAATATGAATGGGTTTTAATCTTTGATTTTCAGTGTGTATAATTATCTTTTCGGCATTATGAATACTTTTTGAAGTATTTTGTGAATATTTTTGGGATCGTGCATTTATATCTTTAGGTTGAATCCATTTATGAACAATTGATGTCAAATGTTTTTTTTGCATTGGCTTAGAGATATAGTCATCAATTCCAGCTTGAATACATTTATCTCTAAAACCTTTAATTGCATGAGCTGTCATGGCAATGATTGGTGTTTTGAAATGTCTGTCTGAATTATTTTTTTCAATTTCTCTAATTATTTTTGTTGCTTCAAACCCATCCATTTCAGGCATTTGAATATCCATAAGAATGATATCATATTTGTTCTTTTCAAAGGCTTCAGTTGCTTTTTGACCATTCTCCGCAAGGTCAACAGTGAATCCATCCATTTGAAGGTAAGTCATCACAATCTGTTGGGTTGTTGGATAGTCCTCAACTAAAAGAATTTTAACATCATGAATGATTGCTTCATTCATGGAATGCTGTGTCATGGGGCTCTCTTTGGTATCAATTGTCTGAAAAGAATGATTGCCAAGAAGTGAGGGAATAGATGTATTGATATCTGGTTGAGGGAATGGCATTGTAAACCAAAATTTTGTTCCTTTTCCTTCTTCACTTTCTAACTGAAGATTTCCATCCATTAATTCAACAAGCTGTTTCGCAATGGTCACCCCTAGGCCAGAGCCGCCATATTTCCTTGTTGTAGAACCATTCACCTGCTTAAAACCTTCAAATATCGTTTGATGTTTATCTTTTGGAATTCCAATACCTGTATCTTGAACAGTAAACGTAATATGAATGAAATTGCTTTCAATTTTCATCAATTCGCACTGAATCAAAATTTCACCTTCATGAGTGAATTTTAATGCATTTTCAGCCAGATTATTGATAATTTGTCTCAGTCTGCCGGGATCACCAATGAGCTTCACAGGTAAATCCGGTGATACATATGAGATAAATCGCAAACCTTTTGATTCTGCTCGATAGGAAAAAACCTTAAATAGATCATTCATCAAATACTGTAAATCAAATATAATTCTATCAATATCCAGTTTTCCTGCTTCAATTTTTGAAAAATCAAGAATATCATTAACGGATAGGTCTACAAGTGTATGCATAATTTCGGAAAAGCTAATAAATTTAAGCTGTTAACTTAAAATCTGAAATTTTGGCATTTTATAAGAATAACAGGTCGTTAGGAAAAAATGTATACACTTATAGACCTATCCGATCATTAATAATTCCTAATAGTGAATTTGATTCACTGCTAATAATTTCTAAATAATTACGTATTGTATTATCTGGATTTGCCCTTAAAGCCAGGTCAACCATTCCAATGATACCATTAATTGGTGTTCTAATTTCATGGCTGATATTTGAAAGGAATTGATTCTTAAATTTATTTGCTTTTTCAGCAAGTTGTTTTGCTTTGATTAATTCATATTCAATGTTTTTGCGATATTTAATTTCATTTTTTAATTCTTTGTTTGTCTTTTCGAGTTCAAAAGTTCTTTTATTACCATTTTGTTCCAACTCCTTTTTAAGAGAGTTCAACTGATCTTCAGCTAATTTACGTTTATATATTTCTTGTTCAGCAGATTCAATCATTTGATTTGATAATGAAGAAAGAGATATGATGAGATCGTTTTTTGCTTTGCCTAAGACGTGTTTGATCATGTTTCCGGCAGCAACATTATGAAGAATATCAAAATGATCGCTCACTGTGCGGGCGAATTGATTTGACAATTCAAGAATACTTTCCATTTCCTTTGTTGCAGCATAAACCAATTCTTTTAACTTTGGAACTAATTCAAGTTCATTAGATGTATCAAGGTTTACAAAAGGAACAGCGGATGCAATTTTTTTTAGTATATCAAATACTGCTGACAATGCATTTTCAGTGGTATCGTTGTCTATTTCAGTTTTTTGTCGTAGTTGTTTTGTCTCGTGATTGTTTGTTTTCACAATATATATATATTTTTTTGAATTAATTATTTGAAATTCTATCAATTAATCCATCAGCACATTGACAAATGATTTGCAAAACATTTCGATAAAAAGACAGTGTCAACCCATATGGATCTTTTATTTCAATTCCCGGCTGACCACCATGGAAGTCCCCTAAAAGAAACAATTTTTCAGCCGGTCCATCATAATCTCTTTTCATCTCATCAATATGGTGCGTTTGCATTGCAACAGCAATATCCGCTTCATGTATCATTTGACCGGATATTGGGGTTGACCTGAGGGATGATATATCAACTCCTATTTCTGAACACGCCTGGATTGCATCTGAAGTGGGTTTGTGATTATCCCAACCAAATGTTCCAGCCGAGTTTACTTGGATATGTGATAACCCTGATTGATCAAATTTGTATCGTAAAACTCCTTCAGCCATTGGGCTTCGGCAGATATTACCTGTACAAACGACGAATACAGATTTTATATTTTTAAAATTTGTCATAATCATAATAAATATTTAAGCAGGCTATCATAAACGTTTTCGGGTAGATAAAAGAATAACCTTCCGGGCTATGTACAACCGCCTGGTATTGAAAAATTCCGGTTCAAACATGTCAGTTTGGGGTTTGTGAAACCCCCAGGCTATTATCTGTCGTCCCTATCGGAACATAATGCCCTTTAGGTAATTTTTTTTATGAGTATTTAAGCGCTGAAAATAAGTTCCTCATTATTGAATATTGTTAAATATTGTTAATTCGTTTTTGAACCATGATTACACTGAAGAAGATGAATAAGATGAAAGAAAGACACTTTAAATTCATCTTATTCATCTTCTTCAGTGTAATCATGGTTCAAAAACGAATCAACAATATTCAATAATGATATCTATCGAATTTTTGTTTTTCCGATACATTAAATAGTTAGTATTTAAGAAATAATTATACTTTTTAATTTATACAATTTTATTTTATTCAATCTTTATCATCAGAAACATTTTTGTCAATTACTTGAACAGCGGAAATATATTTACTGTATCACTACCAGAGATAGTAGTTTAATATGATTAATTAAAAATTTGAATACCGAGTTTTAATATTCAAAAGATATAAATCTACATTATTACACAAATATTGTCAAGGGGAATAAGGCCAATCTAAAAATATTTTAAAAGGCAATAAATATACCAAAACAGATGATGAAGAATATTAAAATGAATTGAGAACGAAACGAAATGAAACAATTTGTTTGGCTCACATTTTATTGTTCTATATTAAGAATACAAACCAAAAAAAATATTTGTAAGGAGAAGTAGAACATCAAAATTAAAGTAGCATAAAAAACATAGCATTTAAATGTTATAAATGCTTCCAAGAGAAAACAACTATATACTACACAATTACACATTTAAAATCCAATATTAGTATAATAATTAAAGATTTACATATACAAAGAAGATATAATGATTTGCTGAAAAAATAGTTATAAATAGTCAAATCAAGGCTATCTCATTGATTTTTAATCCTAATATTGCATTCACCAGTCCAGAATGCGCCTCCCGAAAGCTTATGATCGATGACTTCATTTTGTGTTTCGCATTGAAGTATTAAATCAAATATTATATTTTTTTCTTGCCCTTGAAATCTAAGCACTTCTCCCATCTGTTTTTTTAGGGCAATGAGTGCACAAATCGCTGTTGGGTCCATAATAATCTTCTCGGAAAATTGAAAATTAAAATTCGTCAGTCCTTTGGCAACACATTTTTTTAGCTCATCTTGAAATAAAGTGGATTCTTCACCAGTAAGATCCCTATCCAATTCAAATATTGCTGTTGAGTGTTTCTCAGATACATTCATATACACCTCAATTTTTAAAAGAATTGGTTTCTTAATTGATAATTATTGTCAACCAAACGTCGAGCAAGAACAAGGGCAATATTTTGCATCATGACATACCCCATGTGCTGGTTGATTTCAAAAATTTCATGGAGCTTTAAGCCATCCATTTTCAGTACCTGTCCAGGTTCTATTGCAGAGATACTTGCAGATCTTCGCTTGCCTTCCAAAAAACTAATTTCGCCAAAAATGTCTCCTGATTTCAGTTCGGCAATTTTTTGATGTCTTTTTTCCTTTGATGATGAATATCCCATATTCACACTCAAACGACCGGAAATGACAATAAATAAATCCATCGACAGATCGGACTGATTTAGAATACTATCCCCACCCACAAAAGATAAAAATGTACTTACCTCCAGAATTGATTTCATTTCACGTGTCATCAAGCCTTGAAAAATTTCAAAGCGTCTTAATTTATCCAATTCAATTGTTTTGTTATCAATCATAATCATACTCCTATAATATTAGTATTGGCATATGAATTGCTTCAAGCAAGATATGAACCATAATACTAAAACCAGGAATTTGTTTCATGCAAGTAGATGAAGAAATTATAAATGATTTTGTCGATGAATCTCGAGATTATTTGGTCTCCATTGAAGAAAGCCTTTTGGTCATCGAATCACAAAAAGATCAGTCCAATGATGATTTAATTGATAAAGTCTTTCGAAGCATCCACACAATCAAAGGGAGTTCCGGCTTTTTAAATTTTGAGCCCATTACCATTCTCGCACACACCATGGAAAACTTGCTCGACAAAATGCGTGAGAAAGAAATTAAGCCGGATAGTCACATTATCGATGTCCTCCTTAAAAGCACAGATGTTGTCAAAAAAATGATTGATGATATTCATCAGGTCGACACGTTTGATATACAGGAAATCTTACAGAAACTCATGGAAGTGTCATCAGATACAGGAAATAATCAGCCTGAAAGATCAGAAGAAATATCAGCTCCCCCTGAAGATGCTCCTGATATTGATATTGAAAAAAACTTGCATACTAATTCAACCCAGGCATCTCAAGAATCATTAAAATCCAGAAACATGTATCAACTTCATTTTGATTTAAAAAATTTGTACGACAAAGAGAATATTTCACCGGTAGAATTAATTCGAGATTTACAAAGCATGGGAACAATTTTCGATCCTCAACTGAAATCATCAGCCACTGCTGTTGACCAGGATTTCAATACCGCAAATTTGACACTCAGCCTGATTTTTGAAACCCCAATGGAAAAAAAGATGGTTATGAGCGTGTTTATGGTCCCTGAAAATGCCATCACCGATCACGACCAAAAAATGACCGCAAGTCAAGTCCAGCAAACCCTTACAAATATTCAATCCATCGCACCCAATAATCATGTCTCAACCCCGAAAGAAACAAACCCGGATTCAAATGACACCAAAAACATCCTACCGCAAAAACCATCACCGCCGGAATCATTGGAGATGGTTCAAAAAGAAAAAACCACCCAGTCTTCAGAAAAGAAACCTATACCACCTAAAGAACATCAATCATCACAAGAATCTTCAACCATACGCATATCAGTGAGCATTATTGACAGGCTCATGTCTCTTGCCAGTGAGTTGGTACTTGTTAGAAATCGTTTACTTGTGCAATCAAGCAACGCTGATTCAATAATATCGGATATTGCTCAGGAACTTGATGTTGTCACATCAGATCTGCAGGAATCCGTCTTGCAGACTCGGATGCAGCCCCTGGGAAATGTTTTTAACAAAATGCCTAGAATTGTAAGGGACCTGGCACGTCGATTTCAGAAAAATATTGATATTCATATCTCTGGAAATGAAGTTGAATTGGATAAAAATATTTTGGAAGCCTTATCATCACCATTGGTTCATATTATCAGAAATGCTTGCGATCATGGTATTGAAATACCTGAAAAACGTTATAAAGCAGGAAAACCAAAAACCGGTCTCATTCAAATTCATGCCTATCATCAGGCAGGCCTAATTCATATTGATATTTCAGATGATGGCAAAGGATTGGACACTTCAACAATCCGAGCAAAAGCACTTGAGAAAGGCATGATCTCTTTAGCAGATCTGGATCAGTTGTCTGACAAAGATATCTTCTCGTTGATTATGACGCCTGGTTTTTCAACAGCTGTCCAGATGAGCGATGTTTCAGGTCGGGGTGTTGGAATGGATGTTGTGAAAACAGCCATATCACAAATTGGCGGGGTGATTGAAATCGATTCTAAACCGGGTCATGGAGTGCACTTACAGATGGTCCTTCCATTGACACTGGCAATTATTCCTTGCCTGATCGTTATCTGCAATAATGAGCGCTTTGCAATTCCACAGGTGAACATGGATGAAATGGTTCGTTTATATCAAGATTCAGATTTCACGATCGAAAACTCAGGGGATCAAGAAGTTTATCGCCTGAGGAGCCAGTTATTACCCCTTGTTCGACTCAATGAACTACTCGCGCGCCCAAACAATTATATACATAAAGACAAAGCAGAAATTAATGAAAAATATGCCTCTATTCGTAAAACAGAAAAATCTGTTTTATTTGCGGTGGTTAAAACAGGTTCTCGTCGATTTGGTCTGATTATCGACAAAATGACTGGAACAGAAGAAATTGTGGTGAATCCACTTCCAAACACTTTAAAAAATCTTCATATTTATCAAGGTACTACGATTATGGGTGATGGTGAAGTGTCGATGGTCCTCGACATTGATGGCATTGCAAGACATGTGGGGGTTGAATTTAATCGAAGTGTTGAAAAGGAACATCACCAGGCCAGTCGAAAAATGGCAGGAGCGAATACAGAACGAATCCTGACATTTCAATATGGCCCTAAAGAACAATATGCCATTCCATTAATTATGGTACGCCGACTGACTCAAATTCATGAAAATCAAATTGAAAAAGTTGGGAGCACGGATGATCGAGAGTTTGTCATCATTGATGGCGAGCCTGTTTTCATTGTTCGTTTGGATCGAATCATAGAGGTATCTAATTGTGAGCCAATGCAGCAGTATTATCTATGTCTTTTCAAAAAATCCGGTGCACCTTTTGGTATCCTGTTTACAAAACTTTTGGGTGTTACTGAAATGCCTGAAAAAATTTTGGAAGAAAACTATCATCTCAAATGCGTGTTTGGATGCACCATTGTCAATGATCGATTGACATTGCTTTTAGATATTAATGAATTGATTGGCGAAAGTGAAAGCAAATGGTTTTCCAAGGAATCTCATGCTTTACAATCATTAAAAGAAAGAATTTTGTTGGTTGAAGACACTGTTTTTTTTAGCCGATTAATTCAGAATTTTTTAGAAAACAGTGGATATGAAGTGTTCACTGCTGAAAATGGTATGGAAGCACTTTCTGTGTTGGAATCAAATCCTGTGGATTTAATTGTTTCTGATATTGAAATGCCAGTCATGGATGGATGGCAATTTATTCAAACGATCCGAAATAATCCTAGATATAAACATATTCCAGCAATGGCATTATCAGCCTTGAATTCATTTGAATCAATGGAAAAGAGTAAAAAAATGGGCTTTGATACGCATGAAATAAAAATAGATAAGGATCGGATGATCGCATGCGTAAAAGATTTATTGAACAATAAAAGAACAAACAAATGAAAGAAGCACAATATCAATTTTGTACGTTTACAGTAGGTGGACACCTATTTGGTGTGGATATTCACGATGTCAGAGAAATTAAGGATGAATTTACCATAACGCCAGTTCATCATGCCCCCTTAGAAATCAAGGGGCTGACAAATATTCGAGGTCAGGTTTATCTGGCATTAAATTTGCGGAAGATTCTTCAAATGAATAAGAATAAAGAAAAAAATGAAAATCGACTGATCCTGTTTAAGCCAACCATTAGCCAGAATTTATTTGGTATTCTTGTGGATACCCACAATGGTGTGGTTTGTGTTCCAGAATCACGCATTGAGTATCATCAATATGATCAATCCATTTCTTTGGAAAATAATACCAAACGCGCCATTACTGTTGGGATCTGCAAACTTCAATCAAAACTCTTAACCATAATAAATTCAAAAAATCTGCTGATATCAATTCAGCAGGAATAATGAGAGAGGTTAAAATGAAAACATATTTTTTAATTCCAATCATATCTCTATTCATCGGGTCGATTGCCAGTGCAACCATGATCACAGAAAAAGAAGTGATCAACCTTGTCAATGAAGCGGTTCAATTGATTCAATCAGAAGGACTGGTTGCAATCAATAAAATAGGAGATCCATCAGGCAAATTCTTTATTTCATCTAAATCACTGTATGTATTTGTTTATGATCATAATTGTGTCATAAAAGCCCATCCTTTTAAACCCACATTAGTTGGACGTTCATATAAAGGAAAGCCGGATGTTCGCGGCAAAAAATTTCGTGATGAAATTGTCGAAAAAGCGATGACCCATGGCAGTGGATGGACAAACTATAGCTATGTCAAGCCAGACACGCCTGGAATATTCAAGAAAAAAGTGTATGGAAAGCATGTTGTTGTAAACAATAGTCATTTTATTGTTTGTTGCGGCATGTATATAAAATAAATAACGATTCAAGAGGTAGAGATGAAAATTAGTTACAAAATTCTCTTTCCATTAATTATTGTCATTTTAATCACATTTACAATATTGACATATTTACTCAATGAGTTTAATGCACAAAAAAATTTACTGAAGGGTTTTTATGCACATAACCTGAAAAATCAGGAAAAAATTGTCAATATTGATACAAAATTTAGCGCATCTTGTGCATGTATCCCAGAATTAATAATTGCCAACATGATGGGAGAAGCCACAGGAAAAATCCGAAAGCAGGCAGAAATACATCTGCACCAAATTGAAAAATGTTTGCTGGATATCAAAACAATCAATCAACAAAAGTACAGCCAAAAAGAAAAAAAAATAATTCAACTCATTCGCAATAGTTTGAGAGATTTTGCTCCCTTATTCAAGCAAATTGCTGAAATCTGCACCACCGGAGATTCATATACTGCCAGTGAAAAATACCCCAAACTTCAAAAAAAAGCGTTGGTGATTAAAGATCAGTTTAATAAGCTCATTTCAATGGAATCTTACCTGACCAATCAGGCCATTCAAGATACAATTCAAAAAGCAACGAAAAATTCAGATACAGTTGAAATTATCATTAAAGTGGGTGGTTTTGTCGCTTTATTTTTCATGTGTCTAGTTCTTGTATTTACATCACGCTATACCATTCTACCAATCAAACAACTCGTTACTTATGTTCAGACGATTTCTGAGGGAAATTTTACGACAAAATTGGATATTCGACAAAAGGATGAAATTGGACTGTTAGCCAGCGAAGTGATTCAAATGGCAGATCACTTAAACAGTATTGTTGCCAAAGTTAAGAATGCAGGGATCAGGGTGGCTGAATCGGCAAATGATCTGTCTGCCATGTCCAGGCAACAGGATGTTAGTATGTCGAGTCAGGCGAAAGCGACAGATCATATGGTGGATTCGATGGAGGAAATGAGTTCGAATATCAATATGATGGCATCTGCGGCAGAGGAAATGAGTGTCAATATTCGACAATTGGCTCAGAGTGCAGACCATGTGTCACACAATATTGATTCTGTGGCAGGATCTGTTGAGGAATTATCTGCATCGATGATTGATGTGGGGAGCAGCGCAAGACAGGGTGCTGAAATTGCCAAAAAATCTGTTGAAATGGCCACAACTGCCGGTAATACAATGAAATCATTGGGTGAAGCTGCGGATCAAATTGGTGAAGTCACTGAAGTTATCAAACGTATTGCAGAGAAAACAGATCTTCTGGCAGTTAATGCAGCAATAGAAGCAGCATCCGCTGGAGAAGCTGGTAAAGGTTTCTCTGTTGTTGCCGGAGAAATAACAAAATTTGCCGAACAAAGTGCACGGGCAGCCGAAGATATTGCGGATCGTATTTCAAAAGTTCAGGAAAAAACCAATGCCGCAGTTAATGTTATTTCTGATGTTTCAACTGTTATTTCAGAAATCAATAATTCATCTGAGATGATTACATCAGCAGTTGAAGAACAAACCCAGGCTGCCAATGATATTTCAAAGCATATGACCCAGGCAAATATTCGTGCGGATGAAATTGCAGCATCAACAGCAGAGTTGGCCATTGGCGCAGAAGAAGTTTCTAAAAATGCTGCTGAAGCTGCAAATGTGACAGGCAACCTGAAAAAAAATATTGTTCAGGTGAATCAGAATACCAATGAAACATGTGAAAGTGCCGGTTTGTTAAATCGATCTGCTGATGATTTATCGCGTTTATCAAAAATATTGCGCGATCTGGTGGCCCGATTTAAGATCGTTATAAAGGATGAATAAATTGATATTTAATAGGTCTTCATGAGTGCATTAGATTTATCAACTGCCAATATTTTGTTAACTGATCATACCATAAAAGTACTTCTCGTTGATGATCAAAAGCTGATAGGTAAATCTGTTCAAAAAATGCTGGCGCGTGAAAATGACATTGAATTTTATCATTGCCTGGATGCTCGTCGAGCGATTCATATGGTAAACAACATTCAACCCACAGTCATTCTTCAGGATTTAATCATGCCGCACTTTGATGGTCTCACACTTGTGCGTCTTTATAAAATGAATACTTTTGCGCGTCATGTACCACTGATCATGCTTTCTGCTAAAGATGAAGCAAAAATCAAAGCCCAGGCCTTTTCACTCGGCGCTAATGATTATATTGTCAAATTACCTGATAAACTGGAAATGATTGCGCGTATCCGGTATCATTCTCAATCATTTATCAATCGTTTACAACGTGACGAAGCCTTCCGAAAAGCACAAATTGAAACCAGGCAACGTGAACGAGAAGCAGCGTCAAAAAAAGCTGAAAAAATTAAGACTGAAATGTTGACTCGCGAAATGCAGTCACAAAAAGAATTTATTGATGCCTTTATTAAAAGCATTGTCACTGCGGTTGATGAAAAATCTCCTTATACTGGCGGGCATGTCAAACGCGTGGTTGATATTTCAATGATGTTGGCAAATAGTATTAATATGTGTCATGATGAACACTTTGCAGATATCAACTTCTCTGCAGATCAACTTGAAGAAATACGTCTGGCTGCATGGATGCACGATGTTGGAAAAATTACAACAGCTGAACATATTATCAACAAAGCAACACGCCTGGAAGCCATTTTTGATCGAATCCATTTGATTGAAACACGTTTTCAATTAATTGCTAAAATAATGGAGCTTGAATATCAACAATCTGTCGATTCATCTCAATCCATGGACATAGAAACGTTAAATCTTTCTATATCTGCCATTCATGATGATATGGAATTTATCAAATCATGTAATAGACCGGATCGCTTTGTTTCTGAACAAGATGCCATCCGAATTCAGCAAATTTCTCAAAAAACATTTAACCTGGATGGCACCTGTCTGCCTTATCTACGTGACGATGAAGTTCAATATCTGACGATCCAAAAAGGAACACTGAGTTTATCTGAACGCAAAACCATTGAAAATCACGCAGAGATGACGATCAAGCTCCTTGATCAATTACCTTTTCCAAAAAATTTGTCTCGTGTTTCTGAGTTTGCCGGTGGACATCATGAAGCCCTTGATGGAAGCGGTTATCCGAAGGGCTTGAGTGAAAAGAAAATTCCTATCCAAACACGAATTATCAGTATTGCTGATATTTTTGAAGCCCTTACTGCACGAGATCGACCTTATAAAAAACCAATGACCATTTCTAAAGCAATTGAAATACTTGAAGAAATGAAAGAAATGAATATTTTGGACTCACAAATAGTTGATTTATTTATCAATAGTCAACTGGCAATGGAATATGGATTAAAATTCTTATTGCCGGAACAATTGAACTAGAAAAAAAGGAAATATCATGCGAAAAACAATATTCATCATTCTTGTTTGTGCTTGCTGCTCATGTTTGTCAGAAACAAGTTTCGCGTCAATCATCCATCTTGATCAAAACATTGAAAGTATTGATCTGTCTTCATATATATACTGGATGAAAGATATAAGCAATCAGTTGGGTATCGAAGATATTGCACAAAAGAATGTAGCTTTTAACACCCCTGTGGATAAAACGCTAAATTTTGGTTTTTCCGATGCGACATTCTGGTTAAAATTGGAAATAGATGCCTCGAATATTAATCAAACCATGTTTTGGTATATTCATATGCAATATCCATTATTGAATATGATTGATTGCTACATCTTTAGGAACCAATCAATGGAACATATTCAAGTCGGCTCAAGCCGGCCTTTCTCAAACCGTCCTTTATATCATCCAGACATTGTTATCCCCATTCAATTATCACCAAATGATACGATGACAGTATATTTCAAAGTCAAATCAGAATCATCCCTTCAGTTCCCAATGACTTTGTGGACGCCATCGGCATTTTATGAATATGAAATATTCGTATTTATGGGGATTGCCAGTCTATATGCATTTTTTATGTTTATATCTTTACTGAATATCATTATTTTTTGGGTATTTAAATATAGAACTTGTTTGATTTATGCTTTTTTTATTATAACTTACGTACTATTTCACATGGCTTACAGGGGGATTTCAGCGGCTTTTATATGGCCCCAATGGAATACATGGGCAACCATATCAGTGTCAGTTTTTATTTCGTTAACATCAATGTCAGCCCTGCTTTTTACAAAACACTTTTTAAGCATACCTGAGCAGTTACCCAAATATTATAAAATTTTTCAAATCGCAATGCTTGCTTCCATAGCAGGGATTTTATTACCTTTTGTCACATCATATCATTTCTCAATCAATTTTAGTATGTATATTCTATTTTTCGTTAGCATGCTGGTATTGGTAACGATCATTGCATCACTGAGGCGTGGGCTCGCACAATCCTATTTTTTCCTTATTGCCTGGATTGTTGTTTTTGTTGGAGTAATAACCTACTCTTTAAAAACAATTGGATTGTTACCATCCAGTTTTTTAGTGGAAAAATCTGTAGAAATTGGATATTTTCTATGTGTTTTTATGCTGGGATTTAGTTTACTGGACCAATTTCAAAAAGAACGAAAAATACAAAAAGAAATTCAGGAACAGGTCGTCATTGAAAGAAAACAACATATGTCACTTCAGGAAAAGACAATGATGATTCTGGATCAGAAAGCTAAAGAACTTCATGAAATCTCAACGAATCTTTCCGGTCAGATTGATCATCTCAATCTTGAATCAGATACTGTTGCCGGGGCATCAGAAGAGATGTCTATCAATATTGAATCCATCGCAACATCAATGGAAGAATTGAGCTTGAATATTAAGTCCATCTCCACTACTTCTGAGAAAATGTCTCAACACAATACCTTGGTGGCCAGTACGATTAAGGACTTGACTTCAGCCATGAATCAGATTTCCGGACATGCACAAAAAGGGTCTGATATTGCTGCTCAGGTAGTTTCATTGGCAGGCACTACAGCAAAGACGATGGAAAGCCTTGGAAAGGCAGCCGATCAAATTGGATCGGTAACAGAAGTGATCAAAAAGATAGCAGAAAAGACAGATATTCTTGCAGTCAATGCTGCCATAGAAGCAGCATCAGCTGGTGAAGCTGGCAAAGGATTTGCTGTGGTTGCCAACGAAATCACAAGATTTTCAGAGCAAAGTGCCCGAGCTGCGGAAGACATTGCGCGGCGAATTGCTGGTGTTCAAGATCAAACCCAAAAAGCCATGACAGGCATTTTTGACATGCAAAAAGTCATTGAGTCCATGAACCAGTCATCTGAATTCATTTCCCAGGCTGTTGAGGAGCAAACAATTGGATTGCAAGATATTTCTTCCCATGCCTCACAGGCCAATAACCTGTCTGATGAAATTGCACTTATGCTGTCTGAAATGACCCTTGTTTCTGATGATGTTTCCAAGAACGCCATTGAAGCATCAAAAGGAGTCAATGATGTTGCCCGCAGTATTCGGACATTAAGCATGTCTGGACAAGAACTTCTGAATATATGTCGTCGTATTGAAAAAGAAGCGCACCATATGATTGAAATTAAGATTGAAACACCACAAAAAGGATGATCTATTGTTCAGGCCATATGTTAGCGATCCTAGGAAAGCGGGCGCATTTCAAAAAAAAAGGAGCTAAGAAAATACACTCCTTTTTGAAATGCGCCCTATGATAAAGGATGCCTCTGAAAATAAGTTCTCATTGTTCATTTTGTTTTTGAACCAGGAATATACTGAAGGATATAAAAAAAAATCAGCACGTTAATCCTTATTGATTCCGATATCTTAACAAAATCAAACATGACAATTAATAGGAATGCTCGGAAAATAAGTTCCTCATTATTCAATATTTGTTGATTCGTTTCTGAACCATGATTACACTGAAGAAGATGAATAAGATGAAATAAAGACACTTTAAATTCATTTTATTCATCTTCTTCAGTGTAATCATGGTTCAAAAAACTGAATGAACATTTATTTAATGGCGAACTTATTTTCAGAACGTTCCTTCATGCGAACCAATCATAAATCTCAAAAGTTACAAACGCAATCCTCGCCTTGAAAAATACTTTTAAAAACAATATGTTAAAAAAATTATGGTCAAATGACTAAAATAATTCTTGACATAATCTCAAAAAGTAATTATTTTATTGAACATAATCTCAAAAAAACAAATACAATTGTTTTAAAAAAAGATCTGAAAACAAGTTCTTCATTATTCAATAATTGTTGATTCGTTGTTGTCTAGGTATATGCTTCATGTTTACTTCTTGAACAGTCTAAACACTATAAATGTGGAACTTACTTTCAGGGCATTCCTAAGTAACGAATTTTTTTAAATTTTAAAGGAAAATACCTTATGGCAAGGCCGACAAAAACAAGATATATTTTACATGAACCTAAACCGTTTGCATACATACCATCAATGGAAATGCAAAAGAATATCGAATATGTGAATCTACCAGTGGAGTGCATGGAAGCCATACGTTTAATTGATGTTGAAGGAATGAATCAGGCTGCAGCGTCGATGCTGATGAATGTATCAAGACAAACTTTCGGTCGAATATTGAGCTTAGGACGATCAATCGTGGGAAATGCCTTGACATATGGAAAGGGGATTCAAATTAATGGCGGCAATTATGAGTTTTCAGGAAATGATCGTAAGCGGCGTCATCGAAAATGCTGTTTTCAGCAACAACAAAAGGAGGTAAACCAAATGCCAAATCAAAATGGAACCGGCCCAAGAGGTCAGGGAAAAGGAACCGGCCAGGGAAAAGGGACCGGCCAGGGAAAAGGACGATGCAACTCTGGAGGTCGAGGTCAAGGTAATGGAGGGGGATGTGGTCGTGGCAGCGGCAGGGGCCAAGGTCGTGGCCAAAACCAGGGTCATGGAAAAGCTTAACAATCAATCTTTATTCTCGAAAATTATCAGACCTTTATAATTGAATCGAAACGAAGGTCTTATTCACTTAAATGTCAAACAAAGGAGTTTTTTTATGCCAGGATTTGATGGAACAGGCCCACAATCTTGTGGACCTATGACCGGCGGTGGGCAAGGTTATTGTGCACCAGGTAATCGAGGCGTCAGGATGGGGTTCGCTGGCGGGCGAATGAATCGACGAGGATTTCGAGGTGGATTTCGAGGCAATCCAAACCAAGGCTTTAGAAATAGTTATGGATGTGGCAGAGGACAGCGGGGCGCAAGGTCATACATGATGCCTTTACAGGCTGATGATGGCTATGTCAGCCAAGACGATGAACTCAATCATCTACGTGATGAAGCGAACGATTTAAAAATGATGCTGTCAAATGTGGAATCGCGCATTCAAAAATTAGAAGGAAACACTTCCAGCGAAGGCTGATATCACATTGACGTGAAAGAATTTTTTTCACGTCAATGTGTATAATTATTCACTCCAATAGATACAGTCTTTAGGACAATTTTGAATGGCTTGATTAACATCATCTTGTGGATAGTGCGCCATTTCAATGATCTCAACATACCCCAAATCATTGAATTGAAATACTGATGGACATACTGTTGTACATACTTCGCATAGTATACATTGACTTGCTTCAATTACAGGTGTTTTCATCATAATGTTCTTTATTGGATCTAAAAACTGACAGGCTGGATCACACTGAACTGTCAGAGGGAATTGGGGTCCAGCCTGTTTAAAAAGATTAATTGTTCATACGATTACATATGGCCTTGCCAATTGTTTGACCATATTCAAAACATGCATTCAGTCCTTTTTTATCAGGAACGTATTGGATTTTCAAACCGGTGTTATCAATCATATTAAATTTCATTGATGCCAATTCACTGTTAAGGATTTTAATGGATGCCCCATTCCATCCATAAGAGCCAAAACATGCGGCCAGTTTATTTTGCGGGCGCAATCCTTTCATATAGGTTAGAAAATCACTCACAGTGGGATACACGTTATTATTTAACGTAGGGGAACCGACAACAATCGCGCTTGCTTCCAGTAATTCGGTCATAATGTCACTTCGATGATTGGTTCGGATATTCATTGGGCGAACGTTGACTCCCTCAGCAACGATCCCTTCACAAATCTGCTCAGCCATCATTTTTGTGCTTTGCCACATGGTATCATACACCACCACAGCTTTTTTAGAAAAAATGGGTTGACTCCATTTGTCATAGGCATCAATAATGAGATTGGGATTTTCACGCCATATCATACCATGATCCGGACAAATCATATTAAACGTAAGCCCCATATCATTGACTGTTTTTAAAAGCTTTTGAACCTGGCCGGCATATAAAAGAACTATGTTTGCAAAATACTTTTTTGAATGATGAAGCAAGATTTCACGATCCAATTGATCATCAAATTTTTCAAAACCTGCATAATGCTGCCCAAAGGCATCACTTGAAAATAAAATCTTATCTTTCTTTTCATAGGTGAGCATACTATCGGGCCAGTGTAACATTCTTGCCTCCAGGAATACTAATTGGCGTTTTCCAAGGTCAAGTTCTTCACCATTTTCAACCGCATGATAATTCCAGTCATTTCGATAATGCATGGCCAGATTTTTTTGCCCCATTTTTGAGCAATAAAGCGGTTTGTCTTTACCAACCCGATGCATGATAGCAGGTAATCCACCGGAATGATCCATTTCTGTATGGTTACTGATCACATAATCAATCTTTTCCAAAGGAACAATGTCGGTAATATTCTTTATTAATTGATTGGAAAATTCTTTTTTTACAGTGTCAATTAACGCAATTTTTTCATCAATGATTAGAAAAGAGTTATATGTGGTTCCGGTTGGTGTTAAATAACCATGGAAATCTCGAATATTCCAATCATTAACACCAACATCATATATGCCCTCGGCAATTTTTGTTGGATACATATTCATCCTTATTTTTATAATATATAATTTTTGTTGATAAATCTTGTTAAGGAAAGCTCTGAAAATAAATTACCCCTTTGTAATGTTTGACTGTTCAAGAATGAAACATCAAGCAAATACTTAACCAACAGGTCATTCTTTTTTTGAACCAGGATAACACTGAAGAAAAAGAATTTTTAGTGTCTTTATTTTATCTTCTTCAGTGTCATCCTGGCTCCGAAACGAATCAGCAAATATTGAATAATGAGGAATTTATTTTCAGTGCTTTCCTAAGAGTTGCACTTTTTTTGGTTTGTTGCTATAAAAGACAACATTGAATTTCAAGTCTGTTAATTATTCAAAATTTTAGATTTTGTCAAGTCCATAAAAAAGGGATAAATAATATGCAAAAGAAATATTTTATTCATCTTATCGCAGCTGCTCGACCCAATTTTATGAAAATTGCGCCATTATACCATGCCCTTAAACAAGAAAACTGGGCAGAACCAAAGATCATTCACACAGGTCAGCACTATGACCCCAAAATGTCAGATGCTTTTTTTCAGGATCTGAATTTACCCGCTCCGGATGTACACTTGGGCATAGGCAGTGGATCGCATGCTGAGCAGACAGGTCAGGTCATGATTGCATATGAAAAACTGATCATGGATCACCATCCTGATTTAGTCATTGTTGTGGGCGATGTGAACTCAACCATGGCTGTATCAATCGCTGCTGTGAAACAAGGATTATCAGTTGCCCATCTAGAATCCGGTCTACGATCCTTTGACAACACAATGCCAGAGGAAATTAATCGAATTATTACTGATCGTATTTGTCATTATTTATGGACGCCTTCAGTGGATGCCGATGCCAATCTGATTGCAGAAGGAATTCCAAAAACTCGAATTCATTGTGTGGGAAATATAATGATTGATGCATTGGAAATGTCACGTTCAAAAATTGAAAAAATGAATACAGCCCAAGTATTGCATCTATCTGACAAACCTTTTGGACTGATCACCCTTCATCGACCTTCAAATGTCGATGAATATCAATCTCTTAAAACCATTGTTGATTGTTTTTTACAATTATCCAAACAAATCTCTCTTTTCTTTCCAGTTCACCCCAGAACTGAAAAACAATTGAAAAAATTTCAACTGTATGATCTGCTTGATCATTCACAGGACATTATTTTGCATGAACCCATGCCTTACATCCCATTTATGAATATGGTCTTTCATGCAAAACTCGTGATTACTGATTCAGGAGGTATACAAGAAGAAACAACTTATCTGGGAATACCTTGCCTTACCTTACGCGAAAATACTGAACGTCCAATTACAATAACACAAGGTACAAATCGGCTTTGTACAATTGATAATTTGGAAGCTACTGTCAAAGAATCGTTACTTAAGCCCGCAAACGATAGAAAAATTCCACAATTATGGGATGGTAAAACAGCACAACGCCTGGTCAAGGAGATTCATTCGATCATGCAATAACTACATGTCGTTCGTTCCTCTTTATTTTTTTTTATTTTTATGTTAACAGGGCAAGACATTTTGAAACAAATGTGATAATAAATAGAAATTAAACATTGAGTTCATAAAAACATATAAATAATATGAGGAGTTCATCATGAAAATGAGAATCAGTTTAAACTGTTTATTTATCGGTATCCTTCTGACAGCATCATTATACGCTGAAAATCGATATGTAACAGAGCGAATGCGTATTACATTAAGGACCGGCCCTGATGTTTCATACAAGGTGATTGGTCTTGTGGCCTCTGGAGAATCTGTACATCTTATTGAGGAAAGCCACAAATGGTCCCGAGTTGAGACAGATGAAGGTAAAAGAGGATGGGTCATGACTCGATTCCTGACAACCGATATTCCAAAAAGTGATCTCCTCGAAACACTGAAAAAAAATCATGAGCGGTTGAAAGAAAAAACCAGGTTATTATCTGATGAAAACAAAAAATTAAAAACTGAAAACAGTGATATCAACAAAGCATTGAGCAAAAAAGTCATGGAATTAAAAAAATTAACAGAAACATATGAAAATTTGAATAAAGGTTGCCAAAAATATAAAGAATTGAAACTAAAACATAAAAGAGTCACTGACTCCATGAAAAACCAACAAAAAGAATTGATTCAGTTAAAACAGGAAAAAGCAGTACTGGAATCATATCAGTTATTTTGGGGCTTTGGAATGGCTTTGGCAATATTGGCTGCTGGATTTATTCTTGGTAAAACATCACAGAAAAAACGTACAGGTCGATTATATTAAAGGTATTGATCAATGTCGTATCAAACTGATTTTTTAATCGTCGGAACTGGTGTCGCCGGATTGTCTTTGGCAATAAAACTGGCTTCATATGGTTCTGTTATTGTGATTACAAAAAAGGGAGCCACTGATACCAACACTAATTTTGCGCAAGGTGGGATTGCATCAGTATTTGATGCTGTGGATTCATACGAACTCCATATTCAAGATACACTGGATGCAGGCGATGGTATTTGTAATCATGAAGCCGTTGAAATGGTTGTTCGTGAAGGTCCAAGCAGAATTAGGGAATTAATAGACCTTGGGGTTCGATTTAATGAAAGTAAGAATGGTAAATCGCAACTTTTAGATTTGGGGCGTGAAGGAGGGCACTCTGTCAATCGAATTGTCCATGCATTAGATATGACCGGTCGGGAAGTGGAAAAAGCATTGCTGGAAAAAGTGAGACAAATTGACAGTATCAAACTTTTTGAAAATCACATTGCCATTGATCTGGTTACCTACTCTGTTCGAATGAAACGTGGCATGGTGATATCATCACAGGAAGATATCTGTTGTGGGGCGTATGTCCTTGATGTTAAAACCAATACAGTTTTAACATTTCAATCCAAGATATGTTTTCTGGCAACCGGTGGGGCTGGAAAAGTGTATTTGTATACAAGCAATCCGGATGTTGCCACTGGTGATGGTATTGCAATGGGATATCGGGCAGGTGTCAGTGTTGCCAATCTTGAATTTGTCCAGTTTCATCCCACATGCCTGTATCATCCAGATGCCAAAAACTTTCTGGTTTCAGAAGCAGTGCGCGGTGAAGGTGGTGTTCTTGTGAACGCAAATGGTGATGCCTTTATGCATAAGTATGATGCCAAAAAAGATCTGGCATGTCGTGATGTTGTCGCTCGGGCGATTGATAACGAACTCAAAAAGTCGGGTGATGACGCTGTATTCTTGGATATCACACATAAATCGTCTGATGCCACCAAAAAGAGATTTCCAAACATTTATAAAAAATGTTTGTCTCTGGGGATTGATATGACCAGAGATCCAATACCTGTTGTGCCAGCGGCACATTACATGTGTGGCGGACTGGCCACTGACTTGAATGGTCGCACAGATATCCAACGATTATATGCTGTTGGAGAAACTGCATGTACCGGGTTACATGGTGCCAATCGTCTGGCCAGCAATTCGTTGCTTGAAGCCCTTGTTTATGCTGAAAAAGCGGCGAATGATGCCATTAATGAATTGAATAATAAATCCTTTGATAAATTATTCGATATTCCGCAATGGGATGAAACTGGCACCACAAACAGTGATGAAGCCATTGTTGTGTCTCATAATTGGGACGAAATTCGTCGTTTAATGTGGAATTATGTGGGTATTGTTCGCTCAGACAAGAGACTTCAACGTGCACAACGACGAATTGAAACCATTCAAAAAGAAATCCATGAATACTATTGGGATTTCAAAGTAACATTCGATTTACTGGAATTACGTAATATTGCTATTGTAGCACAATTAATCATTGAATCGGCAATGTTTAGAAAAGAAAGCAGAGGGCTTCATTATAATTTATTGTACCCCAAGCATGATGATTCTTATTGGAAAAAGGATACAATATTGAAAAATAATCGAAAAAGTTATCAATAGAATTTTTCTATACATAATTTACTCTCAATAACTAAGAAAGGAAACAAAAATGCTTCTTAAAGGAAAATTAATTGCAGAATCACCTATTTATAGGGGGAATGCGAGAAAAACGTTGTTTACACGAGATGGTGATGGTACCCAACGCCTGGTATCCCTTCCTGGAGAAATTTCAGGAACTGCTCAGGCGCTTATGGATGCCTTTGTTGGAAAGTCCAGAAATGGAAAAAATATTGGATTGATCAATGCGTTATGGTTGCGGCTATATAACTCTCCGATGCCGGACACATTAATTCGTCGTGTAGATTGTAAATTGGCAAAAGATTCATATTCAGATAACAATTTTTTTGATTTACGAATGGGTATTCGTCTTGATGAAGATCGTTCTGCTGCTGAAGCCAATGCCAATTATAAAATGGAAACTGTTTTTAAAAACTCGATTTTTGATTTTAGCATGGATATCAATGACAGTCTGCTGAGAAAAGGTGATTTACTTGCACAATTATATTATGTCATTGAAGAAATTAAAGGGGGACGATTCTGGTTTGGCGCTGGAAAAACAAAAGGGTTGGGCAGATGCTTGCTTAAGCTCGATAAAGATATTCCAAAGCCTTTGAAAAAACCTCAGATTACAACTCAGGCGAACCATTTGACCATTGGAATCAATATTGATGCCTCTAATCCAATTCTGGTGGGATGGAATTGGGGAAAACTGGATCCAAACATACCTGCCTTTGCTGCAATTGAAGGACGTATCCTTCTTGAAGGCTTACGCAATCTACCGGAACCAATTATAAAACGGCTGAAATTGAGTATTGGCGGCCCTATATCCAGTCCAGATGATTGGAAAAACAAATTTAAACAATTTTTGCCCAAGGCTATTCTGGCGTTTATTTCTGACCAGGCAAGTTCAGAAAAAAAATTCTGGACGTTTCCATCATCTGGAATGTCAAAACTGGCAAAGGGGAAATACCCTCTTCAGAAAAAATTGTTAAACAAAGTTAAAAAACTCGGTGATCAACAATTTGATTCTAAAGATGATGCGGTAAAAACCTTTAACGACATCTTAGGAAAAGAAGCCAAAAAAGCCAAACGTGCATTGGAGATTTTGCAAGAAACCAAATCATCTGACCAATCTATGGACAAAAGTGCATGGAGTGAAATTGCAACCCCTTTAGGCTTCGATGATTCCGCATTTGAGGAAGTTTCATCACTGATAGCGGATGAAACCGCTTTGCTCAAAAAAATTGAAAAAATATTATCTCCAGCATATGTACAACTCATGCAGCAGGTGGATCGTCAGGTCAAGCTGATTCAAAGTGATGCCTGGATTGATATGGAAATATCCATTCGTGAAGAACATATCATGATCAAACAGATGGTGGGCGATGGTAAAATTACAGAATGGGATTGGCGTGAACCAAATTCACCTCCCAAAGGAATTAAATCCGCCACATGGAAAGAATTCATGTCTGCACATATGAGGGTGCAATACAAACACATGAGAAATAGAAATAACCTGACCAAAAGTATACAAAACGATATGAATGTCATTGCATTTCTCAAAGATTATCGCAATCGAACGCGTCAGGAACTGTCACAGGAAACTTTAACCGACTTTCGTGCAGGAGGTCCGGGAGGAAAGATTATTTCCAAAAAATATGGCAAACCTTATGATACTGTGTTCATGAGAATGCTGACATGGAAACAATCTGCAAACAAAGAAGGTTGGGAAATTTATATTCCTGGAAGTACAATTAAAGGGGCGTTTCGAAAACGAGCCTCACAAATTCTAAAAACTCTTTGGGGAGAAAAATCCCCTAAAACACGCTACGTACTTGACAGACTCTTTGGTGTTCAAGGCAAACGCGGATTAATTCTGGTCTCAGATGCCTATTTAAAAGACCCTGAGTCCGCAGAGCAAACGTTTAGTTCTATGGATGGTGTTCGGATGGACCCCACCACAGGAAAACCCATTGAGGAAGCCAAGTGTGATTATTTATTTGCATATGGATCACAACTCATGTTCGATATGCGTATTGATATCATGGATATTGTTGATAAAGATGAAGAAGTGCTTACAGTTCTGACCCATTTACTCAAGGATTTTCAAGAAGGCGAAATCCCCCTTGGCGGCGAAAAAACATCAGGTTTTGGTTGGGTCAATGCCAATGTCAATAATCTTAAATGGCAAACAGCACAGTCCTCAAAATTAGTGAATAAATGGCTCAATTTATTACTCCCGAAAAAGCTAGAAGATGACGGCCCCTGGATGCGTGCCAATATTAATCAAGATCAACTGGCATCAGCGTTAACACCCATTGTTCCGCTTAAATCAGATATTAAAGCAACCACCCCGCCTTTAGCCAGAGATGGATATATTTCTCATCGAAGCTTTGGTGGATATTGTGGTATGTTGATACTTGAAGCCAAAACATTGACACCGCTCACCATTAAAGAAAGCGGTGAACCCTCCTTTACCACTGAAATTGATGGTGAATCTGTATATGGTTGGGATTTTTTCAGCATGTCTACACCCAACAAGGCTGCCCGGGCTGATAATAAAAAATATGCCATTCCTGCGAAAACCCTTAAAGGAATGATTCGACATATTTACTCCATTGCAAGTGACTCAAGCCAAATGAGTCCCAATATCCAATCATTAAATGATACTGATTCTCTTTTTGGATGGGTTGGCCATGGACCCAATCAAGCCATAATGGGACGTCTATCATTTGATTTTGGATATTTTGATAACCCATCCTCTGCCTGGTTCAAAGTACCATATCCTTATGGAAATTGGACTTATGGCAATCAGGAATGGAAAGACACAGGTTCCAAAGAGAATATTAAGCCCTTTAAAGTCAAAAATTGGCGAATTTTTACGCATGCTCCCCTCGCACCCTGTGTGGAACAGTTGGATACATTTTCACCTGATACTTTTCAAGCATCGTATAACAATGGGATTCTACCTGGAAATACATGTCAGTTTTCCATCCGGTTCTGGAATATGGATGAAGAAGAATTACAACGCCTGATATGGAGTATTGTTCTGGAAGATGGCCTGGCGCATAAATGTGGAAAAAATCGATACCTCGGATTAGGTGCCCTCTCCATTCAACTAAAACCAGAAAGTTACCTGATCAGTTGGGAAGATCGATACATCAATGATAACTGGAAAAAAACCATTGATCTTTCAAAGTGGTTAAAACCGGATAGCATCAAAAACTACAACGCATTAAAGGATGCGCTCGATGCAAAATGCTTATGATTGGTTACGAATTTGTAAATCAGGTAGCGAACTGATAGCAACGATAGACCTCGTTACGGATGAGCCATATTTACCTGAAATCATGGTCAAAGAAGACTGTCTGGGTCCCCCCCAGACAGCCTTCGATGGCCCATGTTTACGATGTCAATATTTTTCTCGTATGCCCAACCATCATCTTTGTTATTTCTGCGATCACGTTATAGTGCGCGAGAAGTCTGTACGTTCATTTGCTCCCCATTGTGTTACAATTTGGGGTTTTGTTAACTTTCCATTCAGAAAAATTCCCCAAACAAAACATGAAATATTCACTTATAATGTCGATCACAACCGCTTTATTTGTTGTACAAACCGATGGAATTTAAAAATGCTTTTGCAAGAAATAATGATGATTCAAGGGCCAGACTGGTTAGGGACATTACAAATTTTTCCTGCATTTCAAGGCGGAGAGACAATGAACATGTCGGATATGCTTTGCAGTGCCATATTTGATGAAAAAGCGTTGATTCAGGACCGCCTGTATATTAAGTTTTTTGCCTCACCCTTTCAATTTGTCCACAAAAAAGAAAGAGAACGTGAAGGGAAGCTTATTTTTGATGCGATAGATTTTATTGGGTATCTTGAAATGGCAGAGATATTTAAAAGAGGTCTGTATCTCGAAGAACAAGATCGCTTAAAAGAGTTGTTAGAAATTCAGGACGTTTCAGAGAAGCAGTTTTATTGGGGACGTTTTCTGGCTCAGGTACGACCTGAAGCGCGCGATTTTTTAGATTCCTGGAATATGCGTAAATGGTCAAAATCACAAGTCAGTCTCTTTTATGAATTACTTGATTTTGCTAAGTTTGATCCGGATAAATGTATTACAAATATATCGCAGAATGAGGAATAGCTGATGAAATCCTTATTTTTTATGCATTCTATCAAATTATTTCGTTACTTGATCGCCTGGCGGATTAATGCCCCCATGATAAGGTTGCCTTTGGACTTTTCAGCATCCATTTCAAAAACATTAGGGAATGCGATTGCAGATTCGGTATCAACACGTGATGCACGACTCTGGCGAAAACACCTAAACACGAACAAGTTAAACCTTTTTCAACGTTCTGAAATGGAAGACCCTTATCCAGAATCGCCCTGGCCAGTTCATGCTGTCATTGTGCCTTATACAAATAAACGCAATTATTGTCAGGGAGAGGTGCTTTACTGGGAACTTAAACTGATCGGCGACAGTGCGGATCATGGCTTTTTTTTAGAGGCCATTATTCCTGCAATGGAAAAATTGGGATATGTGGAACAAAACATTCACCTATCCCGAATGAGTATATGGGGGCATTTTGATATTTTGTCGGTCTGGGTGGCAAATGGCAACAAATGGGAACCACTGATCAACAAATCACAACTCAATTTAAGGTACAACCCAAAGCCTCTTCAGTGGAATCGTCATTTAACTGAAGAATATTACCATAAAGAAATGTCAAAACAAAAACGCCTCGTCTGGCTACGACCTTTTGAGTTTGATATTCAGGATGTTTCTGAAATGAAAGACAAATTTATTCCTGAAATGCAGACAATTGTTGAATCGGTCGTTCGCCGCTGGAGTTTTTTTTCTTCAACACGAATTCGAAAAGAAGTGTGGGATCTGGTACCATCGCAATTGATCGTTGAGGTAAAAAAAGCCTGGGAAATTGCGTGTAATATGCGTATCATTTCATACAATTTATTCCCGGCGTTAAGGAATGAACCTGGATTATGGTTAGGTGAAGTGGAATATGAAAACATTCCGGTTTTTTTAATGCCATACCTGGATATGGCAGCAATGTTTCATGTGGGTAAGAAAACCCATTATGGCTGTGGTACATTCGCTTTTTGTCTTTCTGAAGATTAACTATCTGATCCGAAACGGCTTACATGCTCTGGATTCAGTACCAAATATGTCAAAGGCAGTGATTTCATAAACAGGCCCTGGATCATCAAATTGATGCAACCGATCAATATAAAATGGATGCGGGCTGGTATCAAAAAGAATTCCATTTTTATAAATTGCATAGCCAGTAATTGTGTTGTCATCACTTTGCCAATGAATCTGAATTTTGTCCAACTCCGGCAAGATATAAACATGAATGTTTTTGGGTGACTTCGGCTGATATTGATTAATGCTTTCCAATGATGCTGAAACCATGGCATCTGCATATGTTGCGCAAATGCTTATCCCAAACAATACGATAATTAAACATGAAAAGAATCGCTTGGGTATGATAAATAATGCTTCTTCCATTGTTATATCCTTGTTCATAGTGCCCTCCTTTTTATGTTTTTAAGGTTGAACGTTGAGTATTTATTAGAGCATGCTTTGTGCCAAAACAGGATATTTTTTATTATCAATATAAAAATCAGGGCCTTACCTGGTATTGTTGATAATATTTATAAGAACTTTTGTGTAAAATATTTACATATTTGTCCGAGACAGAAGTAAAGCAATGTAAAGATTTTACACTCAAGCATTTTGTCCTTCGGGCAATTTTTTTATATTTATGAACATGTAAGCGCTGTATGCACGAAATAATAGTATAAGTAGGCGATCATAAGTTTTCGGGAAGAAAAAAGTTCGCGCAATTGAAAATGTTCGATCGCCTGGGGTTGAAACCCCAGGCGGTTGAACATTTTCAGTTGCACGAACTTTTTCTACCCGAAAACTTATGACCGCTTACTAAAATGATTTCTATAGAATTTTTTCTAATCAGATACATAAAAAAATAATACAAAGGAGGATCAATGCCTTATCTAAGTATTCACACCAATCAAGAAATAAAATCAGAATCAGTTATTTCAGAGATATCGTCATTTATGGCTGGATTATTGAGTAAGCCTGAACGCGCCATGATGGTATCATTGTCGACAAGTATTCCCATGATATTTGCTGGTCAGGCAACACCTACAGCTTTTGTTCAGCTAAAAAGCATTGGGTTGACTGCCGAACAAAGTAAGGAAATCGCTCCAAAAATGAACACCTTTTTCGGGTCGATTTTAGATATTTCAGAGGATCGCATATATATTGATATGCAAGATATTGATCGAAAAATGTTTGCATTTAAAGGATCAACCTTTGCATAAAAAATATTGGAGGAAAAAATGAAAATTGTATGTATCAATGGTAGCCCCAGAAAAAATGGAAACAGTGCATCATTATTACAAGAAGTTAAAAGCATTGCGGAAGATGTCAATGCCACAGTGATTTCATATTCTTTGAACCAATTATCTTATCAAGGTTGTCAGGCTTGCATGAGTTGTAAAGGAAAAACTGAGCATTGCATTGTCAAAGATGATTTATCAGAGGTATTGTCTGAAATTGGTTCATCTGACCTTTTGGTACTGGCATCTCCGATATATTTTGGTGACATTACTGCACAAATGAAAGGATTGATTGATCGATTCTATTCATATTTGGTGCCGAATTTCATGCAGCAGGAAAAGCCCAGTCGCTTGGACAGTGGTAAATCCTTGATATTTCTTTTATCCCAGGGACAGCCTGATGAAAAAATGTTTTCTGATGTTTACCCCAAGTATGAAATGTTTTTAAAAATAATGGGATTTACTTATTCTCATCTCATTCGAGGCTGTGGTGTCATGGAACCTGGAGCGGTCAAAGATCGTGAAGACATCCTTGAAAATGTTCGGACTGTTGCAAAAAAATTAATCCTTAATTAATGATACTTGATGTTCAAGCTTTTTTGACCGACAAGAAAATCTGGCAGGGACAAATCATTTTTGATCATAAATGGTTTGTCTTGCTGCTTATCTTTTTAAAAATTTGAACATCAATAAAAGGAGGTGCATTTCAAAAAAGGGGGCATTTTTATTAACCCTGAAAGGGCAGCACATAACCAGCCCAGGGCAACGCACTGTGTATACTAAGAATATACCCTTTTTTTTGAAATGCACCCAGTAAAAGGAATTATTATGTCAAGAACAGATGACTATGAGAATGCAAAAAAACTGGCCATTGAAAATTTATCTTCAATCGCTTTTGAAACGATTGCTGCATATAGTGGATTTGATCCGCTAGTTGATGACAAATTTCTTGTCCCATTTCTAGATCGCGTTTATCAGGTTGAATATCCTGAGTTCAATTTTATTTCAGAAGATTCACATGAAATTCCCATTCAAGAACAGGTATTGTTATTGCATTATATGAGTGGTCGACCGATGACAGAAATAAAAGAATGGAAAGCTTATCGTGAAATACAAGGGGCTTCATTCTACTATAGTGCATTTGTTAAGCGTGCAATTGATCCCCTCAAAAAGGTGTTTGGGAACCAATTAAAAATTTTGAAACATACTGCAAAGAAACTGAATTCAAAAACGATTGAATATGGAGATTTGGGGCTTGAATTCCATGTTTTCCCCAATATCGCTTTACGAATTATCATGTGGAAAGGGGATGATGAATTCCCGCCTGAAGCGAATATCCTGTTTCCAAGCAATATCAATGAAATTTTATCTGCAGAAGATATTGCCTGGCTGGCAGGAATGCTGGTGTATCGCCTGATTGCATTGAGCAAGGACAATTAAAAAAAAGCATTATGATGGAATGAAATTCTGGAATATATTCATCCAAAGATGATGATATGAAACATAAAAACATGACAATTTTTTTGGGCACTCTGATTGTTTTATTTCAATTGACACATACATATGCTGCAGAAAAAGTGACTGTTGGCGTTTATCAGAATGTTCCATTATGCTTTTCAGACAAATATAATCATGCAAAAGGGATCTACATTGATTGTCTCAATTATGTCGCCGGTGTTTATCAATGGCAGCTTCACTATAAAATTGATACCTGGAATAATTGCCTTAAGGATCTGAAATCTCATAATATTGATTTAATGTGCGGTATTGCCAATACACCTGAACGAAAAGAGACATATTTTTTTAATCAGGAAACAATCATGTTAGACTGGGGGCAGATTTATTTGCCCAGACAGTCTGATATCCAATCTATATTAGATTTAGACAAGAAAAGAATTGCAACAGTCCGAGGTGGGATTCTTAAAACAAAACTTCAAAGCCTTGCCAATTCATTTGATATCTCCTGCCATTTTGTTCTGGTTGAAAGTGCTCATGAGGTCTTGCAGCTCATCGATAGAAATCAGGTGGATGCTGGAACTGTCTTACGCTTATTTGGCATGCGCTTTTCAAACCAATATCGGATAAAACCCAGCCCAATTGTTTTTTCACCATTGCATCTGTGTGTTGCAACTGCCAATCCTCAAAAAAAACATTTATTGGAAAAAATTGACCTCCAGCTGGCAAAATTAAAAAAATCAGATAGCTCTGCCTATTTTCAATCAATCCATCGATGGTTGACTGATTCAGAAGACCGATGGTTTCTGCCTCATAGGTTTTATGGCATACTCTTTGGTATTGCAGCCTTGTTGATTTTTCTTTTGGTCGTATCCATTTTTTTTAAACATCAAGTCATCCAAAGAACCATACAATTGAACAATCAAAATATAGATTTGAAACAAAAAGAAAGATTACTCCACACAATTGCTGATAATTATCCAAATTCGTACTTGACCATTATTGAAAAAGATTTAACTGTCAGTTTTTCATCAGGTCAGGAATTAAAGAAAATGAATCTATCTTCGGAAAGTCTCAATGGTAAACATGTAAACGATATCTTTGGCGAACACGCAGAATTTATTACGCAACAGTATCAAAAATCATTTTCGGGTGAAGCACAGTCGTTTGAATTGTTTTTCAATAATCAATATCAAAAGTATCGAACAGTTCCCCTGATAGAGACAGATAATATTGTTTCACGCATATTGGTGATCGTTGAGAATATAACCTTGCAAAGAAAAAATACTAAAGAAAACAAGCATTTAGAAAACCAGCTCCATCAGGCGGCTCAGCAAAATTCTTTAAGTAATGGGAGTAATGAAAATTCATTCATAAATTGAATAAGGAATCTTCGAAAAATAACGTTCCCATTGATTCAATGAGGAATGTATGTTTCGAATATTCCTAAGGAAAACTCTGAATGCTTGATATTTAATTCTTAAACAGTCATGCATTATTGCAAATGGGGCATTTATTTTAAGAGCTTTTCTAAGGAAAGCTCTTAAAATAAGTTCCTCATTCAATAAATGTTCATTCAGTTTTTTGAACCATGATTACACTGAAGAAGATGAATAAGATGAATTTAAAGCGTCTTTATTTCATCTTATTCATCTTCTTCAGTGTAATCATGGTTCAGAAACGAATCAACAAATATTGAATAATGAGGAACTTATTTTCAGAGTTTTCCTAAGGAATGTTCGAAAAATAAATTCCCCATTTCAAAATGATTGAATTAAACATTAAGCATATATGGACCAAAATGCTCATTCAGTTTTTTGAACCATGATTACACTGAAAAAGATGAATAAGATGAAATAAAGACACTTTAAATTCATCTTATTCATCTTCTTCAGTGTAATCATGGTTCAGAAACGAATCAACAAATATTGAATAATGAGGAACTTATTTTCAGAGTTTTCCTAAGTATTACATCTATTGATAAGATAGGAAAAACGAATGGCACAATTAAAAAATAAAATATCAAGTATTGATACGATCGGAACATTTCTTAAAACAGGGACCTGATCAGAAGCACTGTTGAGAGTTCTCAACAAAGCATTTGATCAGCCTTTGAGGACTGAAGAAAAAGCTGTTGCCCCCCTTGCCGGCGGAATAATGCAATATGGCTATCAGTGTGGCATGATTTGGGGAGCATCCCTTGCTGCAGGAGCATATGCATATCAACATCATGATCGCAAGAATGAAGCACAAATAATGGCCTTGTTGACTGCATCAAAACTCGTTGACACCTATAGAACAATGAAGGAAGAAATTGACTGCTATAACATCACAAATATCAATAAATCGTCATCAAAATTAAAAATGTTATATATCTTTCTAATAAAAGGGAAAACGTTTAGTTGTATGAACATGTCTGCAAGATATGCAAAAGCAGCCTTCAGTGTGATAAACTCAATGGATTCCAAGCCTCAGATAGAAGCACCTTTGCCCCCTTTCAGCTGTACAGTAGAATTGGCCCAAAAGGTAGGATTATCAGACATGCATACAACGATGGTCTCCGGTTTAGCTGGCGGTATTGGTTTATGTGGAGGAGCTTGTGGTGCAATAGCTGCAGCAATTTGGATGTATGCCTTAAAGAATGAATGTAAATGGATAATTGACTATAATGATTCAAAGGCTTTGAATCTTCTTGATTCATTTCTAAAATTTACCGGCTATCAATTTGAATGTTCTGAAATAGTTGGAAAAAAATTTAGTAGTATAAATGACCATGCTGATTATTTAAAACATGAGGGGTGTAAAAAAAATATTGAAATGCTGGCGTCTAAATTAGCATTAATATAACTCGACGTTTCAGTTTTTTTGTCTTGACTTTTGAAAAACTGGCACTGCTCGTTCCCAGGCTCTGCCGGCTCTGCCTTGGAACTATGATGATCAAGAAGATACTTTATTTATTAAATGTATTGATAGACCCGTTATTCAAGATATCTCCTATAGTTGGAATATCAATATTGGTTTTACTGATAAGGAAATTGGTCAAATAACAATTCTTGATGCAAAAGAATATGGGTTAATGCCAATAGAGTTTGATACAAAATTACAAAGTGTAATATATGATCAGTAATATCACCAGGTCTATAATATTTCGGGCTTTTAGTGCTTAATTACATAAATAAAAGAAATGCCCGAAGGGCATGATTTAAATGAAATATAAGAAAGGCAAAATCAATGATAAATGTAATCGTTTGCATCATATCCACCATTTTTTGGATGCCTGTCAATGCCATGCAGGTTCCTGATACAGGTCAGACAGAATGTTTCAACACACAAACAACAATCTCTTGTCCATCAGAAACTGAACCTTTTTATGGTCAGGATGCTCAATTTTCAATATCTCCACAAAAATTTGTCAAACTTGATAGCAATGGCAATTATCTGCCAGATGATGCGACCCATTTTTCAATGGTGTTGGATCAGACCACCGGTTTAACCTGGGAAATTAAAACCAATGACAACTCTATCCATGGCAAGGACAACAAATACAACTTCTACTATCTGGAGGAAAAATTTATCAATCGCTTAAATCAAAACAATTTTGGTGGATTTTCAGACTGGCGTATTCCTGAAATTTCAGAGTTGAATAACTTGACACACATTTTAAATGATCGTCCAGCAATCAATTTACAGTTCTTCCCCAATACCAATGCATCTGACTATTGGACCGCTACTCCCCATGTAAATGATTCCAGTCAGGGATGGTGTGTTTCATTTTATCATGGAAATGATAGTATTCAATCCAGACAGTCAGAATTTTATGTTCGAGGAGTTCGTGGCAATATTTTTATCGATCCCAACAGATTTCATGACAATCATGATGGCACAATCACTGACACAGTGACTGGCCTCATGTGGCAACAGGGAACAATATCCGGTAAGAACTGGAAAGATGCCCTGGAAACCTGTAAAAAACTAGATCTTGCAGGCTATACTGATTGGCGATTACCTGGCAAGGAAGTGTTAAGATCCATTGTTGATTACACACAATACGCAACTTCCTTGAACAAAGATTTTTTTCCGCAGTCTTCATCAACCGCTTATTGGACTTCAACAACTGATCAACAAACAATGAGTCACGCCTGGTGTATCCATTTTCAATATGGAAATGATCTGAGTCGATCCAAGGACCAGTTATATGCGTTGCGTGCGGTTCGAGGGGGGCATCAAACTAACTTCGGCAATATCGAAATTCTGAATCCAACAACAGGAGATCGACTAAACGCAGGAACCGAAATAATGATTCAATGGAACCATTCAAATATTTATGATCAGGTTGATATTCAATTATCTCAATTTGGCGGTATTGAAGGATCTTTTGAAACCATTTTCGCTGATACACCCAATAATGGTCAGGCTCAATGGATTGTCAGTGGCCAAGCATCAGAAAACTGTGTGATTCGAATTGTTCCCAAAGCAAATCCCAATGCTGGGGCAACACTTGGAATGTTTTCAATTGACCATTTTTCAGGCGCATGGATTGATGCCATACCGGTAAACGGTTATTACACCTATCGCATGATGTTGCTGGGGCAATATCAAAACCATGTTGAATTACTTAATACGCACTGGCAAGTTGATACGTTGCCAGGTGTTTCTATTGCTGATAACCATGTTTCCACTTCTCAAAATAATTGGGCCCGAGTCTATTGTGAACTTGAAAACATCACCTATGAAAAATGGATTGCCTTGTATTTTTCAACTGATATAACTAATACTGAACCTAATAATACGCCTGATCAATCTGTAAGAATGGAAGAACAACGCTTTTATAACGATCTTCTACCTGAAGACGATTCTGATATCTATAAAATTGCTGTTTTTTCTAATGAAATTATAGAATTGGCTTTTCTTCCCCAATCCACTTTTGCGGATTACCAAATACAGATCTATAACGATATGAATGTGTTGCTTTATGACAGACTTTCAACTGATGGCCGCTCTTTTCACACGCAATTGGGGTTCACTGAAGGCAATTACTATGTTCATATTGTCCCTTATGGAGATATTTCTCCCACTGATTTTTACACGATCAGTTATGTATCTACAGGATCATTCGATACCAATACCACACAACCTATTCATTTTGGTGAGACGATCACTGGACGAAATGCATCTCTTGTTGATATTTCATCCTATTCATTTTCTTTAACACAAACAACAGGAATTATTTTTGATTTCTTTCCCTCCAGTCATCCGATTGATTATGCCATTCAATTAAAAAATGCCTCAAATGTTGTGATCGCAGAGGCTGAAAGTCTTGACTCAAAAAAAGTTCATATGGAAATATTATTAAATCAAGGAGCGTATTTCATTTCTATTCGTCCCAAAAATCAGGTAGATCGATCAGTGCAGCATCGACTCTATTTTGATAAAAGCACCATTCCCCTTGAAGATGATGCAAATCAAACATTTCAAACCGCCATGACCATTGATGATCAGTTGCCCATTCGTGGAAGCTTAAAGGATGCCAATGATATTGATTTCTTTTATTTTTCACAGGAATTGCCTGAAATCAGGTTATTAACACTGGCTGATGCGCCTGATGGTTCAGATACATGGATTCGAATTTATAAAGACAGCGAGGATCATCCCACGCATCAATACTATGTCCAGGATGGTATCTTTTTCTCAAAAGATATTGGACTGAACACAGGCCGCTATTATATTTCATTAACCCCTCAAAGTCATACATTGGAACGAAAGTATTATACCCTTGCTTTTAAAGCCGGAACAACAGATACCATTGAAATTGAACCCAATGATAATTTTGCCTGGTGCAACGCAGTGAAAGCCAATCAGTATTTGCGGGGCATGGTATATCCAGAATCAGATACAGACTATTATGGATTAAATCTTCAATCTACTGGTGATGTAAACTTTACATTTGAAGCACTCAACGTTCAGACCAAATATGACATAACTCTTTTGGATGCACATGAAAATATGATCCATCACAGAACAGTCTCTCAGGCGAATGTCTATACTGATATATGGTTTTTGGATTCTGGCAATTATTATTTTCAAATAAAAAGTGTGGATGCAGGGACAGGTGATTATCTATTCAAAGTGAACTCTAATGCAAAAATAAAAGGATTGAAACGCATACAATCGATTTCAATAATGAATATCCCACAAATGCTCTCAAAAAATGAGAATCACCCATTATCAGTGCAGGCGCATTTAAGTACTGCTGAAAATATCTCGGTGACCAATCCCAACTGGTATATCGTGGATGAAAGCATTCTTACCATTGATCGCAATGGATGGGTGTCTGCTCTGGATCATGGTGCAACAACAGTGATTGCAGAATATCAGGGGCATGTTGCTGATTGTCATATCGGTGTTGCGCAAGTGCCTGTCAAACATCACGATTATGGACAGTTGATTCTTGTTGCTGGCGCTCATGAATCAGAATCTGCAAGTCGATTTCAAACAACCCAGTATCTGGCAGATATGGTTTACCAACGATTTTTACAACGTCGTTTTCATCATGAAGATATTTATTATTTCAATGCTGTCCAATGGCACGATCTGGATGGTGATGGTTATGATGATAATATTGTCGATATCTCAACGCCTGATGTCAGTAATTTTATCAATGTTTTTAATCATATCAAATCTAGTTACGATCAATCCGGACCGCTATACATATATTTGATCGGTCCAGGAGGGAACAGTGCATTTGAAATTTCACCCGGAAAATATATCAGTGCCATTTTATTGAATGATTTGTTGTATGATTATGCCCTAAATCATGATCGTTCCATCATTTGTGTTGTGGAATCACCGAAAGCCGCCCAGTTTATTAATCATATTTCAGTTCAAGAGAACCATATATTGCTTTCACCATCTGCCACGACCGATGTCCACACTCAGTTCAATGGTCGCATCTCCTTTACCCAATTTTTTATGGATCGTTTCACTGAAGGAAAAAGTATTGAATCCGCTTTTGATAAAACTCGTGTGTCACTGGCTTCATTAAGAGCACCTTTTGTCAATATGACGCCCACAGTGAGCCAATCAGATCTGATACAAGATATCCAACTGGGCGGACCATTTACGCTTAACACCACGAGTATTCAATTAAATGCTGACAACCCATTGAGGACAATTACAGCCAATACCACACAACAAATTGAAGTATCAATTCCTGGCAATGAAATTCAAACAATTGATGCGATCATTTCATCACCAGACTATCTAATCCCAGCGCCAGTTGCAGATTTTGAGTTCCCAGATACGCATCGCAGAACGTTTTCGTTCTCATCAATTCCAGATACAGCAGTATGGAATGCCACATATGATAATTTTGAATATTCAGGACGATATTGGATTGATCTTTGTGTGATGGATACATCCGGCTTCATTACCCTTTCTCAGGCATTTGAATTGACAGTTGTTAATGGCAAGGACACTGATATGGATTTTGATGGAATGCCGGATTTTTGGGAGGATCGTTATGTTGGTCTTGATAAAACCGTGCCAGATGCATCAGAAGACCTTGACAACGATGGATTAAGCAACCTGGATGAATATCTCTGGCAATGTAATCCAGTATATATTGACACAGATCAAGATCAATTGCAGGATGGTTGGGAGGTTGACAATGGCTTAGATCCAATTAATCCATTGGATGCCTGGATAGATTCAGACAACGATAATGTGACCAATTTCCAGGAATTTCTAGATAATACTGATCCACAGGATCATACGTCATTTGTTCAACACTATGGTGACATTCGCGGAGAAATTTTTTCCAACCTGTTAGGATATGAAGCTGGAATCAAAGGCGCTAAAATCACAATTGTTGATCATGAAGCTCAAGCAATAACATCACAGGAAGGTTTGTTTGCTATGACAGATCTGCCTTATGGACGCTATACGATTCAAATTTCAGCAGATAATTTCAAGTTACACAGAACGAAAGTTTTTTTAAATCAACGCAACTTATTTATTGGTAAAATACGCTTGCTTTTCGAAGCAGAATATCCGGAATGCGACTTAAATGAAAATTTTATTCTTGACTTACCAGATATTATTCGGGCATTACAATTATTGACAATGGAATAGCTAAATCGCTGAATAGAGCAGGAATGTTACAGAACATAATGCCCTTCGGACACAATTAATTGGATCAGGGCGCATTCCCAAAAAGTCGGACCTTTTTGGCTTAGGAAAGCGCTGAAAATAATTTTCCCAGTTAATAATTGTTCATTCTGTTTTTTGCACCATGATTACACTGAAGAAAATGAATAAGATGATATAAAAACATTTTAAATTCATCTTATTCATCTTCTTCAGTGTAATCCAGGTTCAAAATGAATAGAATTGACTCTTTTAGAAATGAGGAAATTATTTTTCGAGTATTCCTTAAACAAAGGCCTGTTGAATACTGTCTAATTTTTTTCTAAAACGTTCATACATTTTTTTCAACAAAGTCCTCAAGCGACACGATCCGGATATCCTTTTCTTTTAAAACAGTTTGCGTCACCCCACCAGAAGCAATTAAAACACATTTCACTGTATGATTATTTTTGTTTGGGTATAGC
>Ga0272440_1000125_pt1 | contig 62260 bp, 37 predicted proteins | sample SSMMMBAug17_FD_192440 | JGI IMG/M metagenome (GOLD analysis project Ga0272440, IMG submission 192440) | Marine sediment archaeal communities from Little Sippewissett salt marsh, Falmouth, MA, United States - SSM-MMB-Aug17 | ecosystem: Environmental > Aquatic > Marine > Wetlands > Sediment ... | reverse complement strand
GCATTGCACTTGAACCAGCATTGCACTTGAACCAGCATTGCACTTGAACCAGCATTGCACTTGAACCAGCATTGCACTTGAACCAATAAAAAGCAGGATTTTGTTTTTCCGATATATGAACATAATGCCCTTCGGGCAATTAATTAGATCAGGGTGTATTCCCACCAAGAAGTCGGACATTTTTTTAGCCCTGAAAGGGCATAACATACCAGCCCAGGGCAACGCCCTGGGTAAAAAAAAACCTTGTTTTAGCCCTGAAAGGGCGTTACATGTTTTTTTGATCTGACCTGACTATTTATGTAACGCCCTTACAGGGCTAAAAACATGGCTATCATTTATCCAGGGTGATGCCCTGGGCTGTTATGTTACGCCCTTTCAGAACTAAAAGAAAATGTCTGACTTTTTGGGGATGCGTTCATTCGTTATTCCTAACTTTTAAGTCAGTTTCTATGTTTATTAGGCTGTTTTTATAAAATTATTGTTTTTCCAATACATTAAAATAAAAGACGTTTGCTCAAAGAAAATGAATTACAATTTTTTTTTGGATATAATCATAAATCTACGACAGAGCCTAGGAACGCGCGATACTGTCATTTTTCGAAAAAACTTGAAAATTGAGTAAAACTTCTTTTGAAACATAAGATCAAAGTGTCAAATTTCTTTAATATCCTGATGATCCTTTAATAAAATACTCAGATAGGGGAGTTTTGAAAGATCTTCTTCCAATTGCAAATGATCTTTTCCAAAGGCCAATGACAGCACTCTTAACCATACCAATAACTCGCTAGTGGCAGGTAATTTTCTCAGATTTTCAGCGCGCAATGCCAGAAATCTTTTTAATGCCAATGCCAGAAATTCATCACTGAGATTGCCAAATTCATTCCGCCGGCTATATACTGCCTTTTTGACAATATTATCATCAAATACAATATGATGGTACACACAACGACGTAAAAAAGGTTCTGGAAGACGCCTTTCGCTGTTTGATGTGATAAATACAATGGGCCGAAGGTTTTTTGACGTTTTTATGGTTTTTCCTATTTCAACAATATTAAATTCCATCTGGTCCAATTCATGAAGAAGATCATTTGGAAAGTCTCGGGGTGCTTTGTCGATTTCATCAATGAGTAGAACCTGGGGCAAATTCGTTTGTTTGCCCAACACAATGGCTTGCCAAAGGGCACGTTTTTCAAGATACTTCCTTTTAAGCAAGGTTTTATTGTGGGAAGGTTTCTGAAGATCAATATTTTTTACGTGGGCATCACGAAAATATCCCACCATGTCAAAATTATATAACAAATCACGCGCAGTACTATCGGATTTGACCTGAAAATGGATACATTCCACCTTTAGCTGCCAGGCAGCATAGTAAGCTGCTTGCGTTTTCCCTGTGCCGGGTTCCCCTGTTAGCAGAAGTGGTTTGCCAACAGCAATGGATGTATTCATGGCATCGGCTAATTCATTCCCAGCAATGAAATTTTTAGCATCTTCTTTAAAGGTATAATTTTTACCGACAAAAGGCCTTTTTGCCAGCCAGGAATTATCTTCTATAGGTTCGCTGGCTTCAGGCGGTATAAGATCAAATGGATAATGTGACATGTTTGTTACCCTCTCATGAGAATTACCCTTAATAATTAAAGGTCTTTTTTGTTGTTTTTATTTGATTTGTTTCTTCATCAATGGCACGCCATGCTTCTTTGCGCAATTCTTTTAATTCGCCGATGGTCTGTTCATAGCGTCCCCCGGTCTTTCTTAAAATTCTTGACAGCACTTTGTCTCTTCTGTCGACAGGTAACTGGATGTTATGGGTTTTTAAAAATAACCGCAGATCATTTTTAGCCACTTTTTCCATTTCATCCAATAGCCAAAAAACAGTATGTTTTAAATCAAGCTCGTCAATCTTTTCTTTTTCAATGCATTCGACAAACAAAGGCGGATTTTTAACAATAAAGGACACACACAATATGGCAAACTGATCTTTGTGAAGCCTGGAAACGATTTCTTTATCCCACCAATCAATATAGTTTTTAAGGCTTTCAGTATTAATCAAATTGGTTGCGCGAACCGGTTTATGGCGGACATAAACCAATGTTTGTTTACCAGATTCACCCTGGCTTTCTGATCGAATGCGGTCAGGAATGTCTTCAATAGAACTGACATGAAAAGCCTTTGTTAAAACATGACCAAATGAGGTTTGATAGCTTTGCAAATGATCTGGCCATGCCGGACGAATGGGATAAACAAAGGTGTGGGTTAAATCTTCCCTTAATTCAACCCAAACACGTTTATGAAAAATTTCAACCCCTTGACCTTCAAGGCCATACCAGACAAAGACCAGGCTTTTTGGCTTTTTTTCACGCAGCATCAGGCGCGATTGGAAGCTGACAAGGCTAAATTGTGAAACACGATCAATCTTGAGATGCCAGTGGGGATCACTGGTGAGTCTGTCAGGTGGTTTTGGCGCAGTGGCTTTCCATTGATGATAATGGCAATGAAGTACAGGGGTGATCCATCTGATATCCGAAATACTCAGCTCCTCAAGATCCATTTCTGTATTTAGGAAAGTTAGGGCTTCATGTGGGGCAAAGGCTTTTAGCAATAAATTTTTCCAAATACTCAAGGCCTGTTTTTGTGCCGCAAAAATATAAGCAATGGTTCTATTGGTAATCACAGTGGGGATAAAATCGCCCAAATTCATGCCAGCCCCAAAAAAGCCACCCGCATCTCCCTGGCAACAATTTAAATACACCAACAAAGGAGGGAATTCCATTTGTTGGAGGTAGAGTGAAAAATCATATAGTGGTTTTTCAATTTTTTTGCGGTGCTTTCCTTGTGCAAAAATAAGCCTTGACTGATTGTCATCAAACTTGCAATGTCCATAGTAATATACCATCTGAGGCTGAAATGTTTTTACCGCCTGGATATAATCATCCCATGTTTCTACAATTTTTATATGGTTATCTGACGACAGCAGTGAATCATGACTGGAAAGCAAATCTTCAAGATCTTCCAGATGATCTTTAGCCCTTGTATCAGGTGCATCTGTGGGGAGAGGAGCAACAAATAATAACCGGGGAGAGGGCGGAAGTTCGATAATATCATTTGTTATTTTACTGGAAATAGCAATTGACCATCCAATGGGACATTTGAACTTACCTTTTTCCGCAATCAAGTTCCAGGGAAGACTGGCTATCCATTCATCATTTGTAATGATTCGAAGAGCAATAATTTTTTCTTTGTTGAGTCTATCCTGCTCTGATTCAGGAAGCCTGCCAATGGTTTCTTGGTATAAATACATGCCTATATCCAGCTGCACACGTTCGTTCATTCTTTCTAGATAATCTTCATTGAATGTGACAACTGCTGCAACAAGATCCTTTAATGTCCAGAAAAGATTCTTTGAAGGCTTTTCCTTTGGGCCAAGTTTGATATCTCCCAATTGAAATCCATGCTCAGCTTGATTTTGATGAATGCAAGCCAAATATTTGTTGCTTTGGTTTTCTATTTCAATAAAAATGGTTTGTTTCACATTGATGGGAATATGATGCTTTGTTTTAAAAGAGGTTCTTGTTTGTGAACGTTTTTCTGGTTCTTTTTTGATAAGGGTTTCATGTATTTTTTCTGCAATACGTGCGTATTCTTTATCATTAATGGCTTCGGGTTTTCTAAAAAATCGGGACAAACAACTTCTTTTTAATTGAATTACCTGGATGGGTTTTAACCAATCAATTCTTTTCCAGGGGCATGGTTTAACAATGACTGGAATGATTTTTAAACCCTCTTTTGCTTTCCGCTCTAACAACAGGGGTCTTTCTTTATTACAAATAAAATCTGAACTTAAAAAATCGGATGAAATAAGCATGATTGCCGCATCAGCAGTTTGTATCGCGTGTTTGATTTCAGGATGCCAATCTTCACCTGGCCTAATTTTTTGATCATCCCAAAGGTCGATTTCATTTTGAAATGCAGATAAATGTTTTATCAAGTAATCTTTAATTGTTTTGTCTTGATGACTGTAACTTATGAATATTTTCATTGTTTTTGTTTCCAATGCTTGGGTTTAATGATGTTGAAACCTATTTACCGCCAACACCGGTTAGCTTCCAAATTTTAACGATATTATCATCACTTCCAGATGCAAGAAATTTACCATCAGGGCTGAAGGAGACACTGTTAACCCAATCATAATGACCTTTCAAAGTTTGCATTTTACTAAATATTTCTGAAGCTAGTTTCCAGATTTTTATTGTTTTATCACTACTTCCCGAAGCCAGAAATTTTCCATCAGGGCTGAAAGAGACACTGTTAACATTGTCATAATGGTCTTCCAACGTTTGTATTTCAGTAAATTCTCCTGAAGAAAATTTCCAGATTTTTATTGTCTTATCACAACTTCCCGAAGCCAAAAAATTTCCATCAGGGCTAAATGAAACAGTCATAACAACATCAGAATGACCTTTCAAAGTTTGCGTTTCAGTGAATTTTCCTGAAGAAAATTTCCAAATTTTTATTGTCTTATCATAACTTCCCGAAGCCAGAAATTTGTCATTAGGGCTGAAAGAGACAGTGTTAACAATATTAGAATGATCTTTCAAAGTTTGCATTTCGGTAAATTTTTCTAAAGAAAATTTCCAGATTTTTATTGTTTCATCATAACTTCCTGAAGCTAGAAATTTTCCATCAGGGCTAAATGAGACATTGTTAACATACTTAGAATGGGTTGAAAAATTTTGCAATATTTCTAGACCTGGCACACTAGCGAAGACAACTTCGTTTACTGCTTCTTTTCTTCGAAAAGCAAGAAATTGTTCATCGGGTGAGAAAGCGAGGTTGTGTCCAAAATTCGTGGTACCTGTATTTAGTTTATTTATTTTTATTTCATTGAGTTTATTATAAAATTTGTCATATAAAACAAGTCTATCACTATGGCTTAAAACAGCAAGATATTTTCCGCTTGGAGAATAAAATGCGGCTGTTTTTCCGCTGAAGTTTAACGTTTTCCATGCAACTGCTGAAAAATTTATTTTGATAGGTTCAGGTCGAAAAAGTACAACAGGTTTTCCTTCACCAAGTACTTTCGCATTGTCTAGTTTATTAAGTATTTCTTCTTCTGAAATAGCAATATTTACATCAGGTTCAAATATTGTTTGCAATTGATAAATCCATGATGAGATATTTCCTAAGTTTAGTATTTTATCCCATTTATAGAACTCCTCTAGATCATATTTAATCCCATTGCTCCAAATAATTAACTGATTAAAAAAGGGTAGACTTTTTTTTTGAAATTCTGACAAAGCCTTTTGAAGGTCATTAGAACTTTGAGAATTTATACGATATAGAATATCAATAGAGCCGGTTTCTAATAGTGTATTTCTAAATTTAACTATTTCGCTATTTACAGTTTTATCAGTAATTTCTAAGCCTACACTTATAAAACGATTTTCCAATAATACAGATGCATTTGAGCGTTCTTTCCAACATATTGTTTTATTTTGTTCATCAGAGAAATATACATTATCTGAACAATATTGCACAGTCATGTTCATATTTGGAATATTTTCAATACAGTTTTTGTAGATATCTTTTTTTTCAACAAAAATATGTATTCGTGAGGGATAATCAACCTCAAAATTTTTTGTGGTGTAATATCCATTGCCAAACAAATGCAGATTACATTTACCTTGCATTAGTTCGAATTCATGAGAGTCTGCATTAGAAGCTGTAAAGCTAGATACATATGCGCTTGAAGTACGTAATACTTCGGATGGATTAAATAATAGATTTGAAGAATTCTTTTGATTAGTTTCCCATACAATTATATAAGGAGTATTATTATATAAATTATGGAGTACAGCAGTATTTTTTTGACTTTCAATCCTAAAGAATGAACTAGCAACTAAAGCCGAAAAAAGACTTAACAATAAAATGACAAAACAGGCTTTATGCATCCTTGAAATCAAATGAATCCCCAAAGGGTTACCAGAAACCTTTGCTAAACGTACTTTCGCTTTTTTACTTTTGGGCTCTCGCATGGAAATCTTATCACCAGAAAATCCATAATTATCTAATTTATCACTGATTGATTCACCAAGTGGAGAATTAATCAATTTCCCAAATTGTTCGAGATCATCATCACTCCCCAGTTCCAACCGAACACGTTCCTTAATTGATTCCCAGGATAAATATGCCAGACTCTCTTTTGGTACGTCTGGTTTTGCCGCTTCTACTTGTTCCAATATATATAAAATAACCTGGTTTTGTTCATCTTCTGACTTGCGAGACATAAAACCATCTCGTAGCACTTTTAGTATGTCATCAGAAAAATGGATATTTGATTCTATGGTTGTTGTATTGGGTAGTGCATGCAGGCATTCAATTTCATCTGCTGAAAGGTGTGGATAAAATTTTTCACGAAGATTCTGTGCCATGCTTGATGAAATGGGTTGCATCATGGAACAATCCTGTGCCCAAAGTAATGCATTTCCTAAAAAGTGCTCAATCCATAATTCAGGTTTGTTATTGAATATATTGGGTAAGTTTGTTTTTTTAGTTTCAGTGGATATGTTTTGCAATCCCTGTTCAGTTAAAAAAGATTGAATGACCTGAACAAGTCCAGCGGCTGTTGCCGGAAAAATAGGAATCTTGTATGTCATGGCTAAATTTGAGGATTCATCCCAAAATCGTTGATCTCTTAACTCCATCCATGCAACCATAGGCCACCTGGCAATGGCTTCAAGAGTAAAGCTATTTTTTAGTCCTTGAAAACTTTTACCATCAGTGAATATCAACAATACTATGCCATTGGAATGATCTTCAAAGTCATCCAAATGAAAGACAGATCCATCCTGAGTTTTGAATTTATCCGGCGCTCCTCTAAATCTTCCATAAATAACAGGAATACCAAATCGGTTCATCCCTTCCGCCAATTCTTTTGGAACAGGATTCCAATCAAGGGCTTCTGCATAAGCATCTTCTAAAATAAGTAATGTTCTTATTTTCTTTCGAGTAAAAAACTCACACGAAGGAATGCCACCATGATGAACTGTTGCAGTGATTGAATGAGGTACATTTAAAGTTTTCCCCGGTGATTCACTTTTAAAATAACCCATTGAATCTGCAAGATAAGCAATGGTTTTTTCATCAAGACGCGGACCTTGTTTTTTACCAATACTTCCATGATCAAAAAATTGGGGGCCATCTTTTGACCATTTGGCCTTTTTATCTTTTGGTCCTCTTTTTAAACGATAGAGATAATAGGAATATACTAAAAGACTTATCAGAAGAACCATGCTGATACCGGCGTATTTTATCCATCTTGAGTCTGGATCAATTGGTACATACTTTATCTCTTTTACATAGGGGACATCAGTATAGAGACGTTGTTGACGTACTGTTGGATCTAGTTTTTTTGATGAGCCTTTTATTGTAATAGGGTCTAGATGATTTTCAGCATTATGAACAATTTCAAGTTTATCAATAAATAATCCTTCTTTTTGCGGAATAAAACCCACTGAAATGACAAAATTTTCATTTGCCTTTAAATCTATTGGAAACTTTGTAGTTGATATGATGAATGTATCAGGCGTTTTATTCAACTGTTTAATATTTTGAATGGTAAATTGTCTCGATCCATTATTCGAAATAATTATTTGTTTGTAAGTGCTAGAGTTGACATCTTTAGAACCAAAATCCAAAAGGTGAGGTCTCAATACAATATTTGATTTTTTTTTAATTGTTGTGGAAATTTTGTAACGTTTTTCTTCCGATTCTTTTAAATCGATGGGCTTTTCCTTAGACATTTTCACGCCAATAATGGCTATCAGTACAATTAAAAGACCAGCAATACCCCAAAAATATTTACGTATTGATCCTATTTGCGTTATTTCTGGTTTCTGTGTTTTTAATGGTTTAATTACAGAGGTCGTTTTTTGAGGGTCACAATTCTTTTTTGAACTGAGTGATTTTAAATCATTGATTCCCCGACAAATATCAAATTCAGATAGTTCTTTTTCAGTTTCAATTTCTTTTGCAAAATATTTATCAAAGCGACGCCTGATGAGCTCCTGTTGCTCTAAATCATTTGCCAAAAATGCGGTCAATACATTCTTGAGCCTTGAAATTGTCCAGTTGCCGCCTGTCTGAAAGATAACCAATAGCTGTTCATAATCGCGAGCAGACATGGTGATGCCATCAGAATGCAGTGAAGTTAGAAATATTTTTAAAGGATAGTCAGTCATCAAATTTTTATTGAAAAAAAGTTGTTATGAGCCAAAAAGGAAACAATTAACAAAAACATTTATTTGGGATGTATTCCCAAAAAGTCGGTTATGTTGCGAGTTTAGGTAACAATTGAAAATATATAAGATTAACAACTATGGTTCAGGTCAAATGAATTGATACCTTATTTGCATTGTACAATCCTTGCTAATTCTTAAGCTCATGACCTATTTGAGTGTCAATTCATTTGACCTGAACCATAGTTATGCTAAGCTATGTTTTTTTAACTCGCAACATAATATTATTCTTGTTATACACATATGCGTCAAGATAACAAGTTTTAATTCTTCACCTCAAATTTTTGAACCATTTTTTTCCAATTTTATTTTACTTGTTTAATCCCTGGTTTTTGAAATATGATCGTCCAACTTTGGTTTTTCCTGGCATATTTTTTGCCCTCTCGTTTCTATCGGGACTTATAGTGTCTTGTTATTAGATACACATTTCGTTCGATTATAACAGATCTATAAAAGATAACACTTTAAGTCTCTTTGGGACGACAGATAATAGCCTGGGGTTTCAACCCATTTCAACCCCTTTCAACCCCTTTCAACCACAGGCGGTAGAACATCTTCAGTTGGACGAACTTTTTTTACTCGAAAACTTATGGCCGCTTACTTAATAAAACTCGCAACATAAAGTCGGACAATAATTTTGGTTGTATTCAACAAGCAAGATCAAACCGATGTCCGAGAACGAATGTAGGGGCGAACCTTATGTTCGCCCTCCGAATAAAAACCGCTATCAAACCTATGTCCGAGTGCATAAGATACCTGCATTGGTTTTTAGACATAGCTTCGGTTTCGGTTTTTGTTCAGAGGGCAAACATAAAGTTCGCCCCTATATTTGTTTTCGAACATAGGTTTGATACCAGGTTTTTGGTAAAAAAAATACACCCTGATTTAATGTCCGAATTTTTGGGAATGCAGCCAATCAGACGTAAATTTTTAAAAACACAATAAATAGTTGAATAATTATTCATTTATTGGTATATTTTTTAATAAAAAATTCGCATCCTAACATTTTTTTGTTAGCACTGCTTAAATTTAATTATGGATGTTTTTTTAATTAAATAGTCAAAGGAGGATAAAATGCTTAGAAAACAAACATTTATTTTTTTATTTGTATTTGGACTTGTAGCTCTGTATTTTCCAATTCATGTGTACAGTGAAACGTTTTTCAAAAAAACAGAGTGCCAACTTCATGCGGACTTTAACCGGGTTCTCCCCACGCCAGGCTGGGATAATGAAAGTAATGATATTTGGACATTGACTGTTGAGCATTTTTCAGAATGGAAATATGGCGATACATTTTTGTTTATGGATTTGGAAACCAAACCAACTTTTAGAGAAACGCCTGATACCATGTATTTTGAAATTGCACCGCGTTTTAGTCTGGATAAGATTTTAAAACAGAAGTTGGTTCCATCCAATTTTTTAGGAGAAGTCTACATGGCTTTTCAATACAATGGCGCAGATGTTGATTTTATTGGAACATCCTGGCTGGGGGGTGTATCAATTGATTTCTTAGGGCAGCCGAATTATGGTTTTTCCAATTTGAGTTTATATGTTAAGGATAGTAACCGAAAGAAGGCATTTGTTGATGCATTAAACTGTTATCAAAACGATACATCCTGGCAAGTCACTTTTGTGTGGGGTCAGCCTTTTAGCCTGGGACCACTTCAAATGGAATTCAATGGTTTTCTGGATTATTGGCAAGAAAACTCATTGTTTATTAAAGATAAAACCTACCAAATACTCTTGACTGAACCCCAGTTAAGACTAAAATTATCAAGTTTTACAGGAAAGGATCATTTTTTATCCAATTCTGTTGTTGGAACTGAAATCGAAATTTCATATCATTTCTTTGATGAAAATGATGAATGGCGAATCAATCCAACCTTATTTTTTGCAGTGGTTTTTTGAGTCCCAATGGCTGATAACAAAAGTGTTGTTATCCAGGGAATGTCGGATAAAAAAAGACAATATTCAGGGATATGTATTATGAGTAACGATGTTTTATTGACAGAGCAACAAGATCAAATTCTTACTGTCACTATTAACCGGCCATCAGTCATGAATTCATGCAATTTTGAATTGTTGAGCGCTATGAAAAAATTGTTTGAAGACGTTCATTTTGACTCAAATATTCGTGTCATTATCATAACAGGCGCTGGAGACCGCGCATTTTGTGCTGGCGCAGATTTGAAAGAGCGTGCCAAATTATCGGATAGTCAGGTAAAAAAATTTATTTTTACGATCCGGAACCTGTTTACGTTTATTGAAAATATGGGTAAGCCAGTAATCGCTGCAATCAATGGCATTGCTCTGGGAGGAGGTACTGAACTGGCACTTGCCTGTGACATTCGTATTGCTGCAGAAACTGCAATGATGGGCTTAACCGAAACGCGACTTGCAATTATTCCAGGCGCTGGGGGCACACAACGATTGCCTCGGTTGGTGGGTAGAGGAAAAGCCAAAGAATTAATTTTTACCGGTAAGCGAATTACAGCAAAGGAAGCCTTGTCTATTGGCTTAATTAATGATGTTTGTCCATCAAAAGACTTGATGGAAACATCTCAAAAAATGGCTCAAATGATCTGTGAAACCGGCCCTATAGCCATTCAACAGGCCAAATATGCAATCAATCATGGTTTAGAAACCGATCTAAATACCGGTCTTGCCATTGAATCCAATGCCTATTGGATAACCATTCCCACTGAAGATCGTATGGAAGGTTTAAACGCTTTTCGAGAAAAACGAAAACCGATATATAAAGGTATTTGATTACAAGTGGAAACATATTGCCATCTCAAAAACGTGACATTTGTTAGAAAGGCACATTACAAATCTTTTTTTATCCATATAAAAGATTTACAGATACCGGATAGTCAGTCATTTCAACAGAAAATACCCATTGTCGGTGAAAGTGGCGCTGGAAAAAGTACTCTTTTAAATGGACTTGCTGTGATGATGAAGCCTGCTGCAGGAGAAATCAACTGGTCTATCAATGGCAGGAATTATCAATTTTCACAAAAACAATGGAAGGAACGACAGGCAATCCATTGTAGAAAAGCACTGTTTGGATTTGCCTTTCAGGATAGCACATTGACACCACATATGACTGTTGCTGAAAACCTTATCTATCCACAACGTATTAACTGTGTGTCTCGTAACGATGCTGAAAGAAAAGCCTTTCGAGTATTGAAAAAAGTGCTTCGTAATAATGAAAATATTGAAAATATGCTTGCCAAATATCCCTATCAGCAATTGTCCGGTGGTGAACGTCAGCGCGTGTCTCTGGCTCAAGCAATGATCAACGATCCAAAAGTGCTATTTGCTGATGAACCAACCGGTAATCTGGATATCAATACGCGTCAAATTGTTATGGATTCTATCTTTGAATGGGTTACTGAAAAATCGGATCGCCTGCTTGTTTGGGTTACCCACCATGAAAAAGATCCAAAACTTGCTGCTGTTGGTCACTATTTATGTGTTACCGAACAAACATGTCAATGGAAAGAGGTTGCTCAATGAAATCTTTTTACTGGTTACCTGTTGCGACAAAAGAATTTTTCATGCAGTTTTCTTTTAAACGTCAACCTGCAAATCGAGATTTTTTGTGGCTGACCCTTTTATCCATGCTGGTTTTATTGTTTGCTCTTCTGATGTCAGCCACACGTGAAGGTTTATCTGAACGTATGGTTGACCTGCTTTTGGGCCGTGTACCTGGTCATGGTATACCGGTATGGGTTCGTGCCAATCCATATACATCTGGTGGAAAAAATCTCATTGATTCATCTATTGTTAAACAAGTTAATGCAATGGGTGCTTATCAAGGAAGGAACGTTGCCAATAATCGTGTACCTGGCTTACGTATTTATCCTTATCACGAAGTCGATCAAATTAGTCTCTCTTTACCAGGTGACAACATATGGCGTAAACACCCGCATGATCCTGAAAGCCCTGCATTTGAGGGGATTGCTGTTACTGAAAAAGATCCCCTTTGGATCTTTGCAACAAAACCTTTTATAAAGAAGCCCCTGACAATCGTTTTGAATCGATCCATTTTCAAATCGTATTTTAAATATGATGCCTATCGCGAAAGACTTGAAAGATTATTACCAGCCCCCCTTTTTCAAAAGATTCCTTCCAAAAGTAATTTTTTATTTTCAGACAAAACACAAATTTGGCTGCTTGTAGGTTCAGTCAAAGATTTATTAATGCTGGATGTTATTTGGATAGATCGTTTACCCATTCCAGGTAAATTTGCCTATGTATTTCCCTGGAATCAGTATCAGGCTCTGGAAAAAGCATATCAATACAGCAATATTCGTTATTTTCCAGAAGTAGAGCCAAAGCAAAAGCAACAACGCGCCAAAACCATTTATCTTAGAAAGGATGTTTCATCATACAATCGCGACCAATTATCCAAATGTCTTGATGGCAGCATGATTCGTAAGCGCGGTCAATTTTACATTGAATTTAAAAGACCGATTCCAGAATTTTGGGTAAATGCGTGTGTTGATGAACTCGGCATAGACGCTACAAATGTTCGTATTGCCCATCCAATTACTGGTGATACCATTCATTTAAAAACATTTGATCAAATTGCTTTGCCCTGTAGAAAGGTACCTGAGGACATTTTATCTTTTGAAGCTCAGGATAAATGTAAAGAAAACCCAGCATACCATTATATTCAGGTCTTACCTGGTTCACCACGTGCATTTGTTTATGTTCCAGACAGAGGATTACTGAATACTGCCATTGCAAAACTAAAAGACATGGATCAAAAACCCCTATTGATCCCCTGGATCTATGCTGATGCTCTCAAACGTTTTGGTGCATTAATCCAAATAATTGATATTCTCAGTTCACCCTATCTTGTATTGTTTATTCTTTTTTTGGTGGCTCTATTTGGGGTGATGATTGCGACATTGATTGGTCATCGAAAACACTATTATGGTATTTATCTGGCAAAAGGAATGGGACGACTCGATATATATGGGATGCTTTTTTTTCAAATTGGATTGACATTGGTGATAGGTTTGATTGCTGCTGCCATATCTCTTCAAAGTATACGATATTTGATCAACGTTCATTTTGTTGAAGCATCCCGCAGTTTTTCTGATGTCATGCCTCTAAAATCACCTGATTTATTGCCTGTTTCATTTTATAATCACATTTTCGTGTTTTGTGCTGGCATGCTGGTTGCGTGGTTATTGACTTTGTTCATTTTATATTTATTGCCCCTGCGCACCAACACAATGCCTGACGATTTGCTCGAATGACCACGTTTTTTTGTGTAATTCTCGTATAATCATATTTAATATTTAAAAGAATGGCGTTTTTCGTTGATTTAGTAACGCATTTAAATTTCTTTTGATCGCTTTTACCACATCATTTACAATTGCTTTTTCTCGTGCGGTTGACGCAATCATTTTTTTCTTTTCATCACAAGGATATAGCGTTTCAATAAAGCGTATTTGTTGTTCCAATGCGCTTTCTTCAATATTTCCTTTTTTTTCATAATCATAGGGATAAATAGGTTGATCAAAACGAACGATCCACTTGGATGGTAATGGTATCGCACCCAACAGACCCAATAATGGAAATGTAAAAGTTATTGGAAGAAAGGGAAATCCAAGAAATTCACCCAGTTTTTTATTTTTATATACAACCGGATATATTTCTTCTGATCCAACCACTGATGTTGGTATTATTGGTTTATTTGTGTGGACGGCTAATCTTGCAAATCCACCAGTGCCAAAAGATTCCAGTTGATACCGACGCGTATAGTGCTTACCCACACCTTTTGTACCTTCCGGACATACAATAATAATTTGGTCTTCAGTAAGCAAGCGATCTGCATTCACCCAACTGGCCAAAACATTACCTGTGCGCCAATAGATGTCACCTACAAATGGTGTCCATGTCAGGAAATCTGCCATCAAAGCCCATGCAATGCGCTTTTTTCGAGAACGTCTGTAAATGGCCTGTTTGATCATTAAAACGTCTATTGCAATTGTACCGGCATGGTTCATTACAATCATCGCACCCCCTTCATCAGGAATGTTTTCAATACCTTCAACATCTACTCGCCAATAATAATTGGCAAAAAAATCCAGTACTTTCATTGCGCGTTCATGATACTCTGGGTCAAAACCATAGCCATCAATCATAATACCTTCCTTATCATAAAGTTGTTTTTTACACCCTTTACAATATGTTTTATGGTTTTTACATACGAAAATACACTTTATTTGTGTGAAAAACGATAATATTTCTAAATAAATCTATTAAATACAAATAGATATAATAATTTTACATTTATGGCATCTTGCTTGCTCTATACAAATAGGTAGATCATTCATTTTACAAGAAACTAATCGACAATCTATTACAAAACCTGAAAACGAGAAAGGAGGTCTGCTATGAAACAACTCATTATGATAATCATTTTTTGCAGCTTAATATGTCAACCGGCTCAGGCAATCAATTATTATGTAGACACAAACATTTTACATTCAGGCAATGGACTCAGCTGGTCCACGGCACTGAAATCCATAAAAGAAGCTACAAATAAACAATTAATGCCTGATGATATGGTGTACATAAAATCCAAAACAGTTTATAATAGTCCGGATAATACAGACGCAGGTGCTCAAAAAATTTCATTGACAACCTGTGTGTACATTACACGTGGTGAAGGGACAAACAATTTAAATGTTGTTGCTAATTACAGTGTCAATCCCTTACCATCAATTGATGTGCCAAAGATCATAAATGATAATGATTATACATTTGATCCTGTGTTGGACAATCTGCCCTTATATACAGGAAATACATTGATTGATATTTCAACACTGGACTATTACGAAAGTGATCTGCATATTATAACAGAAATGGATATATCCAATCAAGAAGCGATTCATCAGTATCTAGATGATATTCATGAGCAGTTCATGAATGCATTAAGATATCACATTGTTCAACGTTCTGTATCCTCAGCCCATGCTAATCTTGAATTGAATACTGCTAAAAAAGTAACAATCAGTCGGAAATATCCGGATCTTGTATGGCAACATATTGGACCGGAATATAGTTATCGTCTGATTATTGATGATCAGTATTTTGAAATTTCTGTCAATAATAATGCATCCTTTGTGAGATTTACAACCTCGGATCTAGCCAGTGGACCGCACAAATATATGGTTCAAGTTTTAAAAAATGGTCAAGTTGTTTATCATCCACCCAAATCTCATACACTCTATGTTTTGTCTGATGAAGAGCAGGCTGATCTGCTTGAGGAAAAACAGTTTATTGAGGAAATCAATCCTGAAAACAGATTTTTACTGGGCAATTATATGGAAGAAAAAGGGTTGATCGTTGTTGCAATGGATGAATATCGACATTTTTTTGAAAAAAATCCTGATGAAAACCAAATGCGTCCCTATCTGATTAAGATATACAACCAACTGAGCTTGAGTGATTTAAAACTGGCTGAAATCAAAAGATACAATACAGTAATGTAATGCGACAATCATATCAGCTAATAGACAATCAACGAACAGTAGACCTTGCTTTCACGAATGTCTTGAGAAAACCCCAGATTGGATAAAAAGTGCCCGCCAACATCATTACCATAGCGGAATTGATAAGCAATATCGATTGAAAATTGATCCAAAATGGTCCATCCTGTTCCCAGGCTAAAACCATAGATATCATCCCCATTATTTTCAGAAGGCATTGGATCATAAAAGCATCCAAATCGAAATGGAATCAATCGACGTAAAACAGGATCAACCCATACATACTCTCCACCAATCCTGACCTGATAGGTACGATCCATTTGAAATGTGTTTCTGGTCTGACCAGACAATGGGCAAATGATATGACCACCGGTTCGAAGCAAAAAATGATGCCAGTGTGTTTCATAAAAATCAGCGGCCAGATAAAAATTGTCAAAAACGCGATACAACAGGCCAAAACCCCATGTTAAAGGCATTTCCAGACTGGATTCCTGGGAAACATATTGTGTGGGTCGTTTTTTTAAGTCTAATGTGGATTGGAAAAAATAATTAATCTGGGTATCTTCATGAACAGTGGCATTGAAAGGCGTTTTTAAGACAGCCCCGATCTGCCATTGTTCGTTGATATTCCAAATCATACCAAGCATCGCATTCCAGCCTTCGAAGGAATATGATGATGAAATATCCTGTTTTTCAATATATGGATGATTATCAAAGATTCCTTTTGTACTGACATGGTTTGTTCGCGTCCAATCATCCCCAATAAATCCATCCGCCCATTTATTGAGAGTGATCCCCACACTTAGCTGCGGTTGGACAATTTCCATGCACCAGGACAGACCCAGTGCATATAAATCACCTTTTTGCGCATAGGCATATTGTGAACGATAGGATTCAATATCAGTGTTTTGCTGAAATGGAAAGTGCCATCGTCGGGAAAGGGAATACAATCGCTGTGCTGATGCCGCCAGAACCATATTCTTACCTGAAAAAGCAACCGGATACACTGCACTTAAATAATTAATTGAAATTTTTGAAACCGGCTGGTTGCCTGTTGATTCCGGGTATGCAGCAAATTTATTTTTTTCCTGTAAATGATCATGCGAAAACACAAATGATAATTCGGGTTTTTTTAAATGAATCAATGCGGCTGGATTCCATGACGATGCAGTGGCATCATCAGCAATTCCCATAAAAGCTCCTCCCATTCCAATTGCGCGCGCACCTGAACCCACTGGATTGAACGTACCGGGGATTTCAATAAGGGATGCTGCCTTACACCATATTGGATTATTGATCAGAGCAATACAGACAATCACTAATCCAATTATTTTTTGCTGCTTAACGAACATATCTTATGATACAGTTTGTTTATAAAATTATTTCACTTTTTGGCTATGATCATCCAACTTAGATTTTTCATGGCATAGTTATAGCTCTGAAAGGGCAGAACATAGTGCCCTTCGGGCAAATTTTAGATTCGCCTAACTTTTGTGCGTCTTCGAAAAGCCTGTTTGATACTTGCTTCAAGTACAGTCCCGCTTGCTAACGCGCGCGGCTCAGATTAAAAGCTGCCGAAATTTTTAGAGCCACGCGCGTTAGCAAGCGGAATTGCACTTGAACCAATATAAAGCAACCGGTATCAAACCCATGTACGAGGTCATCAGGTTCCTGCATTGGTTTAGGACATTGGTTCGTTTATGGGGTTTTTGTTCGGAGGGCGAACATAAAGTTCGCCCTTACATTGGTTTCGGTCATTGGTTTGGTTTTGGTTTGAGGCAAACATGTTCCTCCCCAAATTGTAAATACGCCCATTCCCTAACTATACATCCGCCCGCACGATTGATTTTTCATTTTTCAAAAAATTGGAGACAATCAGTATCAGCATAATCAAACAGCAAAAAATTGCAAATACATCACCAAACTGACAGTAAAATGTCAAATCATTTAAAACAGGTAAGTTCACATTCAAGTTGGCATCACTGAAAATTTCAGATGCTGAAATAATTTTGCCAAAGGGATTAATAAATCCACTGATACCAGTATTGGCAGATCTTGCTAAAGATCGCTTATTTTCAACCGCGCGAAAGACGATCATTGAAAAATGCTGATAAGGGGCACTGGAGTGTCCATACCAGGCATCATTCGTGATATTGACCAATATATCAGCGCCATTTTGAACCAGTTTTCTTGAAAGCTCCGGAAATAAAATTTCATAGCAAATTTGAGGGCCAATTGCCCATTGTTCAAATTTTAGCGGTTCAATAAGGGTTCCTTCTGAAAAATCTCCAACCCCCTGAACAATTCTTTTGATAAATGGAAAGACAGTCTGAAATGGAATATACTCACCATAAGGCACAAGGTGTGCCTTGTCATATGTTTGCCATGTTGTTTTTTGAGGGATTAACAAAAAAGAACTGTTATAAAATTGCCACTGGCCAATCTCAGAACGATCATAACGCAAACCACCAATCAGAAATGCTGAGGTTTGCTTATTGATAAATGATTTCAGCTTCTGGCTCAGAGCGGTTTCCTGCTGAATATAAATGGGTACAGCTGTTTCTGGCCAAACAATTAAATCCGCATCACGATGTTTTTCTGACATGCTCAATTGAATATATTTTTGAATGGTTTGTTTACGAAACTTTTCATCCCATTTAACTGCCTGATTAATATTTCCCTGAACAACCCCAACTTTCATTTGTTTTTGAGATGTCTGTATGATTTGATTAATACCATACATTCTGACAAGACCATAAGTTAAGAAGATAACAAAAAAGAGTATCACGCATCCAAGAAAAGCATAGACAAGTCTATTGGATACTTTAAGCTGATTCCAAGTTTGTTTTGTGGTATAGAGCAAAAAACAAACAATGGCCACATTAAATAGCATAATCAGCCATGAAATACCATAAACACCTGTAATATCTGCAATTTGAATTAAAGGTAGCTTCAAATATTGACTATATCCAAGCAATTCCCAGGGAAATGCAAACTGAGTGAGGGATCTTAAATATTCAAGGGCCACCCAAAAAAAAGGGGCCCATATGAGATGCCAGGGTTTACGACATAATTTTTTGACCAGAACGCAAAATAAACCTGTAAAAACAGATAAATACATGCAAAGCAAGATTAACAAGGGCACGCTTGTAAAAAAAGGAAGATTTCCATATACATGCATGGCTGTAACCAGCCAATATACAAGTGAAATTTGATGAATTAATCCTGCAAGACATCCTGTTATAAACACAGTGTTTGATTTATTTATTGCAAGAATAAGTGGTACAAGGGCAAACCAGGCAAGAAAATCAAAGCCGGTTTTGGGGAATGCAGCAGTCAGCATAATTCCAGACAGGGCTGCAAGCATGATATTTCTAGAATCAAGTTGTTTTATTGGGCTCATATTAAACAGGATCCAGTCTTTATTGTCCAAATATTTTCAACATCATCGGTAGAGCGACAAAGGTTCCAACAGAGCTTCCAATATTTGTAAAAACAACAACCATTAATGTGCGTGTGACAGCATTTCGCCAAAAACCTTTTACCGAAGAAATATCATCAGAAAGTGTTTGGAAATCTTTAACTCTTGGTTTCCGAATATAAGCCTCAACCAGTCCGGATACCCATCCAGCTGCAATCATTGGATTAAGGGATGTCAATGGGGCAGCAACAATTGCCGATATAATGGTTACAGGATGTGCAAGTGCAAGGCATGCACCCAAACCAGCCAATGTACCATTGGCAACAAACCACCACCAAACCATATCCTGACCAGCTTGAGAGCCTGCTTTGAAAAAACCCAGGATAATTAAGGCGATAATAACAATAGGAAGTCCCCATTTAAAGAAAAGTGTTGATTTTTTGGGGGGAGGTTCTGATTCTAATGCCTTGATATCAACTGGTTTGTCCATCTGATCTTGCATGCCAGGAACATGTCCGGCACCCAATACAGCGACAATATGCTTTCCTTTGGCAGTGCGTATTTTTTCGGCCAGATACTGGTCACGCTCGTCAATTAATATATTTCGAAGCTCAGGCATGGCATGGCCAATTTCATTGATTACAGCATCAAGCATGTCTTTTTCTTTCAATTGTTCGATATCCTTTTCACTGATTTCTTCAATAGAACCAGCGGATAACAATAATTCAAACAAGAGCTGTAATTTTTTCCATAAACTCAGACAGTGCCATGCACGTTTCAAAGTTATTCGAATATCCCGGTCAGCAAGATGAATTTTTGCGTCAATATCTTCCGCTGATTCCACTGCAGCAATCATCTCACCACCGGGTTTGATGTCCAGTCGATCGGCCATTCGTTTTTGGAAGGATGCCAATATTAGATTGGATAGTAATAAAAAGGCTTTCTTTTCACGAATGACAGTTACAATATTTGAATTTTCCCATTGTTCTTTTTTTACAATAGATTGATATCTTGATTCACACAATTCAACACAAACAGTATCTGGCCTTTCTGATTCAATAACCTCTTTAACCAGCTTAATACTTTCTTTGGATACGTGTGCAGTGCCAACAAGAACAATTGTTTTTTGTTTATACCTTATTCGGGTAACGTTTGAATGTTCAATCATCTTTATCCGGAGCTTTAATTGTTAAATCGTAATCAATATTTCTAAGTTGTTTTTGGAAACCTTTTCGGCTGGACAAGTTAATTACCAGGGGATTGGTTACATGAGCCTTAATTTTCTCTTCCGGATTATCCTCACCAACCTTAACTTTGGAGACCATTAGCAAAATGGCCAGATCTTCTATCTTGTTTGCGTCTATTTGTTGAGACTCTTCATCAGTCAATACAAATTCATAGTTGAACCCAAAGGCAAATGGATCAATTACATGAAATGCCAAATCCGGATCTTCAAGCGATTGAAGCCAAAACAGAAATGGAGCATCACCGGCTTCAATATTGTGAAAGAGTTTATACCGCGTAAATTCTTCAAACCCCGGAATTCCATCTGAAAATGTAATTACGGTGTCATCAAATTCTACCTCACCAAATCGTGTCGTTTTAAAGGGCATTTTTTTGATTCCTTTCTAATTTTTTTTGCAAAATAGCAATTTTTATTTTTTTAGTATTAACATGAACGAAAAAAAGTATATCAGTTGACATCAAATCAACATTTTTGTTGTTTCGTGACATATTTTTTTCTGTTTAGCAATACTAAAATTGTAAATAGCAATTTTTTATTATTTTTTGAACCCAAAATACATGAAAAATCGATGCATAAAATAGAAAAACTGTACAACCAAGCGATTCATCATATGAAGGAAATCGCGAATAGGTTTGATTCCAGTTTTTTTCAATTGTAACAAGTTATACGAAATTAACATTTGATATAATTATCGAATTTTGATAGAAAAACTTAATAATTAACAAATGAATCCAAACAAAGAAAGGAAAAAAACATGGCCACTTCACATGATGAGGATATTTTACTGGAATCCGGCACCAACGAAGTTGAAGTTGCGGAATTTTTTCTTGGGAACCAAAGTTATGGTGTCAATGTTGCTAAAATCAAGGAATTTGTGCCATACAGTGCGGTTAAAGTTACACGAGATATCAATGCACCTGACGCGATGGCCGGAGTTTTTATGCTTCGTGGTGATCTTATTCCCCTGATTGACCTAAATGTTTTCTTAAATATTGTGACGCATGAATCAACAGATCGAAAAGTTATACTGGTTACAGAATTTAATAACATGATAACCGGATTTTCTGTTGATGGCATCAATCAAATTCATCGCTTAACCTGGAAAGACATGAAAATTATCAATCCTGTGATGAAACAACATACAAATCGACTGACCGGCTCTGTTCATAAAAAAGATTCGGATATTCTCATTCTTGATTTGGAACATATCATCAGTGAAATTTTTCCATTACAAACTGCTCTAAAACATGAGAAAGCAGAAGAGGAAATAAATATCGCGCAAAACATTTATGACATACGAAAAATGAAAAAAATAATTGTTGCTGATGACTCAAGCGTTGCTAGAGATTTTATTCAACATGGTCTTCATACTGCTGGATATTTGAATACAACAATTGTTGAAACTGGCAAAGCCGCATTTGAATTGATCGAAACAATATTCAATCAATCCACTACAATTGGTAAAAAAATGGATGATGTTTATGACCTCATTGTTACTGATATAGAGATGCCGGAGATGGATGGTCTTACGCTTTGTCGGGAAGTTCGACAATATTTTTCATCAAGCATACCAATTATTATTTTTTCATCATTGATCACAGAACAAATGTCTATTAAATGTCAATCTGTAGGGGCAACTGATTATGCAACAAAACCCAATATTGGAGATCTTGTTAAGCGAATGGACACGGCTTTAAAAATAAATGAATAAAAAATGCGAAATGCGAAGACTGTTATTTCATTTCAATCACACACTAGAATAAAGATGAATCTTCTTTTAATACAATTTTTGGGATATAAAATTTAACAACTTTTTCTTTGCGACTATTCAAGACAGGCGCGTCAAACTGACGAATTTTCCATCCTGTTTCATACAAATCATAATAGGCTTTGCCAAAAAAATCTAAATATTGACCTCTATTTGCGCGACGCCATGCTTGCTTATTTCCTAAGCCCCATTCAGGTATTTCATGATAAACGCCTTTGTACTGAGAGGAATAATAAAATGAATCAATGGTGCGAACCTTTCCTCTAAATTCCAGAATGCTTTCACATTGATCTTTACATGAGATAGAGGAATTTCTAATTTCAAAATTAACCAACTCAACAACCTGGTTAACAAGCAGGCTATCTGCGAGAGGCCGCCAGTTCATTCCTTTTTCCAAATCATCTTCTAGTATGCTATGGTCAGGAAATTTTGAATGACACCCTCCCAACACAATGACAACAATTAAAATGTTTATCAAAAATACAAATATTTTCATATTCATTGACAAAATTCCTTCTTTTGGATAATGCTTTTTATGTGAATCGGAGTTTATCTCCAATTTAAAATGTCTCGTATACTTTAAATTATCATTTAAGGTATCCTTCATATTTCAGTTTAAATTATGAAGGACGCTACATAAAACGTAACATTTGATCTGTCAAAAATGATTGCATATTATTCAACGTATATTTAAGATTAATATAATAAAAAAAAGCAGTTGTCAAGCAAGAACATTTTTTGGTAGCATGATTGTCGTTATATTCAATGAGCCAAACCCCATTATCACTAGATTGGCTTTCATCAAGACACCAACGTCTGAAAGTACGATCAAAAGTTTTACAAAGCATTCGCAGCTTTTTCATTTCAAAAAATTATTTTGAAGTGAACACACCATGTCGGATCCCAGCACCAATACCTGAATCATTTATAGATAGCATATCCTCTGAAAAGTGGTATCTTCAAACATCTCCTGAACTGAATATGAAAAAGATTATTGCATCAGGCTTGCCTCGCATCTTTCAAATATGCCCCTGTTTTCGTGCAAATGAACGTAGCGATAATCATTTATTAGAATTTACGCTTTTAGAGTGGTATTGTACATCCGCGAATTATTTGGACCTGATGATTGATTGTGAGCAATTGATCCGCCGAATTGCGAAGGATCTTTATAAAAATGATTATCTCACCTATCAAGGAAAAATCATTTCCTTAAAATGTCCCTGGCGCCGAGTCAGTGTAAATGAAGCATTTAAAAAATATGCCAGCATGACAATGTGCCAGGCAATTGAACAAGATCGATTTGATGAAATAATGGTATATGAAGTCGAACCGGCCCTGGGTGTCAATCCTGTTTTTTTATTTGATTATCCCAAAGAAAGGGCTTCATTGGCGCGTTTAAAACCAGATGATCCCACCATTGCTGAACGTTTTGAATTGTATATTGGGGGCCAGGAACTCGCGAATGCATTTTCTGAGCTAAATGATCCTGTAGAACAAAAAAAACGATTTAAATTAGAAATTGATGAAAGAAAATCATTTGGCAAACCGATCTATCCGATTCCCCATTCTTTTTTGAAAATGTTGCATCTGATGCCTGAATCTGCAGGTATTGCAATGGGAATTGATCGGCTAATGATGCTGTTTACTGATACTGATTGCATTGACGATGTGGTTGCTTTTACATCCGATGATTTGTTGCGTTTTGATTCAGATGATATCAATACTCTTTCATGAAGCGCGTCACATTCTTTTCATTTTTACGATTGTAATCACGATTATTTTTCATGTCTTTTCCGGGTGGAATGTGAACCCGAGGCGTAATAAGCCAGATTTTTTCCAGATTTTCAATCCTGTTTTTTCGTGAATGTCTTTTTTTTAACGATTTCATTTCACATATCCTCCTTCTGTTGTGAAATGTTGATCATTAAGCAGGCGATCATAAGTTTAAGGGTATGATCGTCCAACTTTTATTTTTCCTGGCATACGAACTTTCTTATCTCATGTCATTTATCCCACAAAAATAGTTTTATACCCATAAATCAAAGGTCCGGAAAATAGTAAGGCATCAATCCGATCTAACAACCCACCATGACCGGGTAATATATGACCGGAATCCTTAATATGGGCTGCTCGCTTAAAAGCTGACTCAAATAAATCTCCCAAAGGAGAGATTGTGCCAACAATAACTGGCAAAATAATCATTTGTAAGGTCGATAAAGGAAGACGCAATATTGTTGCAAATATCAGACATGACAACACACATAATACCAGCCCTCCCAAAAAGCCTTCAATTGTTTTCTTGGGACTAACAGATTTACACAATGCATGCTTTCCAAATTGTTTGCCAATAAAATAGCCGCCTGTATCACATGCAAAAATCATAATAAATGTAACATAAATCCAGCAGTATCCATTGTCAAATTGATGAATCAATAGCATAAATCCCATTAAGCCTGGAATATAAATAATTCCAAATGTCTGTCGGGTTACCATATCCAGGATATTTGACTGATCATTGAAACGAACTACAATCATAAATGCCATTGCCATTAAGTTCAAAACTGCCAGCATCCACAAATAATCTAAATATCCTGTGTAAACGAATATCACCCAAATGGATGTCACAATAAATCCCAAAATACAGACTTCATGTTTTATTGAAAAGTCTTTGATTGCGATGCCATAAAATTCATATAGGCAAATCAGTGCTGCGATAAGCACAAGAAAAAAAAAGCTGGTGGAGCTATACACGATTAAAAAAAGTACCGGTAAGGCAACCAGCGCTGTCTGCCAACGTTTAACAAGTTCTTTTTTCATAATTCATCCTAATGTGGTATAAGTAATTTTTGTGTTCAATTTCAGTTGAATTTATTGGAAAAGTCAAGTTTTTTATTAATGCATGATTAAGCATTTGCCTTTTTCTTAATCATTTGATAAAAATAAAACTATAAATAACGAACTGATCATAATATAAACAAATAGAAAATGACAAAACAAAAATTAACAAACAAAAAAAAGGTACTTCATCCGATAACACGTCTTATCATTGGCGGGGCTCAGGAAAATACCATGCTGACAGCTGATTATCTTGATAGAGATAAATGGCAGGTTGATATTTTATCTGGGATCCAAACAGGTAGCGAGGGCAGCATCATTGATGAAGTTCGTAAGCGGAATATTCCCCTGATTTTGGAACCATTGTTAATCAGAGAAATCCATCCTTTAAAAGATATTTTGGCCTTGTTTCGTCTCATTCGATTGATGAAAAAACACAGTTACCATATTGTCCATACACACAGTTCCAAAGCTGGGATTATTGGAAGATGGGCTGCCTGGGTTGCGGGTGTGCCAGTCATTATACATACTGTTCATGGTTGGGGACACCATGACCATCAACACCCATTTGTTCGGAAATTTTATATCTTGCTTGAAAAATTAACACTCAAAATAACAGATCAATTGATAGCTGTATCAGGAAAGAATATTTCAAAAGGATTGGAAGATGGTATTGGCCAGGATAACAATTATTCAGTTATAAGAAGCGGAATAGAGCTTGAACGATTCGGACATCCACAAGTAGACAAACAAACCATGCGAAAACAATTGGGAATTCCCTCAGATGCAATTATTGTTGGGACTGTCACGAGATTATCCCCCCAAAAAGCGCCCCTTGATTTTATCCAGGCAGCAACAATACTTGCTCAAAAAATGAATAAGGTATATTTTGTTTTGGTAGGTGATGGCCCTTTATATGATGCTGTTGTAAAAAAGGCAAAGGCAAACAATATTGAACATAAAATAATCATGACTGGTCTTCGTAGAGATATTCCAGAATTAATGAATTGCTTTGATATTTTTGTACTGTCTTCATTATGGGAGGGGTTGCCTCGGGTGATACCTCAAGCAATGGCATCAGGAGTGCCGGTTATTGCCACTGCCATTGATGGCAGTGCTGAAATTGTTCAGTCTGAACGTAATGGTTTACTTGTGCCACCTGGCAAGCCAGAGTACATTGTCAATGCTGTAATGAGATTGGTAAACAATCCTAAACTTGGTAAATATTTGACAGGCGAAGCTCTAAAGTCCATGAATGAGTACAGTGCGCAAAAAATGGTAGAACGAATTGAGAGATTGTATCTTCGATGCATTCAAAAGAAAACCTTTTTAAATAGATAGACTTGGCTATGAACAAATCAAAAACAATTTATATTTCCGGACATAATGGCATGGTCGGCTCTGCTATATACAGAGAATTAACAAAACAGGGTTTTTCGAATATTGTTGTACGCGATAGAAGTGAACTTGATCTCATGGATAAAACCGCGGTATTTGAGTTTTTTAAAGATATTAAACCCGCACTTGTTTATAATGCCGCAGCCAGAGTGGGCGGGATTCATGCAAATAATGTCTATCCAGCTGATTTTATTTATCAAAACCTGGAAATCCAAAATAATATTATTCATGCCGCTCATACTTTTGCTGTTGAAAAATTATTATTTTTAGGCAGTTCGTGTATATATCCAAGAGAATGTCCGCAGCCCATGAAAGAATGCCATTTAATGACCGGTCATCTGGAACCAACAAATGATGCATACGCAATTGCCAAAATTGCCGGTATTATTATGTGTCATTCGTATTACCGCCAATATAGAGACAATTTTTTTTCAATAATGCCATGCAATTTATTCGGTACCAATGACAATTTTGATCTGGAAACCTCGCATGTTTTGCCTGCATTAATTCGAAAGATTCATGAAGCAAAGGAGCAACATCAATCTTCAGTGACCCTTTGGGGGACAGGTATTGCCAGACGTGAATTTCTTCATGTTGATGATATGGCCAATGCTGCTGTTTTTATTATGAACAACATTCATGCGAAAGACATCTATTCGAAAAATATTTCGCATTTGAATGTGGGCTCTGGAAAAGATATCTCAATAAAAGAGTTGGCTGAATTGATATCTGAAATAATTGGTTTCACAGGACAAATTGTTTATGATACTGAAAAACCTGATGGCATGTTATTAAAACGATTGGATGTCAGTCAATTAAATCAGATTGGATGGCATCATCGTATCAGTCTAACAACAGGGATTCAACAAGCATATAACTGGTATAAACAAAATAAGGATATAAAGTGAAAACCGCATTAATCACAGGAATAACCGGCCAGGATGGTGCATATCTTGCAGATTTGCTTCTCAAAAAAGGGTATACAGTACATGGAATAAAACGACGATCCTCCTCATTTAATACACATCGGGTAGATCATTTGTATCGTGATTTTCATGAAAAAGATGTTCGTTTTTTCATGCACTATGGCGATCTAACAGATTCAACTAATTTAATTCGTATCATCCAGGAAGTTAAACCGGATGAAATATACAATCTGGCGGCCCAAAGTCATGTTCAGGTATCTTTTGAAACACCTGAATATACAGCGAATGCAGATGCACTGGGTACATTGCGCTTGTTGGAAGCAATTCGTATTTTGGGCATGGAAAAACATACACGTTTCTATCAGGCATCAACCAGTGAAATGTTTGGTAAAGTGCAAACGATACCACAAAATGAACAGACGCCATTTTATCCGCGAAGTCCCTATGGTGTTTCAAAAGTATATAGTTTTTGGATAACAGTTAATTATCGTGAAGCATACAAAATATTTACCGCAAATGGCATACTTTTTAATCATGAAAGTCCCATCCGTGGTGAAACATTTGTTACACGAAAAATTACGCGTGCTGTTGCTCGCATTGCACTTAATCTTCAAAAAAAGCTGTATCTTGGAAACCTTCATAGTTTAAGAGATTGGGGGCATGCAAAAGATTATGTATATGCACAGTGGTTGATTTTGCAGCATGAAATGCCTGATGATTTTGTCATTGCTACTGGCAAACAATATTCTGTAAAAACCTTTTGTGAACGAGCGTTTGAAGCCATAGGTATTGAACTCGAATGGCAGGGGGAAGGACTATCTGAAAAAGGTATCATTCGATCTGTAGAAAAACATCTGGATCATCTAACTCCTGGATCAATTGCAGTTGAAGTTGATCAAAGATATTTTCGTCCCACTGAAGTTGAAACGCTTCTGGGAGATCCTTCCAAGGCTTTAAATAAATTGGGATGGGCGCCAAAAATTTCTTTTGAAGAACTTGTTCGTGAAATGGTGGAATCGGATATCAAAAAAGCACGTATGGATTGTATGTGCAAACGTGAAGGCTATGATGTTATGGATTATTCAGATGCCTGATTTTATGGCATTTTTTTTGCAAAGAGATTTAAAATAATTAATGATAGGGAAATCTCTGAAAATAAGTTCCCCATTTTGATCAACTGGCGTTTACATCTTTAATATATGGTCGTACACCCAAATCTAAAGATATGGAAGCCAATCGTTCAACGAACTGATTTTTAGCGTTTTTCTAAGGAGAACGACGAATGAAATTAAACAATCGTGTTCCTAAGTGTATATTATTCATCAGTATGATGATATTCATCGCAAGTGGCTGTTTAACACCAGGTACAAAAAATGTAAAAAACAATCGTCCCAAAGCCGGGGTTCGCCAACCTTCTTCACTCTATTATGATTTTGGAGATGTGTTGATTCCCAAAGAGCTAAAGATTGATCAAAAACCATCATTTATCTACCGAACTGGCGGTTACGCATGTGGATTGATGATACTCACCGGTCATGTGGAACTGACCTCTCTTATCAATTTCTTTTCCAACAATATGGTAAAAGATAACTGGCGTCTTTTGAGTACATTTAAATCGCCAAGAACCTTGCTTTTGTTCCAAAAAGACAATCGCTGGTGCATTATCACAATTACAGAAGGCGGATTTGCCAGTTCATCAGAAGTTGCGATTTGGGTTGCTCCAACAGGTGCACAGGCTGGATCGGGGGTAATGGGACAACCGGAAGGCTTTTCAGAAGCGATCATTAATTAATTATGAAATACTTAAGGGACAAAACAATTGTCTTGGGTATCAGTGGTGGTATTGCCTGCTATAAGAGTGTTGCTTTAGTGCGTCAACTTCAAAAGGTAGGTGCTTCTGTTTATGTCATCATGACAAATAATGCCACACGATTTGTTGGCCCATTGACTTTTGAAGCTATTTCAGGAAATCCGGTTTGTATTGAACTCTTTGATACAACTTCAGAAACACGTTTTCATCATATTCAGTGGGCAGAAATGGCTGATGCTGTTGTTGTGGCTCCTGCAACTGCCAACGTATTGGCAAAAATAGCTCATGGCATTGCAGATGACGCGCTCACAACTTTTATGCTCGCAGTGCAATCTCCTGTCTTATTATGTCCTTCAATGAATACGCGCATGTGGGAAAATCAATCGGTACAGGATAATATTAGCATTATCAAAAAGCGAAAAATTAGTATTCTAACCCCTGATACAGGTGAGCTTGCCTGTGGAACAAGTGGTGCCGGGCGACAACCGGAAACCAATATGATAATTTCACAAATCAATCGCATGCTTGCTCCCAAAGATTTTATTGGAAAAAAAGTTCTTGTAACAGCTGGCCCCACTCATGAATATATTGATCCTGTCCGGTTTATCAGTAACCCATCATCTGGAAAAATGGGATATGCCATTGCAGAAGCTGCATTGTGTCGAGGAGCTGATGTTATCCTCGTTTCAGGACCAACTCAATTGGATATACCATCAGATTTACATTATATTGCGGTTCAATCTGCTGATGAAATGGCAAAGGCTGTATTTGAATATGAAGCGGATATGGATATTATCATTAAAGCAGCGGCTGTATCAGATTATAAAGTCGCTCAACGATCTGAGCAAAAAATCAAAAAAAATGATGCTTACCTGCAAATAAACCTAAAAAAAAATACAGATATATTACTGGAGCTGGGACGCAGGAAAAAAAATCAGTTATTGGTGGGTTTTGCTGCTGAAACACAAGAGCTGATCAAAAATGCACAACAAAAATTATTTGAAAAAAATTTGGACATGATAGTTGCAAACTTAATCGGTCCAAAAGATAGTGGGTTTCAATCGGATACAAATCGTGTCAAATTATTATTTCAGGATGGAAGACAAAAAACGTTGCCTTTAGAAACAAAAGAAACAATTGCATATTCTATTCTGGATGAATGTCTTCGATAAAAAATATCTGAAACCTCTGCTTTTTTTATCTATTCTAAACCACCGCTATTCAAAGATGGATCGGTTTATTATGTTTTTTTTATTAATGATCACAGTTCTTGCATATGCTTAGAATGTTCGAAAATTAGATTCCCCTTTTTAACCAGATGAATGTATCATAGATTTTAGAATAAAAATCAGTCCTGCAAACAACATTATGGGACTGTTGGAAAAGAATGAGATGCATTATAAATAATGGATAAACAAAATGGCGATGATAATTCATACTTGTTCTTAATTTTTTAGTAATTAATTGGTCTTAAACTCCATAAATAATGATATAATTACGCTGAATGATTAAATCTACAATAAAATATTTGTTGATTATTGTAACGATCTGTATGGTCCTTTTTATTTGGTATGATTACAATAAATTCGTTTCCAAACAAGAAAGCCTTCATATTGCCATGGTTGGTCCTATTTCAGGATCAGGTGCAATCAAAGGGCGATCTGTTCTTAAAGGTATCAATCTGTATCTCGACTGGATCAATAATAATGGTGGTATTGATGGCAAAAAATTGATCCTCACTGTTTTTGATGACCAAAATGATAAGAATCAGGCTTATGAAAAGGCTAAGGAAATTGCAGCGCAGAATAAAGCTCTTGCAATAATTGGTCACTGGTATAGTTCATGCTCCATCAAGGCAGGTGAAATTTATAAACAACATGGTATTCCTGCAATTACACCTGGGGCCACAAATATTAAAGTCACAGACAGTGAATGGTATTTTCGTGCCTTATTTAATGATCGGTCCCAGGGAAGATTCTTAGCGAATTATGCCAATAAGGTTTTGGGGCACAAAACAGCGGCCATTATTCATGAAGACCTTGCTTATGGTTCCTATTTAGCTGATATCTTTGAAAAAACAGCTAAAGAAATTGGTATGAATATTATCTTTAAGGAAGAATTCAAAGTCAAATCTGACAATTTGGACAAATCTTTAGAAAATATTGTAAAACGTTTGGAAAGAAAAAAAAAGCGCAGAAAAAAATGGCAAAATTCGATTATTTTTATGTCAACACACGCGACCGAAGGAATAAAACTTGTCAAGGAAATGCGCGATTCAAAGTTTGAAAATCCAATTATTGTTCCTGATTCACTGGCATCAAAACTTTTTTCAAAAGGATTCAGTAAATACCCTGAAGAAAAAGCCTCTCCTGGTTTTTATACTGATGGCATATTTGCAACATCACCCCTCATTTTTGATACAGCCAATGAAAAAGCCCAATTATTTAAAAATGAGTATGAACTTAAATATAATGAAGAACCTGATTGGATATCCGCCTTTGGTTATGATACTGCAATGATTGTATGCGAAGCTATTCGCAAAGCGAATATTACTGGCACACCTGAAACGTTAAAGGATGATCGACAAAAAATTCGGGACTATCTGGCAGGATTGACCAACCCCAACGAAGCAATTGTGGGTGTAACCGGTTTTAATTATTTTGATCCAAAAGGGGATTGTCCAAAACCCATATCCATTGGTGTATATAAATTTCAGAATTCCATATCAGCGCTGACACAACTTAAAGCAGTTCCCAATATTAATGAAATAAGTAATCTTGACGCTGCGCTTAAATCTGGCCGTGTACTACATGTGGATAACAAATATATGTATAAAACCAATGTGGTTTACACAGGCATTGAAGTGCTTGAGCTGTCAGAGTTAGACATGCATAAATTGACATTTCAAATGGATTTTTTTATGTGGTTTCGATTTAAAGGTGATATTTCGCCAGAGAATATTATTTTTTCAAATGCAATAACCCCTATCAACTTGACAAAACCGGTCACTGAAAAAGTTATTGATGGCATCAACTATCGTGCCTATCGTATAAGCGGCACATTTAAAGCAGATTTTTTGCCAGATAGCTATGCATTTCGTCAACATGTCGTTGGGTTTTCATTCAGACATCGAGAATTGACACGAAATAACCTGATCTATGTGATTGATGTTTTGGGAATGGGCCTGACGCAATCAGAGTCTTTGACATCCAAAATAATTCGTGCAAAAGTTTTACAGCCCAACCTAAACTGGGGTATCAGAAATGTATGGTTTTTCCAAGACATTGAAAACAAGACGGCTCTTGGAAGTCCCGAATATCTGGATCCATCAGGTGGTACGCTAAAATATTCACGATTTAATTTGGGGATACGTATTGAAAAAAGTGAATTTACATTGCGTGGCATCATTCCACGTGTGATTGTTTATGAGGTTTTATTTATCAGTCTGATGCTATTATGTGTTTTTGCGTTTATTACCAGGTATTTAACATCAAACAAATTTAAAACTTACATATGGTTTATATACGCTTTTTTTGCGTTGATGGTGATTTTATCCAGCGAAATTGTATTATTTGACTGGCTGGTCGATAAAACATCAAGTTACAATTTAAGACTGATAATTATGATATTTGATGTTCTTTGGTGGATTATCCCTGCATATTTGTTAAATCTTGCAGCAGAACAATTTTTGTGGACTCCCCTTGAGGAACGAAGCGGTCGATCAATCCCTAAAAACGCACGTAGATTTGTGGCGGCGGTAATATATATTCTGGCAATATTTGGTATTGTCGCATTTGTCTTGAATCAAAAGTTAACGAGTCTGTTGGCAACATCTGGTATGTTTGCCATGATCGTTGGTCTTGCCATACAGGTAAACATTTCCAATATTTTTGCAGGCATTGCCATCAACCTGGATCGCCCTTTTAGAACAGGTGATTGGGTCATTATTGGTAAATTTGAAGAAGGCATTGTGACTGATATTACCTGGCGCGCAACACGATTACGAACAAGAAATGGATGCATATTAAGTATTCCCAATAGTGAAGCCTCTGAAACAGCCATTCACAATTTCAGCTATCCTGATGATTCTTACTGGCAGTATTTTACTGTATATGTTGACCAAAGCCATCACCCCAGTCGTGTCAAAAAAATACTATTGGATGCCGCATTATCAGTAAATGCCGTATTACGCGATCCGCCGCCATCAACGAGATATCTTGGATTGAACGAGTCCATGACATCCCTGAGCAAACCTTGGGCTGCAAATTACTTGATATCAGTTTGTGTAAGGGATTATGGAAAAAAATTTCTTCATAATGAATCTGTATGGGAACGAGTTTATGAGCATTTGAATAATCAAGGTATTGAACCTATTCTGGAACGAAAGGAAATTCAAGTAAAACAAAAACCGACCATTTCTCACCCTGAACCATTTTTGCACGATGCTGCTGACATGTTGATCAAACTAGATATTTTTCAACCGATCATTTTTGAAGCGCGTTCATATCTCAGTCATCGTATCAAGACACATGAATTAAAAGCAAATGAAACCATCACTCATGAAGGAAAACCGCAGTCATCCTTATATGTAATTGTTGAAGGTGTTGTAGGCTTATGGTGCGCGAACGAAGATGGTGAACTGATCGAGTTGGATCGTATTGGCGTGGGAAATTATTTTGGTGAAATGAGCCTTTTTACTGGTGAATACGCTTATTATACCAGTATCACAGCATCTAATAGCGTACTTTATGAAATCAACAAGATGGACATGGCACCCTTTATTGTTGACCGGCCAGAATACTGGGATCATCTTTCCAAAATACTTACTGATCGTTATATACTTCGAGAAAGTAAAAAAGACCAACACTTTGAAGATAAAGTGGATAAAGCTATATTATCAGAAGAAATGAATATCTCAATTCAACAATTTTATCAAAATGGTGAAGATGAAATAAATAATCAAGACCCTGATGAAAATGAAGAATATGAGGATACACAATTTATAGATTAATTGATACAAAACTTGTTCATTCTGTCATAGTTTTCTCATCCAATTGTCCATTGTACCATTACATAACTAGCATTTTCTATTTCATAATACTGATGAATAAGGCATAATACTTGCAAAATTTTTCCATCAATATAAAAAATGTGTAAAAAAATCAACAAATCCACAGTGAGAACATTGTAAAATAAAAGCATTTTACTATTGGATCTGAAAATTAATATTGATTTGCCTTTACAATTCTGCTATTCTGAATATTCATTTTACACATTTCATTAATTCTAAATCGAAATATAAAATGAAATATAAAATAAAAAATTAAACTAATTAATGGCAAATACCGAATGAACGCAACATGTGTTTAATTGGTTACCGCATTAATTTAAGGAGGAATTCTTATGATGCACTGGTTTTTAAGGATTATTTTCATTGGAGTGTTCACTGTATCAACAGTCGCTGCCGGTAGTCTTGATGCTCCCGCACCACCGGACAGTTCGGGCAGTGCAATGCATACGTTAGAACATATCTACCAGATTTTAACCACAGGCGACCCCGATCAAATTACCATGCGGCATGCATTTGAAGAACCTAAATATGGACCTGATCTGCCATCGGGTTTTCATGATTTGGATGAAATTTACAATGCCGCACCCAAACATCGTGAAAATGCTGCTACAGTTGATGATGTTGTTCCTGGCAAATCTTTTTGGGGATTGGATAAAAATAATGCATGGGGCGTACTGTATGGAAGCCCTGACAGTTCGCGAATAGAATCGCCTGTATTGCAAACCGGACAAACAACTCAGGTTAATAATTATATTGACTGGAATAGCAGCGGTTATGAAGATGATGCCTATTGGGCGACACAAGGAATTGGTATTAGTTGTTCAAACAAAAGTGGTGCTCGTTTTGAGGTAAACAAAAGACCAGATAATCAAGAAGATGATGGGACTGTTACTGATAAAAAAACAGGTTTGATGTGGACTAAAAATGCAAATCTTTTTGAATCAGTGAAATGGGAAACAGCTTTCACCAATGTGAAAGGCTTAAAAACATTACCTCAGGGATGCGGTTCATCAGGGGTTCCTTGCTACACAGATTGGCGATTGCCAAATATTAAAGAATTGCAAAGTTTGATTGATTATGGTCACACAGCACCAGCAATGCCAGAAAACTCTGACACGGCTTTTGATAATATCAAGAATTATTTCTATTGGTCCAGCACCACGAATCTCAATAATCCTTATGCCAATGCATGGGCGGCCTATTTTTTTACAGGTGAGGTCAGAGGCCAGACCAAAAGCAACCCTTGTTATGTATGGCCAGTTCGTGGCGGTAAAAAATAATTTCTCGATCAATTAAAATTTGGAGGTACATATGATAAGCGCCATATCCGAAAGATGTTTCAAAATATGGATGGTGATTGCGTTTTTATTATTAATTCCTTGCTTTCAAGCGTCCAGTGGCGCCGGCAATATTCACACTAAGGAAAAATTTGCCTGGTCTGAGAATACAGGTTGGATCAACATGGGACCTATAAATACCGATTTTCCAGTGTCTGTCCATGATACATACCTGACAGGTTATGCGTGGGGAGAGAAAATTGGATGGATCAAGCTGAGTGCTTCTCAAGAAGGCCCCTTAAATTCAACCAGTTATAGCAATGATTCGAATTCAGACTGGGGCGTTAATATGGCCTCCAATGGTTCGTTAACCGGATTTGCCTGGAGTGAAACCTCGGGCTGGATTAAGTTCAACCCCGCACTTTCAGGAGATCCGGTCTGGCTCAATAAGGATACCGGAATTTTTGAAGGTTATGCCTGGGGAGAAAATATTGGCTATATTCATTTCAAAGGGATGGCTGAAAATGGTGATAGTTATACCCTGAATACCCCCAGAATTTCTATTAATGATCCTGTTATCGAAGAAGATGAGGGCAGTGTTAAATTCACTGTTACCATGAGTTCAAAGACCTTAAGAGATGTTATTATCAGCTATGAAACATCTGATGGAAGTGACAATAGCAGCCAGGCTAAAGCCACCAATGGTATTGATTATTCTGGTCCGACTGGCACAGAAAGAATTTATGCTGGAACCACATCTCAAACAATTAGTATTCCTGTTGTAAATGATTATCAACAGGAACCAGCGGAGTACTTCACCCTTCATATTTATCAAACAACCAATGCCAGTATTCAAGATAGCAAAGGCGTTGCCAAAATTCTGGACGATGATGGTCACACGCTTACATTCAAAGTAGGAGAACATGGTGCGATCACAACAAAAACAGGTACATCAGTTAATGGCTATGCCTACTCTCAAATTGATGGTTACGCTCAAAAAAGTTTGTCTGTGGATCATGAAAGTAACCTGGTTGTATCATTAAATCCAGATCCCGGCTATAAGGTGACTTCCATTGTTCAAAATGGCACTGAAGTGCTATATGATGAAGTTAATAATCAGTTCACCATTTCCAAAATTCGTGAAGACTACCTTCTGGAATTCAATTTTGTCGATACGACCTTCAATATTTCGCTTGAACAAAATATTGATAATGGCTCATGTTCTATCACAGACTCGTTAACCAATATACAATACAATGATACACGTACAGTCAAATGTATCGGTAATACCAATTATCACCTGACCAACCTGAACGTTTGTGGAAATACTGTCGCACAGGCAATTAACCAGCAATCTTATGAACATACCTTTCATGTCACCAATAATTGTTCTATTGAGGTGGATTTTGCCATTGATTCTTATTCAATTCTAGCAGTTGTCGCCAGCGGTGAAGGCAGCATTACAGCTGTTGAAAATTTTAGTTCTGCTTATGTCGATGCAAATGATCATTTGAATGTTACTGTTGAGCATAACATGCGTCCCAAAGTTCGCATTGCCCCAAATGGGTATCATCATATTAAAGACATACAATTGAATGGGCAATCAATTTATAAAGATTGCAATTTTGATGGCACTTCATGTGAATACCTATTTGATCCAGTTCAAAGCAATTATACGCTGACAGCAACATTTGATGGAAATGCCTATACATTGGGAATGATTGCTGGCGCAGGGGGCTATATAAGCTATACTGATAATTCCGGCAATTGGATTGACATTCATAGTAACGCATTTATTCCAGTGCCTTATAAAAGTTCTCGAACCATTAAAGTCCACACGAATAACAACGATTTATACATCGCTGACATCAATATTGATGGTAAATCCTTAACCAGGGTATCAGCAAGGCCTTATGAATATAATTTTACTGAAATATCAGCCCATCATGTCATTCATGCGCAATTTTCACATATTCTTGTAACAAAATCTGACCAGCTCGGCGGTTTCAAACCTTCTAATGGTAATGTAGCGAATAATGTAAATGATGCATTATCACTTGCAAAAAACAAGAGTGCCAGCTTATCCGAAAACCCAATTATCGCAGTAGATCCAGGTGTTTACGAGCCTGTTATTTTTTTCGAGCAAGCCTTGATTATGTATGCTATCAAGGGACCTGAAACAACAATTATTGATGCAAACAAAGAAACATCATGTTTTATATTTGAAGATATTAGTGCGCCTGTTAAAGTTTCAGGCTTTACACTGAAAAATGGTTTGTACCAAAATGGCGGCGGAATCAGAATTAAGAATGCAGAACCTGAAATTATTGATTGTCGTATTATAAATAATGAAGCTACGAATTATGGCGGTGGAATCTATATTTCAATAGATAAAGAGTTAACTGATATGATTGAACCCAGGTTATCCAGACTCTACATTCGTGGAAATATCGCCGGTGTGTTGGGTGGTGGTGTATACAGCGGAAGTAATAGCGGTACAGCCAGACCACGAATTTACCAATCAATTATTCGAAAAAATTCAGCAGGTCAATATGGTGGTGGAATATTTGTTGATGGTGAAAGTGCCAACTCTATGAGTGATCTCCGCCTGGCTTCAACATGGATCGTTGAAAATGAATCTTACAGTGATGGTGCTGGAATTTACATTGATGATAATGCCAAAGCAGATATTTATACAACAACCATTAGTAACAACAATTACAAGGATGGTTTCGGTGGGGGCATATTTGCAAAAACAGGTGCTGGTTACACGAGTACTGTCAATGTAGAAAAGAGTATCCTGTGGAATAATAATCATGAAATGAATATTGATGGCAATTCCGAACTCGTTAACGTGACTTACTCCACAATCAAAGGGGGAAGTAATGAAAACAACAATAACGCTTATGATCCATCATTTGAAGATGTTTTGATCGGTGATTACCATTTAAAAGATAATTCCTTGCTGAAAAATAAGGGGGGATTGTCAGTTAAAACGACTGATTCAATGTATCTAAAGGATATTGATGGTTATTCCAGAAAAACAGGTGATGCCATAGATATTGGTGGTGATGAATGGAACAATCTAATTCCCAATGTTGATTTCTCAGCAAACAATACATCAGGTTACAGTCCACTGACAGTTGCATTTACCAACAACACATCCGGTCAGACAACACTTCATATATGGGAATTTGGAGATGGTAACACCAGTAATGATTTGAATCCAATCCATATTTACAATCAGCCGGGCATATATACTGTCCAGTTGACTGTATTTGACAGTAATGGGTATTCTGCTACACGTTCTCGATATGACTACATTGTCGTGGCTGATACAGAGCAGGATGTGGTGGCTGATTTCATCGCTGGGCCATCTGATTTAACATTGAATGATGAGACAGATGTTATTGGTGTAACTGGCTATAAACCATTGTCAGTAAAATTTACGAATTTAACACGTCCGGAAACAATAACAGCACCATATAATTATACCTGCTCTTGGCAATGGAATTTTGGAAATGGGCAGGAAAGCACTGAGAAATCACCTCTCGTGCAGTTTACAAATTCAGGCACTTTTACAGTAAAACTGACTGTACTTGTTCAAGGTGAAAATGGAGAAACCATCCAAAAAACAAAAACTCGCTACAACTATATTCGTGTTATTGATCCTGAACCAAAGGCTGATTTTGAGATTGTTCCTCCTGAATGTATTAAAGATGGATCGGATAATTGTACAGTAACTGTTTACGATCGTTCGACATCACAAAATGAAATTGGAGAATGGCATTGGGACTGTGGCACCGACGCAGTAGTCAAAGAAATTACTTCCAATGATAATTCTCCTCAAACATGTCAATACATGAATTACCAGCTAGACAGTATCAAGATCAGTTTAACAGTTGACCGGACTGATACAAAAACAAAAGATCTTTATTTTCATGATCTAAGTTCTAAAAGTGTAAATACTGGGGAAAGCATTCAAAGTGCAATTGATTTGATTGATGATAAAACAGGAGAAAATACGATACTCATTTCTGCAGGAACATATATTGGTAATCTGGATTTAAAAGGAAAAAATTTAAGATTGAAAGCTCAATCGGGTGATGAACAAAAGGTTATTATTGAACCAACAGACACTTCTGATAGCATAATCAAGATAATCAAAGGTGAAACAGTCATTCTGGATGGACTGGTTATTCAAAAAAATAATGGGACAGTTAAATATGGTGGTGGCATTCTTGTGGATAATTCTAATCTGGTTCTTAAGAATTCTATTGTCAAAATGAATCATGCCACAATTGCAGGTGGCGGTATTGCCTTTTTAAACAACTCAAAAGGTGTTATTGAAAATTCAATTATTGGTGGCACCGCTACAAGTGATAAAAATTCAGCTCCATATGGCGGAGGTTTGGCCTGTCTGTATGATTCATCGCCGATGATTGTTGGCAACACTTATATTGGAAAAAATGAAGCCACAATAAATGGTGGCGGCATTTATGCTTATGGTGGTTCCAATCCAATGATCATGAATACCACCATTATTTCCAACTATGCCACAGATGGAAAAGGGGGAGGAATATATGCCAGTCAGTCCGAGCCATACATTGCCTTTACAACAATTCAGATCAATGAAGCAGATCTGGGTGGGGGGATTTACTGGAACCATTCAAACTTTCCAGTAATCAGGCATTCACATATTATTGAAAATTCAGTCAGTAATTCAGGTGGCGGCATATATGCCAATAAAACAGTATCGCCACAAATACTTAATGTATTAATTGCTGGTAATACAGCAGATATTAATGGTTCTGGAAGTTATTTAAATGCAGTGTCTTCTGCAAATTATTTGTTTTCAACAATTGCAAATAATACAGCTACCAGCGGCACAGGTTCAGGTATCTATGGTTTAAGTCTTTCTCCAGGCTTGATTATGAAAAATAGTATCCTGAAAAACAATGGTGGTGATGAAATGGTCATATTGTACAGTGAACCCGCTCGAATTTACAATACAGCCATTAATCAGGCTGACTATCAGGGTGATACAATTATCTCAACCGATCCAAAATTCAAAGTTTATGGTACATCATCCCCCAATTATCAATTGGATAAAGGCTCTCCATGTCAGGATGCTGCTTCTGATAGCAGTTTGATCATCAAAGATTTATCCGGTAATGACAGAAAAATTGGTGATGCATCAGATTTAGGGGTATATGAATCAAATATGTGGCCAGTCCACATCGTTTGTGATGCTTATGGTAAGGTCATGGATTCCAATAACAATACAATCCAATCTGGTAATTATGCCGCAATTGCGGATAAAGGAAGTGCCGCTTTTACTGTTGAACCTTTTGTGGGATATACCATTACTGATGTTTTATTAAATAACGTATCCGTGTTACCTGTGATGACTTCAAATGGGAACCAGATGACCTATACCATAACGAATGCTCAAAAAAAATATACATTGCAAGCAAATTTTAAACGTTATTCTGTTACAGTGGCGATTCATTATGTAGAAGACACGAATGGCAGCACAACCAACCCAGTTGAGACCAGTCTTACCATGACTGCTGAAACTGAAACAGGTACAAAAAAATGGCTGCTACCGGGTACATCACCATTTTACATTGATATTTATCATGGAAGCGAAATAAAACTTACTGCGGTACCAGGTATAGAAACTCAAAGCCCGAATTTTTCAGGTGGCAGCCCGATTGATGGCCAGGACTATTCGCAATTGTTTTCCAATATTTCAGAATCGACGAATATTACAGTCACAGCAAAATTAAAATTATTTGATATTACAATAAAAAAAGATACCGAAGGCGAAGGCCAGGGAAGCATAGACCCCTATGGTACAACAACTACCCAGGTGAAATATGGTGAAAGTATCACTTTAAAAGCGATTCCACTCGAGTCATCAAAGTTTTCAGGTTGGACCGGTTTCAAGCAATCCAACGATGCTGAGATTACAATTGATAATATTCGTGAAAACTTTGATATCATTGGTCGATTTGATTTAAAGGATATTAATGTAAGAATAAAAAGAATTGGCAATTATGGCAAAATAACTGGTTATTTAAATGGTACAGCAATTCCTGGTCTGGATTCATTAGTGGATGATCACATAGAAGGCTATCAAGTTCCTGGAATTATTTATAATAATGATCTAGAATTAAAAGCACAAAAAATGAATTCGTGGAAGTTTGATAAATGGGAGTGGATAACGATCAATGCTTCGGTAGAAAGTAATACTTACTCTAGCAAAGAATCTTCATACAAGTGGGAAGATATGAATGCAGATGCATATGAAATTACTGGCTATTTCTCATTAGATGTTAGAACATTAACCATTGCACAACAAGCAGAAACGCATGGATCAGGAACGATACTTGTGGATCAAACTGCACGATCACTACCTATCACATTAACCTATGCTTATGGCACATCCATTTCATTAGAAGCCATAGCAGATACCTATTCTTCAACTTTTCTGGGTTGGTCTGGTAATGAAAGTAGCTCAAATAGTAACATCAATGTTTTAATGTTTGAAAATAAAACTGTATATGTCAATTTCTCTCTTAAACAATTGGCCGTCATTGCGCGGTTAAAAACAAGTTATGGTGATATTTCTCCCCTTGGAACGAATTATGTTGAATTTGGGTCGGATATCACTTTTGCATTAAATCCATCAGGTCAGGATGCCTACTTATCGGATATTATTATTGACGATCAATCAATGATTGATGAATTGGGACAGATAACCACTTACTCATTTACGAATGTTACGAAAGCGCATTCTATTGAAGCGGTTTTCAGCCAGATTATTCGGGTGGGAGAAGGTGAAAGCATTCAAGGAAAAATATCAAACAGCATGGATGGTGATACAATTCTCGTTTCTCCGGGTGTATATCGCGAAAATATTAACTTTAATGGAAAAACTGTTCATTTGAAAGCAGAAACACCCTATACTGCAATTATTGATGGCAAGCATTTAATGAATACCATCAGATTTGTAAATGATGAACCCCGCAGAGCAAAATTGTCTGGCTTTGTTATTCGAAATGGTAATGCACGAACTGGTGGCGGTATTTATATTGATAATGCATCTCCCACAATTGAAAACTGTCGTATTGAAGACAACGCTGCAGAGTTGTTTGGTGGTGGATTATATATCAGTGGCGCATCGGCTTCACCGCTTTTGATCAGTACAACTGTTCAACACAATCATTCAAATGGTTCAGGTGGTGGTATATACTGTTATAAATCAACACCCATTCTATCTCAATCAACTATTACAAAAAATGAGACCCAACTCAATGGCGGGGCACTTTATGCATCTGATAATGCCAATCCCAATCTACTCAATATGCTTATTTATGACAATTTTGCCCGATATAATGGTGGCGGCCTTGCTGTAAAAAATGCCAGTATTCTTGTAAAGCACTGTACTGTCAGCGATAACAATGCGGGCGAAGGAATTGCATTACATGTAGAAAATGTTCAAGCTCCCAATCAGGTTGTCGTTCAAAACAGTATATTGTGGCAAACCGACGAACTGGCATATCATGTGATTGCTTCTGATAATAACAGTGATATTCAGGTTACTGGATCGAATATTTTTCAAAAGTCCGGTACATATCCAGGAAATGGAAATGTTAATGGAAATCCACTATTTGTTGATCCTCTAACCCAAAATTATCAGATCAAGACAAGTTCGCCATGTTGTAATAAAGGACTAGATTTAGGATCAAATGCACTTACAGTAGATCATGAAGGATTTCCCAGACCTTATGAAAGTGAAGTTGATATGGGAGCATTTGAGTTTAATGACAGTGTCAAGCATATTGACTTCTATGCATCAACCTTGAGTGGGTATCCGGGAATGACTGTTCAGTTTATTGGCTATGCATTCACAGGTTTGCGTACATATACAGAAAATGAATATCTATGGGAATTTGGTAATGCTGCCATACCTTCGAGCGCCATTGGAAGAGAGCAGACAGTTGTTTTTAATTCTCTTAACACTAACAAATCCGATCAGTTTGTGGTTCGACTTACTGTTGATGGTGTAACCAAAGAAAAGGTCGTTCTTGTAAAAGATACTCCAACAGCCAGTTTTGTAGCCAGTTCAACTGGTGGCTATGCGCCACTTCAGGTTAAATTTTCAGATACAAGCAAATCATCTCATACAATTACCTCATGGCGCTGGTCATTTGGTGATACCATCCAGAGTTTGGAACAAAATCCAACACATATATACGAACGTGCTGGAGAAGAACCATATATGGTAAAATTGACTGTCACTGATGAGAATAATAATAGTGATACATGTACCAAATATTATTATATCACAGTCCTTGATACGAATCCGAAAGTAGACTTCATTGTCAGCCGAACCATCGGCAATTCACCTTTAACTGTGCAGTTTTTTGATACCACCAATTCATATCAGGCACTTGAGAGCTGGAGTTGGAATTTTGGAGATGGCGAAAGCAGTTCCAATCAAAACCCTGTGCATACTTATTATTCCGAAGGTGACTATACTATCCAGTTAACTGTCAAGGATAGCAATGGTAGCTATCTCGAAAGCAAAGAGAAATTGATTCATGTAATAAACACTGCCAAAGTTTTGACAGTTTCCAAATCATCCAGAAAAAGATCAGGTGAATATTCATCAATACAAGCTGCCATTGAGAATGCTAAAAGTGGCGATGTGATTGAAGTTGATGATGGCACATATACTGAAAATATCTCTTTTAATGGAAAAAATATCAAAGTGTATTCCAAAAATGGCCCGCAAGATACAACCATTGAACATGATGAGAACACGCATTCAAGCGTTGTTACGTTTAATGATCATGAAAATTTCGGTGCAATCCTTCAGGGTTTTACAATAATCGGGGGGAAAGCGCCTTATGGCGGAGGGATTCTGATTGCCAATAGTGCATCTCCTTCAATTACCAACTGCATAATCAAAAACTGTACTGCAGAAAAAAGTGGCGGCGGTATCGCAGTAATGGGAAACAATACCAAACCAAGTATTTCTGGCGTAACAGTCAACGATAACTCCGCCACAAGTGGTGCAGGAATCGCCTGTTTGGATCGTGCGCATTTAATCCTTCACAACTTAAATATCAACAATAATGTTGCCAATGATAGCGGTGGTGGCATCTATGTTTTTGCTGATGCCACGATACATTCGAAAAATGTTATCGTACAAGATAATGAAGCTGCCAATTATGGTGGTGGTGTTTTTCTTAACCAGACCCGAACAACTTTAAGAAGTATGACCATTAAACACAACGATGCAGAGTATGGAAGTGGCCTTGCCATTCGTGCAAATGTTTCTACTTTAATTGATCGATGTCGTATTACCAATCAATTGAGTGCAAACAAAGGTGGCGGTATATATGTCTGGAGCAGCGATTCACCAGAAATTAGAAATTCATTTATTACCTTGAATACAGCCAATGAGGGGGGCGGTATCTATTTTTACAACGTCACAACCCCTTTGATACACTTTACAACCCTTGCTGATAATGAAGCTCACGCAAATGAAGGTGAGGCAATACATGTTTTTTCAGATCAGCCTGATATATATCCAATGGTTAATGTCAGGAACAGTATTCTGTGGAATGGTGGTCATGAAATTAAGACTGAACCCGAAAATAATGTCATGGTGACATGGTCAGATATTGCAACACCTGAAGTTCAGACTGGGATTGATTGGCTGGATTATACCGGTAATATTAGTTCAAATCCTTTATTTACAAATGATTTCAATTATTATTTGAAACAAGGCTCGCCTTGTAAAAATATCGCCAGTTCAGAAAATGCGCCCAATGCGGATTATGATGGAGATACCCGTCCTCTCGGCACAGGTTATGATATGGGCGCTGATGAAGCCACCAATGTACCGCCAGTAGCTGTCGCATCCACTGTGGTCGTTCTGGAGGATACACCTACAGAAGTAACGCTTATCGCAATGGATGAAGATGGTGATAGTCTGTCATATCAAATATTTGAATCTCCTCAAAATGGTGAACTTGTCGGAATTGGTAATGTGCGAGAGTACAGGCCAGGAAAAAACTATAATGGTAAAGATTCAATTACATTCAAGGTAAATGATGGCAAACATGATTCAAATATAGCCAAATTAACAATTAATGTTGACCCAGTCAATGATCCGCCTGAATTTACAATTGATACAAAAATCGAAGTATATGAAAATTCTGGAATAACACGTATTGATAACTGGGCAAAAAATATTAACTGTGGTGCGGGTGGTCATTCAAGCGAATCATCTCAAACACTGGATTTTTATATTTCATCCATAACGAATCCAGGCTTTTTTACAAATGAACCTGTTGTTAGCAGAGAAGGCACAATTACCTTTACAATTGCTGAAGATAAAATAGGCACATCACAGATTACTGTTGAATTGCATGATAATGGGTATACTGCAAACAATGGACAAGATTTTAGTTCAAAGATTTTTGATATTGTCATTCAAGATATCAATGATCCACCAACTTTTTCAGTCAATCCGAGCTATCAGAGTTTTACTGCTTGCGAGGATGCCCCTACAGTAGAGAGAAAAGGATATGTTGAAAATATCAGTCCTGGGTCAATATATGAAAAAGATCAAAGCGTATGGTTTGTTGTCTCAGTTGAAAATCCGGAGTTATTCCAGCAACAACCAGCAATTACCAGTGAAGGCGATAATCTATCTATTGGAACACTAACCTTTGTGCCTGCACCCAATATGAATGGTTCGACGACAATGACCATTTATCTTAAAGATAATGGATGTCCGGATACTGGCTGTACTGCAGGGCGGGATATTAGCGAACCTCATCGCACAACAATTCAAATAATACCTGTCAATGATCGTCCTGATTTCACATCTGGCGGCGATGTTCATGCGGATGAAGATAGTGGAGAAACCATAAAAGTATCCTGGGTAAAGAATCCAATTAAAGGACCATCAAATGAATCGAGCCAAAACCTGACATATATTTTATCATCGGATGCTCCAAAATTGTTCCAAAGTGGACCATCAATTTCATCAACCGGAGATCTTTCTTTTACGCCGGCTCCTGATATGCATGGTGTCGCAACTGTTAGTGTTCAGGTAAGAGACAATGGCGGAACCGCTCAATGTGATGCCAACTGTATTGGTGTTGATACAAGCTATATGAAATCTTTCATGATAATCATTGATGAAATAAATGATCCACCATTTTTTGATCCAGGTGATCGTATCATCACATTTCAAGAAGATATGGGGAATGGTGATAAAATATCAACGCAATGGGCAACCAATGTCAGTCCTGGAAATAATGAAAATGATCAAACATGCGACTTCCATACTTCGACAGAACAGTTAAATATGTTTGATTATGGTCCCTTTATTTCAAGCAATGGTAAATTGGAATTCAAATTAAAACCCAATGTTTTCGGTGAGGCCAATGTCTCTGTTTATCTTAAAGATTCTTTAGGGGCTACAAGTCAGGGTACAGTATTTACAATCAAAATTACAGAAATAAATGATCCGCCAAGTTTTAATATGACCAGCGAAATTTCAGTTCTTGAAGACAGCGGTGAAAGATTTATTGGAAACTGGGCTGACAACATCAACGAAGGGCCAGACTCACGTATATATGATCCACCATATGATGAAAGTGGCCAGTCAATTCATTTTCAAACTTCAACCACTGCGACAGGTTTCTTTTTAATCAATCCGGAAATAGATAGCAAAGGTACACTGAGATTTCAAACAGCTAACAATGTAAATGGTACTGCAAAGGTTACTGTGAAATTGATTGATAATGGCAAAAGTAATGGAGAGGATGATTTTAAAGAAAGTGATGAAAAAGAATTTACCTTGACTGTAACACCTGTAAACGATGCTCCTTCTTTTAATTTTGATTATACATACTTTGAATCTGATAAAGAAATTCTTATTGATGAAACTGAGAATTCAAATCTTTTATCTTATAGCGCATTTGCAATCAACATACATGAAGGGGGTACAAATGAAAATGAATCTGAACAAACGTTAAATTTTGAAGTAACGACAAATTATCCTGATCTGTTCGCAATACAACCCTCAATTGACCAGTATGGAAGCCTTAAATTTCAACCCGAACCGAATGCTGCAGGTCTGGCTGTTGTATATGTTACACTGCATGATTCCGGCGGGACTGCCAATAATGGTAAAGATACAAGCGCGACACAAACCTTTATCATAAAAATAAAAGCAATCAATGACCCACCAGAGTTTACATTGGGAACAGATCCCATCATTGTTTCAGAGGATTGCGGATTTTATGAAGAAACTGGATGGATTACCGGGATCAGTCCAGGAGGTGGGCCGGATGAGGCTGGCCAAATGCTAAACTTTGAAATTACCATTGTAGGCGGTAATAATGATCAATTCTTTGTTCAAAAACCCAAAATTGTGTTTGACAACAATATTGGAAATTTATTGTTTGAGCCAGGACCTGATATAAATGGAGAAAGAGACATCAATATTTTTCTTGAAGACAATTTAGGAGGAACCAGTTCTACAAAAACTTTTACAATAAGAGTTGAACCGAAGAATGATCCGCCCACTTTTAAATTAAATTATGAAACATTGTCAATTCGAGAAGATCAGGGAGAAAAGGGTTACAACATGGCCAGTAGCATTGACGCTGGCGCATCCGATGAAACAGACCAGACCAATCTTTCATTTCTGTTGACAGTGAATAATCCAGACTTGTTTTCAGTTCAACCATCAATGAATGCCGAAGGATATTTGATATTTCAAACAGGCGAAAACAAAAGTGGAGATTGCACAATTAAAGTGCAACTCAATGACAATCAAGCAGAAAATAATCTTAGCCCAGAACAAACTTTTGTCCTTTCAGTGGATAATGTCAATGATGCACCCACATTTCATATCGGCCCTGACCAGACAATTAAAGAGGATTCGCGTGTACAGTATATTTTGAACTGGGCAACTGATATCAATGCCGGTGCACCCAATGAATATTATCAAGAACTATCCTTTATTGTTGAAGCCACAGACACGACATTATTTCTAGTTCAGCCTTCCATTAGAAATGATGGCATGCTTAGCTATACACCTGCGCCAGATGCTTTTGGTTCAACGCAAGTTCGCGTTTCTTTGAAGGATAATGGCGGGACATCATGGGGTGGCAATGATACCAGTATTGCCCAATCATTTGGCATTACAATACTGGCAGTTAATGATAGTCCTTCATTTGAAATGAGCCAGGAACCTGTTCGTTGCGATGAGGATTCCGGCCTTCAACAAATAAATAGTTGGGCAAAAAAAATTAGCCCAGGCTCATCCAATGAAAATACTCAAGAATTGACCTTTGTTATTTCTACAAATAACGATGATCTGTTTGAAATAATGCCGGAAATGGATCAGTATGGTCACCTCAGGTTCAAACCTGCCGATAATGCCTTTGGTAGTGCAGCCATATCTGTTTATTTAAGAGATAATGGTGGAATGGATAACAATGGAATCAATAAAAGTTCTGTGAAACAATTCTCAATCATCATTGATTCAAAGAACGATATTCCCAGCTTTGTTGTTGGTGAAGATATCAAAGTGCGAGAAGATGCTTCCAATCAAAAGTTTACCAATTGGGCAACACAGATATCTGCTGGCGCTGATAATGAAGATCAGGTTTTAACTTTTAAATATGAAATTGATAATGAGCATTTATTCAGTACGATGCCAAATATTTCACGAGATGGCACACTGACATTCACACCTGCTGATGATGAAAATGGATACGCCCAGTTGACCCTGTGGTTAGAAGATGACACCATTTATGGTGGCGGTAAATTGAAGAGCGTTCAACAAACATTTCGTATCAATATTCTTCCTGTCAATGATAAGCCCACTTTTACTGTTGGGCCAGAACTGACTGTATACGAGGATTCAGGTAGCCATGTCAAACCAGAATGGGCGTATGATATCAGTGCAGGGGCAAATAATGAGTCAGGACAGGCACTTTCTTTTCATACGTCAACAGATAATACGGCCTTATTTCAAAGGCTCCCCCAACTGACACCTGATGGCGACCTTAGTTTTCAACTGGCACCCAATAAATGGGGTACTGCGACTGTTACGCTGACATTGAATGATACTGGTGATACAGTCAATGGTGGTCAGGATGTCAGTAATATTGAAAGAATAACGATTAAAGTTATTTCAGTAAACGATGCACCATACTTTACAATAGGTCAAGATCAGTTGGTATCAGAAGGCGCACCTTTACAGGAAAAAACGAATTGGGCAACAAATATTAACGCCGGACCGACTGATGAGTCAGATCAAACCATTCTTTTTTCAATCGTTGTGGATAAGCCGCAACTCTTTGAAATACAACCTACTATTACTTCTGATGGCAAATTGACTTATAAACCTGCAATTGATGCAAGTGGTGTTGCAACTGTTACTGTCAATGCACAGGATAATGGCGGTACTGCAAATGGTGGTGTGAATAAAAGTGAAGAACAAACTTTTACCATTACCATTGAAGGTTCCAATGATCCACCGACTTTTGTAAAAGGTGAAGATCCCACAGTCCTGGAAGATTCGGGTGAGCAAATTTTCTCTTATTGGGCAACTCAAATTAGTGCAGGAGGACCGGGAGAGGAAGATCAATCCCTTGAATTTGTTTTGACTGTAAATGATTCAAGCCTATTTGAAGAACTGCCAGTGATTTCAGAAGAAGGTACCCTTTCATTTACACCCAAAGCAGATGAGTTTGGAGAAACCAGTGTTGAAGTGTTTTTAAAAGATGATGGACAGGGAACAAATATGAGTAGTGTGAAAACATTTAATATTACCATTACACCTGTCAATGATCGCCCCTCATTTACACGTGGGGCCAACCTGATTATTTTTGAAGATCGCGGTGAACAAGTAATCCCCAATTGGGTTACCAATATCAAAATTGGCCCATGGAATGAAGAAAAAGAACAAACACCAGAATTTCAGGTAATCCCAGAAGATCCCAGATTTTTTGCCGCTGGACCCTATATTTCTGAAAATGGTGAGTTAAAATATACCCCAGCTTTAAACCGCAATGGTGATGTCAGTGTTCGTATTTATTTAAAAGACAATGGCGGAAGATTAAATGGCGGTGTTGATACCAGTTTACCTCAAGATTTTAATATAACGATTCTGGGTATTAACGATGCTCCATCATTTAACCTACATGGTTCCAAGTATAGTGTGAAAGAAGATTCAGGACGACAGGTGATTTCAAACTGGGCTTCAAATATTAACACAGGTGCTGTCGATGAGGCCGGACAAAATGTTAGGTTTCGTTTGTCTCACGAATCTGAAGACATGTTTGCTGAACAACCTGCAATTTCTTCGAATGGTGTATTAACATTTACACCAGAACCCGATGCCAGTGGTGAAGCAAAAATTTTGGTATATCTTGAAGATGATGGTGGGAATGCCAATGGTGGTATTAATGTCAGTTCAACAAAAGAATTTATTATTGACATTATAGCCATAAACGATCCGCCAACCTTTAATAAAGGCGCAGATGTCCGAGTCAATGAAGATTCTGGTGCAAAGGTTGTCAGTAACTGGGCACAGAATATCAGCCCTGGAGCGCCTTCTGAAATAGGCCAGATATTGACATTTGTTCTTGATGTGACAGGATCGGAAATGTTTGCATATGGGCCAGAAATATCTGATATAGGCACACTTACATTTACTCCAGCACCTGACGCCTCTGGTATTGCCTATATTAATGTTACATTACATGATGATGGCGGCGTGGATTATGGAGGTGATTTTACCAGCGATATGCAGCAATTTATCATTGAAATAATTCCAACAAATGACCAACCAACATTCACTGTGGGACCCAACCAGGACGTTCTTGAAGGTGCGGGGAATCAAATTGTACCCAAATGGGCAACAAATATTTCTGCGGGCTCTGAAGATGAAAAAGATCAAACCCTTCAATTCAGACTTGAAACAAATAATCCGGGCCTTTTCACTCGTGAACCGGCTGTTAACACTGATGGCACATTACACTACGAATTGAAGGATAATATTTCTGGAGTAGCTTCAGTAACGATTTATCTGGAAGACAATGGTCCAAGCACACCGCCCAACCAGAATATCAGTGATGAGAAATCCTTTAAAATAAATGTATTGCCAGTTAACGATCCACCTTCCTTTGACAAGGGGCCCAATAAATATATTTCTGAAGATGCTGCCGAACAACATTTTGAAAACTGGGCAAAAAATATCAGTGCAGGACCATCAGATGAATCTGATCAAATACTCACATTCAGCATTACATCAGATAATGATGATTTGTTTGCTGTTTATCCAACCATAACATCAACTGGAACCCTGATTTTTAAAACAAAACCCGATCTTAATGGTGTTGCCAATGTAAGTGTCCAATTGCATGATAATGGGGGGAACAGCAATGGTGGTATTTCATCATCAACCATTCAAGTATTTATGATTACAGTTTATGAAGTTAACGATCAACCGACCTTTACAAAAGGTTCAGATCTAATAATATTAGAAGATGCGGGTGAACAAAATATTATTGGTTGGGCGAAAGATATCAGCCCTGGACCTATGAATGAATCTGATCAGTTATTGACATTTTACGTAACTCCAGACAACACCTCATTGTTTGCAATACCACCAGAAATTGATGTCACAGGTAAACTGACCTTTACTCCTAAAAATGATATATTTGGTACAACATTGGTATCTGTATTTCTGCGTGATAATGGCGGTGTTCAAAATGGTGGTAACAACACCAGTGCCATGTATCAGTTTATCATTCGCATTGAATCAGTTAATGATGCACCATCATTTAAGCCTGGTCCTGGAAAAACTGTTATCAAAAGTTCGGGTTTTAATTCCTTTTCCAATTGGGCAACCAATATTATTCCCGGGCCGGTCAATGAGGCAAGCCAGACATTGGAGTTTATAACTGCTACCAGTGGAGACAATATATTTACACAAGATCCTTCTGTATCACCCACTGGAACATTATCATTTATCGTTGCAGGGGGTACATTTGGTTCAGCGACAGTCTCTTTATATTTGAAAGATGATGGCGGTACATTGAATGGAGGGAATAATCGAACTGATACAATCACTTTCAATATTTCTGTTATTGATGCCAATGCACCTCCTTTCTTTACAAAAGGATTAAACCAATCTGTGCCTGAAGATTGTGGAGAAATCCGTGTGACAAACTGGGCAACCGGAATAGATGCGGGCGCACCGGATGAAACGGCTCAGACAGTTACATTTCATGTATCTTCTGATAATGATGATTTATTCTCATCAAAACCGCAAATCTCTTCTGAAGGTGAATTAACTTTTACACCAGCGCCAAATCTTTATGGTGATGCAAATGTTAGTGTCTATCTTACAGACGATGGCGGAACTACCAATGGTGGAGATGATACCAGTGAAACCCAGGAGTTTCAAATTGAAGTATTATCAGTAAATGATAAACCCGAATTTCGCATGGAAAACGAATATATCTGTAAAGAAGATGGTCCGGAACAATATCACCATAAATGGGCTTATGATATCAAAGCCGGACCTGAAAACGAAAAAAGTCAGGCCTTGTTTTTTAATGTGACAACCCAGCAACCGCAAATGTTCCAACAGGCTCCAACAATAGATCCATCAGGAACACTCATCTTTCAAGTGGCTTCCAATGTGAATGGTAACGCAATTGTTACTGTACAATTGCAAGATGATGGCGGAACACTCAATGGTGGCAATGATCTGAGCAATGATGTACACTTTACTATCAATATCACCCCGGTAAATGATCCACCAGTGAATACATCCCTACCCTGGATTTCTGGTACACCAACAATTGGTAACACGCTTACCGGTCATATCGGATCATGGAATGACAACATTGATACCACCCCAGGTCAGTTAACGTATTTACTTCAATGGCAAGGCGCCTATAATGCAACTGAACCAAACCCGGCTGACATTCTGGGTGAAAGCCAAAAGTTTTTTTCAATTGATAGCAACACACCGCCATATATTCGACTTGAAGTAACAACATGGGATGATGGCGAAGGTTCACCGAATAGTTTATCAACAATCGCTTATTCACGATATATTGGCATTGGTTCAGATCCAGCGGATATTGATAACAATGGCAAGGTTGATCTTGCTGATGTCGTGCTTTCAATTCAGGCATTGTCTGGTATTGCCCTTGAAAAACCAATTATTGGTGGTGATATTAATGGAGATGGCCAGCTTGGTCTTGCGGATGTTATTTATATTATGGTCCTATTGAGTGAATAAAGGTAGGTGCCATTGCTGTCAGGCTTAGGCAAACTCGCTCCGGTGAACGTTCCCAGGCTATGCCTGGGAACATGCTCTTGCTGGCTCTGCCGCCTGTTCAGTTCGTAGGTGGCAGAGCCACCTCGGAAAACGTTCCCAGGCATAGCCTGGGAACGTGCATCGGAAAGAGTTTGCGCTTAACCTAACAGCAATAATGTTCGCCCCTACATTGGTTTCGTTCATTGGTTGGAATTCGGTTTTGGTCTGAGGCAAACATGTTCCCCCAACTTATACATACGTCCTTTACTTACTTACAGCGCATTCCCAAATCATTAATCTATCCAGTACCTATCTTTTTTTATGATGATTCTTGACATAACAAATAAACAGATGTTATATTAATAGTTTTAAATTAATCTGGTTGTGTTGGTTTATGCGGGTCCAACTTTGGCTTTTCATGTCAAAATTATGCCATGAAAAACCAAAGTTGAACGGGGCGTATGTATAATATGTATAAGTTGATGGGAACATATTTGCCTCAAACCAAAACCAAATTCCAACCAATGACTGAAACCAAATATCATTCATAAAGAGGTAAACAATGAACAAAGAATTCGACTGGTCAGATCAACCTTCTATATGGGCATTTCCAGTTGCAAGACCAGGACTACCATATATTTATGCAACCGCATTTATGACGCTGATTTTTGCTATTTTAAGCATGCATTACTTGACAATGGCGATGCTTATCATAACTGTATGTATTGTCTTGTTTTTTCGCGATCCGGATCGGATTACACCAAATCAGGAAAATGCGGTGATTTCGCCTGCTGATGGAAAGGTAATTAAAGCAGAAGTTATTGAGTCCTCACCCTATCTTGAAGAAGCATGTATCAAGATCAGTATTTTTATGACTGTCTTTAATGTACATGTTAATCGAATCCCTTGTTCAGGCGAAGTAACTGATGTAATATATCATCCTGGAAAATTTGTTTCGGCAAACCTTGATAAAGCCTCTGAAAACAATGAAAGAAACGCAATAATTGTAAAACTAGCCAATGGACAATCAATGGCTGTTGTTCAAATTGCAGGATTGATTGCCAGACGAATTATATCTCACGTACAGGTGAAAGATACAGTGAAAAAGGGCCAGCGTTTTGGGATGATTTGCTTTGGTTCGCGCCTTGATGTCTATTTGCCCAAAAAAACGCAAATAAATGTCATGGTGGGCGATCATGTCAAATCAGGTTCATCTGTGCTTGCCTATTTATAATTTATTATATTTTGGAGACATACATATGGCACCCTATAGAATAGCTGTCATTCCTGGAGATGGCACAGGACCCGAGGTTGTTACCGAGGGCATAAAAGTTGTGAAACATGTGGCTGAAAAATGCCAGTTTCAGTGCGAATTCACGCATTTTAACAATGGTGGCGATCATTACAAAGCTACCGGAGAGATTCTTTCTGATGATACGATCAACCAGTTATCTACTTATGATGCCATTTACCTTGGTGCGATTGGTCATCCGGATGTACAACCCGGTATTCTTGAAAAAGGTATATTGCTCAAACTCAGGTTTCAGCTGGATCAATATATTAACCTTCGTCCTGTTAAATTATACGAAGGCGTTGAAACACCCATCAAAAATAAAGGGCCAGAAGAAATTGATTTTGTAGTTGTTCGTGAAAATACTGAAGGTCTTTATGCAGGCGCTGGCGGAAACCTCAAAAAAGGAACACCTGATGAAGTTGCTGTCCAGGAATCAATTAATACCCGAAAAGGTGTGGAAAGATGTATTCGTTATGCGTTTGAGTTTTGTAAAAAACGCAATAAAAATAAAACCCTGACCCTTTGTGGCAAGACCAATGTGCTCACTTATGCTTTTGATTTATGGGAACGTACCTTTCATGAAGTTGCCAAAGAGTATCCGGATATCAAAATAGATTATGCACATGTCGATGCGATTTGTATGTGGATGGTTAAAAATCCGGAATGGTTTGATGTGATCGTAACAGACAATATGTTTGGTGATATTATTACTGACCTGGCGGCCATGATTCAAGGGGGTATGGGCATTGCTGCTGGCGGCAACATCAATCCGCAAGGGGTTTCTATGTTTGAGCCCATTGGGGGATCTGCTCCCAAGTATACAGGCAAACAAATAATTAATCCCATTGCTGCTATATCCGCCGCACAACTGATGCTTGATACACTGGGACAAAATGACGCTGCAAAAATGATCGAATCTGCTGTAATGAAAGTGATAAAAAATGATCTCAAAGACCTGGCTGCTGGAAAAATGGGATATAGCACATCAGAAGTCGGTGATCTGGTGGTTGAAAAAATTTAATGTCGATGTTTTATCTAAAAGAGGTTTATCATGAATGAAAAAAAAGTTAACGTTGCAATTGCCGGCGCAACAGGCGCTGTTGGCAATCAAATGATTCAATGCCTGGAAGAACGTAATTTTCCGATGAAGAATTTAAAACTGCTTGCATCTGAACGATCAAGTGGAAAAAAGATACGCTTTAAAGGGGATGTTCTGACTGTTGAAACCTTGACAAAAGATTCATTTAAAGGCGTGGATGTGGCAATTTTCTCTGCGGGCGGCGGTCCAAGTTTGACTTTTGCGCCAGCTGCGGCAGAATCAGGCTGTGTTGTTGTTGATAACTCAAGTGCATGGCGTATGGATCCTGATATTCCGCTGGTTGTTCCTGAGGCCAATCCGCATGCGATTGCAGATCACAAAAAGAAAGGAATTATTGCAAACCCCAATTGCTCTACAATTCAGATGATTGTTCCGCTGGTTGCCTTGCATCGCGATTATGGCATCAAACGCATTGTTGTTTCAACATATCAGGCAGTATCCGGCACCGGCAAAAAAGCCATTGATGAACTTCATGATCAAACACGTGCGATTCTCAATTTCCTGAAATATGACAATGAAGTTTATCCGCATCAGATATCTTTCAATTGTTTGCCCCATATTGACAAGTTTCTGGACAATGGATATACCAAAGAAGAAATGAAAATGGTCAATGAAACGCGAAAAATTCTTGAAGATCCCAATATTGGCGTTACAGCAACAACTGTTCGCGTACCTGTTTTTTATGGTCATTCCGAATCTGTCAATGTGGAAACGAAAAAACATATTGATGCTGCTGATTTTCGTGAATTATTGAAAAGTCAACCGGGTGTCAAAGTCGTGGATGATCCATCAAATAATGAATACCCACTGGCGATTGATGTTGCCGGAAAAGATCTGACAATGGTTGGCCGCATTCGTAATGATGAATCCATTGAAAATGGAATTAATATGTGGGTTGTTGCAGACAATATTCGAAAAGGTGCGGCGACCAATGCTGTTCAAATTGCAGAAATTCTGATAAAAGATTATTTGTAAATTAAAGAACTTTTAAGGAGAAATTTTTTTGGAGCGAATACCTATCACACCGTCAGGGTATGAGGCGTTAAAAAAAGAACTGGAACAATTAAAAACAGTTGAACGTCCTCAAAATATTCAAGCCATTGAGGAAGCCCGTGCACACGGGGATTTATCTGAAAATGCCGAATTCGATGCAGCCAAAGAAAAACAGGCTTTCATTGAAACCAGAGTTCAGGAATTGGAGTATAAACTTGGAAATGCAGATATTATTGATCCGAATCAAATTGAAGTTGGGGATAAAGCTGTATTTGGATGTACTGTTATTCTTGAGAATGTCGATACTGGTGATGAAGTAAAATACCAAATTGTTGGTCCTGATGAATCAGACATTCAAAAAGGAAGAATATCTTTTTCATCGCCATTGGGAAAAGCCATCATTGGAAAAGAAATCGGTACTGAAATAAGAATAAATGTTCCTGGCGGAAAACGCACATACGAATTGATTGATATTTTATAACCATAACCATTTTTTACAGGAGAAAAAAAATTGGCACGTATAACCATTGAAGATTGTATGAAACGCATTCCAAACCGATTTGCACTGGTTCATTTAACATCCAAGCGTGTTCGGCAAATGCGAGAAGGCGCATCTCTGTTGATTCCGCATTCAAAAAATGAGGAAGTTGTGACAGCATTGCGTGAAATAGCGGCTGATAAAATTTATATTAATGAAGATGATATACCTGGGATTGAAGTGTATCATGATTATTGATGTAACAGTTTCGTTTTTCCAATAATGTCTTCTCATTCTCCATTTTCAAACGCAGTCGCCAGACAGATTAATAAAAATGTTGGGCAGGCAATTCATCAGTATAATATGATATCCCAAAACGATAGAATTGCAGTAGCTGTATCGGGTGGTTATGATAGCTTGACACTGCTATGGTTCTTAATAAAACGATTACCGCGAATACCCATTCAATATGAATTGTTATGTATTCATATTGATCCTGGATTTGATGATAGTTTTTCAGCATTGCTGCAGCAATATGTTCAATCTTTAAATATTAATATTCAGATTAATTATACAAATATTGGCCAAATTGCCCATAGCGTTAAAAATCGTGAAAATCCCTGCTTTCTATGTTCAAGATTGCGCAGAAAACATATTTTTGATATTGCTGAACAGTTTTCATGCAATAAAGTGGCAATGGGTCATAACAAAGATGACTTAATTGAAACATTCATGATGAATATGTTTTATTCTGGTGAGATTAGCTGCATGAAACCCATGCAGTCTTTTTTCAAAGGCAAGTTGACATTGATTCGACCGCTGGCTTATACTGATTCAAATTTGATTCGACGTTTTGCGAAAAAATTTCAATTGCCTCAATTTACCAACCCCTGCCCTTCAGCAATGGATTCCAGACGATCGGATGTTCGAGAGATGTTAATCTCTTTATACAAGAAAAATAAAAAAATTAAGGGAAATCTGTTTCGCGCCATGCATAATGTGAGATTAGACTATCTTTTGCCTCAAAAGGATGCAATGAATGAAAGATGTTCAAAATGAACCAGATGCCCGAAACATGCCAATCAACAAGGTTGGCATAAAAGATTTACGCTATCCAATTACTGTGCTTGATCGGCAAAAATCGATTCAGCATACTGTTGCTACTATCAATATGTATGTTGATTTGCCACATCAATACAAAGGGACACATATGAGTCGCTTTGTAGAAATGCTCCATGTTTTGCAGCCAGAAATTTCAGTTAAACGCGTTTCAATGATTCTGGACAAAATGATGGAGTATTTACAGGCGAATTCGGCTCACATTGAAATTTGCTTTCCATATTTTATTGAAAAAGTTGCGCCAGTAAGCAGTATCCGCGGCCTGATGGATTATGATTGCCGATTTATTGGATCATCATATGAAAATAAAGATACTGATATTGTTACAGAAGTTCGGATTCCAATCACATCTGTCTGTCCATGTTCAAAAGAAATTAGTGCTCAAGGCGCTCATAATCAAAGAGGTGAAGTGACTGTTGCTGTTCGTTTCAATAGATTTATCTGGATAGAAGACTTGATCGAAATGGTTGAAAAATGTGCATCTTGTGATTTATATTCTGTACTTAAACGTGTTGATGAGAAATATGTGACAGAATATGCATATGAAAACCCGAAATTTGTGGAAGATATTGTTCGTGATGTTGCAATCGAATTGAAAAATAATAAGGATGTAAAATGGTTTTCTGTCAGTGCGGAAAATTTTGAATCCATTCACCATCATAGCGCTTTTGCGCAAATAACAAGCAATGGTACCCCTGTTTTTTTTGGCGCTTGAACCGATATTTCTTGTGAACTTGGTATAAATATTGCCATTGTATACAAGAAATCTCTCAAACATTTTTATAAGGACATATTAAATGTCTTCAAAAAAAATAAAAATACTGACCATTGACGATGAATATCTTATTCGTGAGATTATAACAGACTATTTAGAAGATATTGGTTATGATGTCGTACAGGCAGAAAATGGTATAAAAGGGCTTGAAGTGTTTCGTTCTGAAAAACCAGACCTGGTGCTTGTTGATTTAAGAATGCCTGAAATGGATGGCCTTGATGTTTTATCTATTATTAACAAGGAATCTCCGCAGACCCCAATCATCATGGTCTCCGGAACCGGAATTCTTCAAGATGCGATTGAAGCTATACGTAAAGGTGCCTGGGATTATGTGAGTAAGCCCATTCAGGATATGGCTGTTTTGGATCATGCAGTCAATCGATCTCTTGAGCGGGCGCAATTGCTTAGAGAAAATGAAAGCTATAAAAAAGATCTCGAAGATAAGGTTCACCAACGAACAAAAGAATTAGAAATAAGCAATGCTCAACTTCGATCAACATTAGAAGATATTGTAGAATCTCTATCCATACTCACTGAAAAAAGAGATCCTTATACATCAGGCCATCAAAAGCGCGTATCTGTAATAGCAGCCTTAATTGCACAAGAAATGAATCTATCTAAAGAGGAAGTTACAGCCATTCGATTTGCAGGTCAACTCCATGATATTGGCAAAATTTATGTCCCTGCTGAATTTTTATCAAAGCCGACACGACTGGATGAAGAAGAAATGGCTGTCATTCGGAAACATCCAACCATTGGATATGAAATCCTAAAATATATCCAGTTTCCCTGGCCTATTGCAAAGACAATTTACCAACATCATGAACGTTTGGATGGTTCTGGTTATCCTTGCGGCATCACTGATTCTGATATTCTTTTGAATGCCAAAATTATTGCGATCGCAGATGTTGTTGAAGCTATGTCTTCGCACCGGCCTTATCGACCCGCATTAGGCGTTCAAAAGGCGCTTGAAGAAATCAAAAAAAATATCGGAATTTATTATTGTAAAGATTGTGCGACAGCATTATTCAAAATATTTGAAAAAAAACGAGATGCTTTATTTCAACTTTTGATTTAATCATGTTTCTATTATGATTTTATTCATATGCGACCATAAATTTTCGGGTATATCGGAGTCAATTATAACAAACTTTGGAGTGTGACTTCTTAGCCCTAAAAAGGCGTTATTCCCATCACTGGGTATCGCCCTGGGTAATGGTAGATAAAGTTTTTTTGTCCTGAAAAGGCGTAACATTTTTGTTTTCTTTATCGCCCTTTCAGGGCTAAAAAGCAGCCTACGATATACCCGAAAATTTATGAGCGCTTAATTACCCCATATAATTCAAAGAATAGAGGATGCAAATAATGAAAGAACAACTATTTGCAGGTTGTGATATCGGATCCACAACTGGAAAAGCAGTGATCATAAACAGTGAAGGCATCCAGGGAGCTGCTGTTTGTCAAAGTGAAGTTGATCCAAAAGAAACAGCGAAAAATGTACTTATAAAAGCCTGCGAACCAATCGGTCCTGAAATGTCCCCCACAGATATCACTTATATGATTGGGACGGGCTATGGTCGTCGTGAAGTTCCTTTTGCCAATGAAAACATTTCAGAAATTACCTGCCATGCTATGGGTGCTTTTTCATGTCTGCCTGATACGCGAACGATTATTGATATTGGTGGTCAGGATGTCAAAGCAATTTCAGTAGGAGCAAAAGGAGAGGTAGTGGATTTTGTAATGAACGATAAATGCGCTGCGGGTACCGGACGTTTTTTTGAAATGATGGCCAATATTTTTCGAATGAATATATCTGATTTTTCAAAGCTATCATTGCAAGCCAAAAAAATTATTCCAGTCACATCACAATGTAGTGTTTTTGCTGAAACCGAAGTGATCACGCTTTTGGCCAAAAGAAAAAATCCATCAGATATTGCGGCCGGAATTCAATCTTCAGTGGCCAAGCGTTGTTTTACATTAATGAAAAAAGTTGGCATTCAACCACTGATAACCATAACAGGCGGATGTTCTAAAAATAAAGGACTCATCAAATCACTGGAATCGAAATTACGTATGCCGATTCAAATTTTACCGGTTGATCCGCAGCTCATGGGGGCTTATGGCGCTGCAGTGTTGGCGATGAAAAAGTATAAGTAAGCGACCATAAATTTATGTATATGTATCGGAAAAACAAATTCTGCTTTATATTGGTTCAAGTACAATTCCTCTTGCTAACGCGCGCGGCTCTGAAAATTTCGGCAGCTTTTAATCTGAGCCGCGCGCGTTAGCAAGCGGGACTGTACTTGAAGCAAATATCAAACAGGTTTTCCGAAGATGCACAAAAGTTAGGCTAATCATAAATTTGCCCGAAGGGCACTATGTACATGTATCGGAAAAACAAAATCCTGCTTTATATTGGTTCAAGTACAATTCCGCTTGCTAACGCGCGCGGCTCTGAAAATTTCGGCAGCTTTTAATCTGAGCCGCGCGCGTTAGCAAGCGGGACTGTACTTGAAGCAAATATCAAACAGGCTTTCCGAAGATGCACAAAAGT
>Ga0272440_1000124_pt1 | contig 62589 bp, 26 predicted proteins | sample SSMMMBAug17_FD_192440 | JGI IMG/M metagenome (GOLD analysis project Ga0272440, IMG submission 192440) | Marine sediment archaeal communities from Little Sippewissett salt marsh, Falmouth, MA, United States - SSM-MMB-Aug17 | ecosystem: Environmental > Aquatic > Marine > Wetlands > Sediment ... | reverse complement strand
CTTGCTTGATTTTTACCCAGGGCGCTGCCCTGGGCTGGTATGTTGCTGCCCTTTCAGGGCTAAGAAAAACAATATCCGACTTTATGAGAAGCGTATTTTATTCACCGGCAATTTTGGTTACACTCTTATGATTTAGCATTCACTTGGGAATGTTCGAAAAAATGTGCTTCATTTATTGGAGTCCCCAATTATTAGAATTTATTAGGAATACTTGAAAAATTATTTCCCCTTTTGGGTCACTCGCCAAAATGGGGCACTTATTTTCGATCATTTCTTTGAAACATGGAGGTAAGATGAAACAAATTATCCCGGTAATCGGAATTATCATGATTGCGACAATGGCCTTTGGTAAAAATGTCATTTCAACGCAACAAATAAGTCTGGACAAGGCACTGACAGTTATTGAAAAGCGATATCGTAAGGCATCCTTTGCCGCTGATTTTCAACAGGAATCATCATTAAAAGCCATGGATATGACAGATACAGCCAGTGGACATGCCTTATTCAAATGGCCGGGCAAAATGTATTGGACTTATGAAAAACCGGAAAAGCAATTTATCATTACCAATGGCGATGATTTATGGATATATCGGCCAGCTGACAACCAGGTCATGCAAGGCAAATCGCCGGATTATTTTGGTCGGGGAAAAGGGGGCAGCTTTTTAACAGATATTGGCCTGCTGCGATCCTCCTTTGATGTTTCATGGGCAAAAACTGATGATCCCAATGTGCCCAAAATACAATCGCCGCTCAAGTTAATTCTGTTGATCCCCCACAAAAAATATCCTGATTTTGACAAATTGTACCTTGTTTTTCATCCCAAAACAGGAGATATTAAAGAGCTTGTTACATTTAATGTATACAATGATCGAACACGCATTCAATTTTCCCATGTAAAATTTAATCAGTCGATAACTGATGATAAATTTTTATTCACCATTCCTGATGGCACGGATGTTGTTCAACTGGAACAATAGATGGAGATGGACATCATGCAAGAAATTATTCGTAAAAAACTGAAAGAAAGAAATGCGATATTACTGGCCCATAATTATCAACCTTCTGAAATCCAGGATGTGGCTGACATGTGTGGAGACTCTTTAGAGCTTTCCATTCGGGCGGGAAAAACAGAAGCAGATATAATTGTATTCTGCGGTGTGCATTTCATGGCAGAAACCGCATCAATTGTCTCCCCACAAAAAAAGGTTTTGCTGCCCAGGCTGGATGCTGGATGCCCTATGGCAGACATGATCACCCCTGAAACATTAATTCAAAAGAAAAAGGAGTTGCCCGGGGTTCCAGTTGTGACCTATGTGAATTCACCTGCGTCTGTCAAGGCATTGTCGGATATTTGCTGCACATCAGCCAATGCGGTTCAGGTTGTCAACAGCCTACCAGACAGTGAAGTTCTTATGACACCGGATAAAAATCTTGCCCATTATACAGCCAATCATACATCAAAAAAAATCCATTTCTGGGATGGTTACTGCCCGATTCATCATCATTTATTACCAGACATGCTAGCTGAAACAAAAGATATATATCCCCATGCAAAAGTATTGGCACACCCTGAGTGTCGTTATGAAATACTGGAAATGGCAGATGCTGTATTAAGTACATCCGGCATGTTGAAATATGTTTCCAGCTCGAAAGACAAGTCCTTTATTATTGCCACTGAATATGGATTGATCCATCCACTTCAAAAAAATCATCCGGATAAGGCGTTTATTCCGGCATCGGACATATTACAATGTGCGGACATGAAAAAAATTTCGTTGAAAGATATTTTAGATGCATTGGATACATTATCCCCTGAAGTCAATGTTCCTGAGGAAATTCAAGCACGAGCGCGTGGGGCTGTTGAGCGGATGGTTGCAATCGTTTAGGAATAATCCCCCTTTTTGAACAACAGGAGTTATGTTCGCCTTCTAAACAATTACCAAAATCAAACCAATGTCTGGAATCAATGGTTTTTGTTGGGAGGTCAAACAAAATGTTTGCCCTACACTGCTCGTTGAAAATATTACCTTTGCGATAGACTGGCTGGCTTTATGTCTATTGTTTGATAAAGCGTATTAAGAAGTTCATCCAGATGATATGGCTTAAACAATACGTTATTAAATCCATATTTTTTATAGTTACTCATAACCGGATTATGAGAATAGCCACTGGAGATAATGGCTTTTGCATGTTTGTCAATCGATTTAATGTGTTTGAAAGCTTCAACACCTCCCATACCATTTTTTACAGACAAATCAAGTATCAATGCATCGTAAGGATGGCTGTTTTCGTATGCTTTTTTATATTTGAGTATTGCCTTTTCTCCATTGTTTGTGTCATCAACAACAATATTATTACGTGCCAATACTTTTTTGACCATCTGACAGATATCCAATTCATCATCCATGATCAAAACTTTCAGTTGCGTGGATTGATTTCTCCTGATTGCGGCAAAATCTGCATGAATGTCAGACACCGGTGTTTCCAAATCTTTCGTGACAGGTAAATGAACATGAAAATGGCTTCCTTTCCTGGGCACGGATTCAACTTCAATAAAACCTTTGTGTTGTGCAATAATTGAATGCGCAATTGCAAGGCCAAGCCCCATGCCTTTTTGTGTGCCGCGATCCTGTGTAGAAAAGTAGGGATCAAAAATGCGGGTCAAATTTTCATGGTTAATCCCATAACCTTTGTCAGTTATTGTGATACGTACATATTTTCCTTTGGCCAGCGCAAATTTTTGTTGCGTAATTTCTACTTGAGAAATTTTGATAAGAATTTTACCATTGTGACTCATGGATTGATCTGCGTTAAGGATCATTTGATTGAATGCCTGTCCGATTTGCTGTTTGTCAAAATAGAGGAAAGGAATATCCTCTTCACTATCAATCGCATAGGTGGTGTCAGATGTGTCTAAAATAAAAGCAAGCGACTCCTTTATCACAGGTAGAATATCACCTTTTTTAAGAAGCGGGGTTCCGCCTTTTGAGAATGTGATCAGACTTTTGGAAAGGTTCGCAGCGCGCATGACAGCCTTTTCAGTGGATTGAATAAGCGATTGATTTTCATTATTCACTTTTAGGAGTTGAACATTACCGAGAATGATTGACAAGATATTGTTAAAATCATGCGCAATACCGCCTGCAAGAACGCTCAATGACTGAAGTTTTTCAAACCGAAACAATTCTTTTTGCATCTGCCTCATTCGAATGTGCGTTTTGACCCGCGCAAGTAATTCTTCAAATTGAATGGGTTTGGTGATATAGTCCTGACATCCCACATCAAAGCCTTTTACTTTATCAGATACATCTGTCATGGATGTCATAAACAAAACTGGAATGTCAGATAGTTTTGGATCGGCTTTGATTTGTCGGCATATCTCATATCCATCAATATCTGGCAAAATAATATCCAGTATAATTAAATCCGGAACAAGATGTTGTAATATTTCCAGGGCAGCTTTTCCAGTTAAGGATATATGTATCTTGTAATCAGACTGTTCCAGAAAATGAACGATAGGTTGTAAATTATCCGGCTCATCATCAACCAGAAGGATACTATTATGCGCTGATTGTGTAAACATTTACCGAATGCTCCTTTTGTATCATTAAAAAAAAATTCACAATTTTTTGTATCATTGAAGGTTGCGATTAATGATTTTCATCTCTTCATGTTCCAATTGATTGATTTCATCAATATGTTGACACAAAAAAAATTGAAGACGCCAATCATAGAAAAAATGAAGGCTATAAAACAGAATTGCTGGAAAACCACGCTTGAGTTTATGATTTCCACCTGCACCAGGATCAAAAATCTGAATATTGTTTTCAATTGCCCATTGAATCGCACTGTAATAGCATACATTAAAGTGAAGAAAAGGGACATCAAAACCAGCCCCCCAATAACGTCCAGACAGTAAGCGCTCTTTATGTGTAAAATATGCAAGGGCCAATGGCTCGTCAGGCTTTTCATTGGCATACGCTCCAATAAACATACTTCGATGGCCAAAATATCTGGATAGATAATCGAAAAAATCAGGTTTAAAATAACTCTCCGCATGTGGATCGTATTTTAAGCCAGTATGATTATAAAATTGTGCCATTTTTAAATAATATGATTTTGGGATATCTTTATTTTCATAAATTTTAATGTGAATGTTTTGTTTTTTCAGGGCGTTCATTTCTTTTTTGATATTTCTCCGGTGACTGGATTTTAATGTTTGTAAAAAAGCATCAAAGGATTTATAGCCTTGATTACGCCACTGAAATGTATAATGTTTCCATTCTACAAAACGCATATGATGCATAATTGACAACCATGTTGAGTCCACGTAAAGAAAATGGCAGCCAGCTATTTTTTTTTGTTTGCAATATTGAGAGATCAGATTCACCATCATACGTGTCAGGAACATTTCGTCATATTGGTTATCGATAAGAAATCGATAGCCAGGAACAGGCGTCATCGGGGTCATGCCCACCATTTTGGGATAATAGGGAATTTCATTGCGATTTGCAATATTCACCCAGTCAGTATCGTAGACATACTCGCCATCACTGTTTGTTTTAATATACAAGGGGGCCGCAGCAATCATGCGATTGTTTTCAAAAAGTGTCAAATGATTGGCATACCACCCTCTGGCCGAAGAGATACTATTAGACTTTTCAAGCATATAGAGCCATTCCCATTCCAAAAATGGATTTTTCATGGGAATGGCCAGACGATTCCATTGATTGCAGTCAATCTTTTCAATAGCCCCATACCAGATGGCAGAATAGGGGCTTTGCGTCATAACTTTTTGTGATGACATGGGCTGAACCTACAAATCAAAGTTTTTTTCCAACTCATGATCTGGAATCAGTTCAACATCATCCAACCTTGAAATCTCTTCATTTTGCTCATCATACAAAATGAGGTCATAAATTCCAGGCGTGATGTTTTCTAGACAATAATCAAACTGATGACCTGAAGGACATGTTACAATACCACAAATTCTGGGGGATTTTTTCAGGTTGAAATTTATTTCCATTTGATTTTCAGTCCGCTCAAACTGTTTGATGGTTGCATCAGTTGATACGTATGATGTGTTTGAAGCGTCTGCTTCAAGGGCGTATTCATAGGCAGAAGTTATTGAATATTCATGTCCACTTGGGATGCCTTTAATCATGTATGCGCCATTATTGTCAGTTGTGGCAGTATATATTGTATTACTGTTCAAATTGGTTGCTTTAATCGTAACCCCTGGTATTGGTGCATTGTCTGAATCATCAGTGATTTTTCCATAAATTTGTCTGCCGCACTCCAGATCAAAATGAATATTGGGTGTGATCTGATCATAATCTACTTCAATAGATGTTGCGTCATCCTGAAAATAACTTTGTTTAAAATATTCAGAGATATATGAGGAATTATCTGTCTGAACCCCGACAATATAATCATTGCCCTCAGGCAATCCATCAATTTGATATACGCCATAAATGTCTGTTACAGCTTGATACCTTCGCAAGGGATTGCTTTTAGAATAAGCGATTACTGTATAATTATGTAAATTTTCATCCGGACCTGGATTATTACAATTCTGTCCAGCAACATGTCCTCTGATACTTCCCCCTCTCTGAAGCTTGATTTTAACAGTGTCATTGATTTTACCATTAAAAATTGGGATATCATCGGCAGTTTTTAACGAATTTTCATTTGAATAGAAAATTGAAGCATAGGGCGTTCCATCGGTGATAACTTCAGCTTTGTAAGTGCCTTCATCAAGATCTGTCATGATCATGCCATCGTTCGATTGAACAGTCATTACATGGGTTAGATCGGATGACTTATATATTTTTACATATATTTGATTGTTTTTAATATATGTATTTGTTTGCTTCTCAACAATTGATGCCACAAGCTTTCCCTTTTTTTGAAGGTCAAAATTTTTGGTCAAAGTCGTGGTATTCGCAATTTCAAAAGCATCAGCAGAACTACTGCTATATTTTGTATTGAAATAACATGATAGATAATTTGTTTTATCCGCGTTGGCATATAAAATATAGCGTATATTGGGAAGCCCATAGATTGTATAATTGCCATTGGCATCAGATGGCACGGTTTTGCCGATAACATAATTTGTAGACGTTGATATTGCTGAAACCAGGATATTTGAAACAGGTTCGTTGGGGCTGTCTTCGCTTTGAATTTTTCCAGCGATTGTCGAGCCTTTACTGATGGTAAAATTGATATTCTGGTAATTTCCAGATGATATGTTCAATACTGTAGACTGATCGCGAAAATATACATTTTTATGATAGAGTGCAATATATTCCGAATGGTCTGCTTCTGATTTAACAATATAATCACCTTTTGGAAGGCAGCAGATGGTATAATTACCCTGAGCATCAGGTCGTGTCTTTGCAGACAGTGTTGTCTCATAACGTCCAAGTGTGTCAATTAATGATTCCTGTTGATTTTTACAGGCAAATGTATTGATTGTTACCAATGTAAATGGTTTGCCATTGGACTGTGAAATATGTCCTCGAATTACACCGGTTTCCTGAATATCGAAATTGATTCCTGGCAATGATCCATTTTCAGGAACCGATAAGGGTTCAGGTTCACAATCAAAGTATTTGTTGGCAAAAACGTTCTGGGAAAAATGGTCTTGTAAGCGCAATTCATAAGTTTTACAGGGGAATTGATTATGAAACTGATAAAAAAACTCAGGCCCATTTTGTTTTGTATTGAATAACGTAAATATATATGGCCCTTTTGGTATTTTCATGGAGAAAGATCCATCAGAAGAAACCGCTGTGGTGTTCACAGGCTTGCGATTGTGCCATTGTTCAGAAGCATAAGAATAGGCGCGAACTTCAAAGTCAATTAGATCGGGCACCTCGCTGCCAAAGCTTACCATACCGGAAACCTCGCCAACATTATTTTCGCTGCTAGAGGGATCCTGTGAACAGGCGACAAAAAAACAGCATAGGATTATTGTCAGATAATTCATTACTTTTTTTACTTTCATTATTGATACTCCTTATTTTGGAATTAATAGTTGTTGTCGATTATATATTATTCATTCAGAATTTTCAACTGCTCGAATAACAGCAGTGGCGCGACGATTTTTCTTTCGGCCTGCAAGTGTTTTATTGTCTGCAATGGGACGAGATTCTCCATAACCAATGGCTATCAGCCGGTCGGGGGATATGGCAAAATTTTCTATCATATATTTGCACACATTTTCAGCACGTTTTTGAGATAATCTCAAATTATAATCGCTCTTGCCTGAACTATCAGTATGCGCTTCAATTTTTGCCTTTGTATATGGAAATGTCTTCATAAACTGTGCCACTTTTTGAATATGATGAAAAAAAGCAGGATTTACTGTTGTTTTGTTCGAGTCAAACTGAATATCTAAGGAAATGGATACTTCTTTTTCAGATAACTGCGGACATCCAAAGGTATCCACTGCAAGTCCTTTGGGCGTATCCGGACATTTGTCAACGGCATCAGAAACACCATCACGATCACGATCCCGTTCACATGAAACCGGATGTAATTCAACATTTGTGGTCGGCGATAGAGATTGCGCGTATTCGCCGGTCACCCATAAACGATTTTGGGGAATACCTTTTGAGACAAAATATGATTTGAGCGTTTCTCCCCAGTATTGGCCCAATTCCAGATTGCATTGTTTGGTTTTCAAAACATTGGTATGCACTTGAATGTGCACACACATTCCGGGATCATTTTGAATAATCAACAGGGCCGAATCAATCGACGAAGCGGCTGTTGGACAAATTTCATCAAGATAGTGGGGGATAACAATCCAACATCCATTGGCATTTACTTGCGCGCCGATGGGGGTCTGCAAGCATTTATCCAGATAATCCTGAACATTATCCTGATCTCGGTCATAGGGACACCCCATTTCATCAACCATGATTCCTGGCGGTGTCAGGGGACATTGATCGTTGGAATCAAATACGCCATCGGTATCTGTATCTTTTGGACATCCTTTGGCATCAACAACAATACCTCTTGGCGTATTGGGACACTCATCATGTGCGTTAAAAACGCCATCATGATCGGAATCCAGGGAACGTTCCAAAAAAACCATTTTGACAAAGTCCGCCATTTTTTTTGGAGATGCAATGTCTCTTGCAGATACGCTAAAACCATATTTGCCTGTCTGAGCGATTTGTTTCATCAGATTTTTGCCTTCAAGGTCGTTTCCAACCATAATATTGAAAATTGCCAGACGATCCCCATAAAACTCCTGGATTGTTTTTGCCGCTTTAATGCTTGATTTTTGGAGTTCTTTAAAATCACTGACAATAATCATAGCCAATCGGCCTTTGGGAACCTGACTAAAATCTTGCTTTGCAGACAATATGGCCAGTTCCAATGGACTTTCACCATTGGCACCCCGAATATTTCTCAGGGCAATATCAAAACCTTCATGGGTGTATGGTCGCGGCCCATAAATATTGGTTGTTGTCTGGCATAATGCACAATTGTAATTGCCGATGGTCCTTAATGTGCCAATCAATGGAATATTCGGAATGGTCTGGTTCATTCGGCTGACAATATCCACTGCTTTTTTATATTTGTTACGACTGTTATAGCTTTCTGTCATAGAAATGGAAAGATCCAATATGACCACAAATGCATCAATTTTTTGAGCATATTCATGATTATCAATATGTTCATTTATATCAACCGGAACAAAAGGGGTAATCATATTTTTTTTGGAAATGGAACATCCCAAAACAATAAATATACAAATGCCTGAAATTATGGCAGATCGTAAACACAATCTGTTGTTTATCATAAATCCTCCATCGAATAAAAAGTTTAATTCTATAATGAATCGCATACAATATTTGCGATTTAATTCAAAATAGGTTAATAAAGAAAATATATTTTGTCATGCCCAAAAACATGATAAGATATACATAAAACATTAGCAAATAAAATTCAACCATGAAGAGGCATCTATGAAAATTTATTTAATTAATCGTCAATTAATAATGTCTGGACTGTTTATAATCATATTTTTTGTTCAGATATCTTTTGCAACATCCATTGAACAAATGTTTGTTCACACCAAGGCCATTTCTCTGGGAAATGCTGTGACTGCATACCCGCCTGGTTTAATGTCGATCCATTATAATCCGGCAGGATTATCCCATGTACGAGAAGGGGTTGTATTTAGTCAGGGGGTTAGTCTGGTGCATCATAAGACATCACATCGGTTTACACCAGATCCGGATTTTTCACTTCAAAATAATGATTTCTTATCCACAGACGACCCAATCGCCAATACAGAAAGTGATTCAGAAGATCATCGTCTCTATATCCCATTTTATGGCAAAGGGGATTTTCCAGTTTTAATGATGCCATTGCCATTTGGCATTTCGTCGCGCCAATTTGGTTCTCGATGGACATTTGCTTACGCAGTATATGCTCCCTACATATGGGGAGAAGAAACAAAGGATAATCAAGGCGCACGCTTTCAAAAAAAGGCGGCATATTTACAGCATTTTATATATGCTGCACCGGCAGCCAGTTATCAGGTATCCGATCAATTTTCAGTGGGCATCTCCCTGGGGTTGGGGCAATCCGCATTGGGGCTTGAAACAGATATTCGTATGCCCAATGACAAGACCGCAGCGCTTTCTGAGATGAATTATCACAGTCAAACCGGTCAGTCATTGGTTTTTCGATCAGGGATTGGTCCTTTTGATCGTTTTGCTGAAATGGACTTATCTTTACGTTCCAAAAATGAAATGGCACCATCATTTAATGTTGGTTTTTTGTGGGAGCCCTTGAGTTGGCTAACATTTGGATGTGTATATCAAAGTCAGATACGTTCAGAACTGGAGGGACATTTTCGAATTGATTATGAGAAACAATTTCAAAGCACCATTCAGTTTATCAACAAAACACCAGAAGTACGAAACATGATTGCAAATTACGTAAAAGATCCAAGCCAACTAAATGAACAACTGGCAGCATTGGATAAATCGATTGAAACCGGTACTGTTCATATTGATAATTTTACATTTCCTGAACGGGTACAGCTAGGAATAAAACTGCGACCATTCAAAAAGCTTCGATTCATGTGCGATTTACATTGGGCCAACTGGATCAGTACAAAATCATACACCTTGCAATTTGAACCAGAAGATCAATCGCCACTTGCTGTACTTCAATTGGCCAATATTCTGGGATACCATCTTGATCCCAACACGCCCAACACATTGATTTATGAGAAAGAACTGAACCCCACTTGGCATATCAGCTTTGGATTGGAATATCAGCTCAAGGAATGTCTCGCCCTGCGTATGGGATATGAAAACAGGAAATCCAACACCGATGATGCCTATTTTGACCTGTTGACCATGCCGGATATCGATTTTTATGGTGCAGGGCTGGGATGGAAAATGAAACAAGGCGTGGAACTGGATTTGGGATTTGGCTATATGGTTAATTCTGGTTCAACCATTCATAATGGTATCAGTCAAAATTTGAACCAACTTCACTCACCCATTTATAGCCCCTATGCCGGACAAAATTGTGAGACCACCTTTGAAGCTTATTTTCTTTCAATGAATCTGACCATGCCTTTTGAAACAATGTATCAAAAACTGGATCAGGTTTTTTAAGTTTCTGGAAAAATGGAGATGAGTGTAACCAATAATATTTTAAAAAATCACCTATATTTGTCAAAAGGAGAATATGTATGAAACTCACTAGAAGACATTTTTTTAGAGGCATGGGCGCAATAATTGGAATGGCCGGCTTAGAAAAAATCATTGGGACGCCATCAGCATTTGCGGATGAATCAAAATCTGTCGTCAACGGGCAGATTGGTGTAGAATGGTTGGGACATGGCAGCTTTTTGTTTACATCAATTCGAGGAAAAAAAATCTTGTTTGATCCCTGGATCAGCACAAATCCCAAATGTCCCTCAAAATATAAACAAACGGGTGCATTTGGCAAAGTCGATATCATCTTATGGACACATGGCCATGTAGATCATTTTATGCTGAATGATGCCAAAGCATTAATTGATGAATACGCACCCAAAATCATTGCTCCCTGGGAACTTAGCTTTTTTATCAAGTCCGAAATCCCTACCGCCAAATGTGAGACCTTTTCATTGGGAAACAAGGGCGGCGTTGCAAATTTTGATGGGATTAAAATCACCATGCTTGAGGCATTCCACTCAGCAGGCGCACAATTAACTGGTTTTTCTGGCACCAACCGATTTGTGGGTGAAGCGGTGGGATATATGCTGACGTTTGAAAATGGGCTAAAAATATATCACTCTGGAGATACGTCTTTAATGGGCGATATGAAAACCATTATTGGAGATTATTATAAACCTGATGTTGCTATTTTGCCAATTGGCGGTATTTTTACAATGGGTCCCGAAGAGGCCACGTATGCCTGTCAATTGATTCGTCCCAAAATTGTTATTCCCGAACATTATGGCACCTTTCCTGTCCTTGTTCAATCGGCTGATGGCTTTCATAAATTAATGAAAAAGAATACGCCCAAAACTCAGGTAATTGTTGCAGGAGTAGGAGAATCTGTAAAAGTTTAATGACAGGTAGATCATTATGTTGCGAAGATTCCTAAATCGATATCGATCCATTACTTTTCAATTGATATTTCATGTTATGATATTCTTATTGTTAGTGGTGATTATCTGCACTTACATGGCTATCAGGCTGGAAACGAAGGGGATCAAGGAAGGCCTGATACAGTCCGGACAAGTTCTGGCTAAAAATATTGCATTAAGTACTGAAAATGCCTTTATGTCTCTCAACTGGATTTTTGTTGAGAATCTGCTGAAAGCATCATCAGATAGCTCAGAAATTAACTATATTAAAATTGTTAACGCTTCTGGTGAAGTCTACATGGCCAATGATAAATCTTATTATGGTGAAAAAATTCCGAAAGAATTTCAAACAAATGAAACTCAATATCTATTGCACAAACATGGAAACCATAAGGGATATTTAATTGTTCATCCATTTAAAATCGGTCAGGAGCAATGGTTGATTCTTCTGTGCATGTCACTGGATACGATTCAGAAAGCAATTAACCAGCTCATTATTCAAAATGTAATTTTGGGGATAATTATTATTCTTTTAGGGATTAGTGGTGCTGTTTACCTTGCCAGATCCATATCCAGACCGATATCAAAACTGGCCAGATCAGCCTCAAAAGTTGCATCAGGTGAATGGGAAGTTGTTAACATTCAAGCAAAAAATGAGGTCGGACTGCTTGCAGATACCTTCAATCATATGATCGCAAGCCTCCAAGATGCAACATCCAGTCTCAAATCCTCTGAGGGCCGTTACAGAACACTGATCGAAACAGCATCAAAGGCAAATTTGGGCATTGTTTTGCTTCAAAATGTCGCGCATCGAAAGGCGGTTATCAAATATGTCAATGAGGCCATGGTTGAAATTGGCGGTTATTCACATGAAGAATATTTGACCAAAACCTTTTTCGAAATTATTCATCCAAATGATCAACGTCGGGCCATTCAAAATTATTCGAATATGCTCAATCAAAAAGATGTTTCAGATGTTGGCCAATATGAGGTTCTTGTTGCTTCAGGAAAAGATTGCATTATTGAACTAATCGCCGGCCTGACAGAATATGACAATGAGCCCGCAATTGTATGCTATGTTCAGGATATCACCAAACGAAAGAAGGCAGAAATTGAACTTCAAAAAGCCAAACAGGAAGCTGAAAAAGGTAACAGAGCTAAAAGTGAATTCCTGGCCAATATGAGTCATGAAATTCGAACACCGATGAATGCAATTATTGGTATGTCGGAAATGATGCTATCCACTGATCTGGATGACAAACAAAAAGAATATCAAAAAATTGTATACAGTTCTGCCCATTCCTTGCTCGCACTAATTAATGATATTCTGGATTTCTCAAAAATTGAAGCCGGAAAATTGGATATTGAATATACTCACTTTCAACTCAGGGACTTGCTTGAAGAAATCTCTGATATGTTTCGTGAGAAATCTGCACAAAATAAAGTGGAACTGATTATTGGTGTTGATCCAGATGTGCCAACATCTCTCATTGGAGATCCCAATCGGCTCCGACAGCTACTTGTCAATTTAACCAGCAATGCGATAAAATTTACGAATGAGGGCGAAATTCTTGTTCGTGTTGTCAAAATCTTAGCGCATGATCAAAAGGTTCGCATCTTATTTTCAGTAAAGGACACCGGTGTTGGAATACCATTGGAAGCCCAGAAAAATTTATTTGAACCTTTTGTTCAGGCTGATGGATCAACGACCCGACAGTATGGCGGTACAGGTCTGGGGTTGACAATTTGTAAACGTCTGGCGCAACTCATGGATGGCGATATCAGCTTTGAAAGTGAACCGGGTCGAGGGAGCATTTTCTCTTTTACAGCCTTGTTTGAAATTCAGGAATCTCAAATTGAACCTCAGTATCGGGTACCTTCAGACCTGCATGATCTTTCTGTATTGATTGTTGATGACAACGAATCCAGTCGATTTGTCAATCTGTCAATGATTGAACACTTTGGTTTTAATGCCTTTGAGGCCATTTCCGGAAAGAATTGCATTCAAATGCTGAATAATTGGGACAAATACAGTAAAGGCAAAAAACTGGATCTAATTCTGATGGATTGGATGATGCCTGGTATGGATGGCATTGAAACCACGATAAAAATTAAAGAATTGGAACCATTCAAGAATGTGCCTGTGATTATGATTACTGCCTTTGGCGATGAAAAATCTGTGAAACAAATAAGTCCCATCCAATTTGATGCCTTTTTGGCCAAGCCGATTAAGCAATCCACTTTGTTTGATGCCATCATGGAAAGCTTTGATAGAAAAGACCTGATGTATTTACCTGAGGTTGAAGACTCCTCTGAATCCCTGATGAATGATTCCAAATGGCAAAACATTACGCTCATGCTGGTTGAGGACAATATGATCAATCAGACAGTGGCCAAGGAAATTTTAGGGCAGGCTGGTATCCAACCAGATATCATGAATAATGGTCAGGAAGCTGTGGAGGCGGTTTCTCAAAAGAAGTATGATATTGTTTTGATGGATGTCCAGATGCCTGTCATGAATGGCTTACAGGCCACTGAAGCCATCAGAAAACACTTTTCAGCAAATGAATTGCCTGTCATTGCGATGACTGCTAATGCCATGAAAGGTGACAGGGAAGCCTGTCTTGAATCTGGAATGAATGACTATGTGGCCAAACCCATTCAAAAGGATGCATTGTTTTCGGTTCTCAATAAATGGATTTATGACTCAGAAATTAAAACGAGCGAAAGTAAACCCTCGGGAATATCATCAGAACCACCCAAAATATCATCAAAGCCAGCAATCGAAATATCTGAGGATTCAAATATCAACCTTGAAGAAGGTCTTGAACGTCTGGGGGGGAATGAGACAATTTACTTTCAATTGCTTCAATCTTTTAAAGATACATATGCAAATTTTATCCCATCCATTAACGAATTAATCCAAAATGACAATAATACTGCCATTCGTGAAGCTCACAGCCTGAAAGGGGCTGCGGCCAATTTATCCCTTCCTGAAGTACAGATGGCATCAAAATCGCTTGAAGCCGCGCTGAGAAAAGAAACAAAAGACAATGTGAATCAATTGATTCAAAACCTTGAAGGAAAGCTTGTCAAATGCTTTGAAGCCATTGATAAATTAATGAATAAACCTGATGACAAATGCGTTGAAGAACCGCCAATAGAACCCAATGATAAAAAAGTTAAATCGAAAACCAGGCTTTTATTGGCAGAGGACAACCCCATTAATCAACAGGTCATCATAGAAGTGCTTTCTGGAGACAATCAATGTTTTGAGATTGATACTGCAAACAATGGTAAAGAAGCGCTGGATCTTCTGGAAAACAAACCCTATGATCTTATTTTGATGGATATTCAAATGCCGGTCATGGATGGCTTAACTGCTGCCAAAAAAATTCGTAACAGTGATCAATCCATTCCCATTATCGCAGTGACCGCGCACGCCATGAAAGGATATCGCGAATTATGTCTACACGCTGGCATGAATGACTATATCACCAAACCAGTGGATAAGGATTTGCTTCATGCCAAAATCAATCGATGGGTATCAAAGGCAGAAAAATTGAAATGTTAACAAAACAAAACACATTTATATGCTTGATTTTATATGCCTGTATCAATGTACTGCCGCTTTCGGCAATGATTATTACGCCCAATCGTTTAACCATATATCAAGCAAATGTTCATACCTGTGCGCAGGATGCTGTTATTCAATTTCCCACAGAAAATAAGTTTCCAATTCCTTATTTATTCTCAGAGGCGAACCGCACGTATTCCAATAAGCATCTGGATCGGACAAAATCCATAAAAAGGCAGGTTCATGTTCAAATTCCGCGACTGAAATATGCATCAAAAATAAATCTGAATCTTTTTCCAGATTTACATCAGGTGGCAAGCCGAAAGCGAATAGATTACAGGTTTGCAGATGATTTTACCTGGTTTGGCGCAGTGGATGGAACAGATGATACCAATGCGATACTTACAGTCAAAGGAAATGCGATGTATGGAAATATTCGCTTGAATCATCAAATGTATCATATTTCCCCCATATCGCCGCCATTGCATGAGATTGCCCTGATGAATTATTCCAATTTTCCAGCAGAACATTCCCCTATTGAGATTCAACCATCCGCTCAAACAGAGATGCAGACAGATACCACCCCACATCAACAAAAGGATGATGGATCTGTCATTCATTTAATGGTTGTATATACCCAAAAAGCCGCCAATGAATCTAAAAATATCAATGCCTTGATTCAGCTAGCAATTGATGAAACCAACCTTTCCTATGAACAAAGCAACATACGCACCCGATTAAATCTTGTCCATGTCGATCAGGTCGATTATAAAGAGCAGGACATTGTGTCAGATCTTAAACATCTGTCAGTAAAAAATGATGGCTACATGGATGAAATACATGCCCTGAGAGATCTCTACTATGCTGATATTGTTGCGATGATCGAACGATCAAATAATTATTGTGGGGTGAGCTATTTAAATCCATGCGCAGATTATGCCTTTTGTGTGGTTTCAGTAAAATGTGCCACTGGATATTATTCACTGGGGCATGAAATCGGTCATTTGTTCGGCGCACGTCATAACCCTGAGGCGGACCCCCAAAATTTACCCTATCCTTATGGACATGGATACTTGTATGTCAATGGATGGCGCACGATCATGTCATATAATAATGCTTCTTTATGCCCCAATGGATATTGTCAGCGGATATTACATTGGTCGAATCCTGGGATTCGTTTTCAAGATACCTATACAGGATCTTATTCAACGCATAACAATAGCCGAGTTCTCAATGAATCTTCAATCAAGGTTGCCAATTTCAGAAATTATGGCAACAGGTTTACCATTAGTAATGAAACCCATCATCCAATCAAGATCCATTCAATTGTGCCATCAAGTAAGTGGATTAAAATTGTCCCTGATCCAGTATGTCCATTTCAAATTGCGCCCATGAAAAGTCAGTCTTTTCAATCAAATGTGGACTGGCAGCACGTTGATATCACTTCAAAAGGGCATATTCAAATTAATAATGATAATTTGATTCAAATTATTGCTGTGCCATCAAATCCATTGACTGAAATGACTGTTGTGCCCAATGAAATTAACTGCGATAAAAACATTACAATCAAGGATATTCACATAAATGATTGTCAGAATATTGAATGGCGGGCATTTTCTGATACTCCCTGGATATCTATAATCGATGGATATCGCGGTAAAGGAAATGGGATTGTCAGGTTACGTATTGATCATAATTACATGGGAAATCGCGAGGGGGTTGTCGGCGTTACTGCAATGAATTCAATGGTTCAAAAAAATGTGAAAATCATGCAGGCCGGCAATCGCCTGTCAATTGATATGCCGTTGAAAGTCAGAGAAAATGATGGTACTTTGTATAACGTTTGTAAAATATCGATCCCATCAAAAACAACAAAGCCATTAAAAGTAAAACTGTCAGTTTCAGATGCCTCATCACTTGTATTACCTGAATTTGTCATGATTCCAGTACAAGAAAAATCTGTTTGTTTTCATATGAATATTCAAAATAATACAACACCGGATGGGCCGCATATTGTAAGCGTGACTGCCGATTCCCCGGGCTGGTTGTCAGGAAATGTATCCATGTATATCCTGGATGATGAAAGTGAAGGTATCATCTATGTGGGTGAGGATCAGGCCTATGAAACAATTCTTTCGGCAATTGAAGACGCTGCACCAGAAAGTTCCATACTGGTTTTAAGCGGCATATATGATGAAAACATTCGCCTGACCAAACCAGTTCATTTATGCGCAGCCAATGGCCCCTCACAAACCATTATCAAAGGAAATGATAATCGGAACCATACCATTGTAATTGATCATAATAATGTAACTGTTGAGGGGTTTACAATAATTGGTGCAGATAATTATGGGCAGGCAGGGATATATCTAACATCAGCAGCAAATAATTGCGTGGTAAAAAACAATATTTGCGGTCAGGATGAACAAAACTTTAATTATTATGGCATCTATGTGAATGCGGGTGGATTTCATACCTTATCTCATAATTTATGTCAGCAAAACAAAAAGTATGGCATATATCTGGGACAGTCCAATCATAATACAATTGTAAAAAATACCTGCCAACTCAATCAACGCACTGGTATGCATTTGACACAATCCCAAAACAATGTCATTTATAAAAATATTGTGAAATATCATTCCAAATATGGATTAAATCTATCATACAACAGTAATAACAATATCATATTTTTAAATTCGTTTATCAGCAATGACTGTGGAAATGTGTATTCCAAATGGAGTGCCAATACATGGCAAAAGACATCGCCAGTCAATCATTCTTTGGGGCATGGTTTTTTGGGAAATTACTTTGATGATCATCCCCTTAATGACCGGAATGAAGATGGCATTACCGATACATTTTATATGTTGCCCAACAACATAATTTCAGCGTATCCCCTTTCAAATCCTCCTGAAAATTATGAGTGTGAGACACAAATAATTGATCATAATAATCAGTTGATATCAGATGAAAGGGCTGAGATGCCATCAAAATGTATGTGCGCTGCGGGTCAAACTGTTTTGTTTCAGTCTTCACCAGAACGTCATGGACAATTGGAATGGACTCAACAACATGCCCAAACAGGGAATATCTGTTTTGTTTCGCCCATTCAATTAAATCATCAGTTAATTCTTCAATTGGGAAAGGTGAATACCCAAGGCATTTTTACAAAAGCCGGCCAGGGGCATATAATTGTTGGTAATGGGAAAAAAGTCAATTTTCCATTTTGTTTATTTCCAGGCCACTTTTTAATTGATACCAACGAACAGTTTGCCTTTCAGGTCACCAATAAAAGTCCTATTGATTATAGTATCTGGATTGGTGGCGCGCATACGCACATAACGCCTTATGAACATCAAAGCGCTTCCCCGCATACATGGATTGTTGGAAACGATGCCACTTTTCGTTCCATTCAATCTGCACTGGATTTACTGGCTGATTTTCAAACAGGCAAGGCTGTGACACTGACTGTTTTACCTGGAACATATACCGAGAATATCAAAATTGAGCGTCCTGTTTCATTGATTTCTGCCAATGGATATACGCAAACATCAATTGCAGCCCGACGCTCAGATCAACATGTGATTCATATTCAATCAGATAATGTGAAAATAGAGGGCTTTCGCATATATGGTGCAAACAGAAATAATGCATCAGGCCTTTGCATTGATCGGGGCGTTGCCAATTGTTACATTGCAAACAATCGGATGGGAATGGACAATATGCATACCAACGATTATGGCATTATCATTCATGCCAGTATCAAAAATACATTGATTCACAATCACTGTATTGCCAATGAAAAACATGGCATATGGATGCAAACCGCATTTATGAATCGACTCGTCAGTAATGCCTGTTTTCAAAATAAGGGTACAGGCATGTATGTTACAGATTCACTACTGAATCACTTTACACGTAATATTTGTGAAAATAATGGTCATGATGGCATTCATTTGATCAAGTCATCACGAAATGACATGCAATTCAATGTGTTTGCAACCAATGACAATATTGGGCTATTTATGGATGAAAACAGTTTTATCAATCAAATTTACCTCAATGATTTTGTATTGAATCAAAAACATAATGTTTTTTCACAGGGTGTCAATCAATGGACATCCGAAACAAAAAAAACGTATCAATACAGCAACAACATATTGACCAACCATATGGGCAATTATTATGGTGACTTTTCCGGACAGGATAATGATCATAATGGCTTGATAGATACACCTTTCATCGATAATGGTATGGATCATGCCGATGCGCACGCGCTGATTCGTCCATATACGTTCTATGAATTTATACAGACAACCCCGTCAGTTATTCTGGCAAAACATAAGAAAAAAACTGTGAAAAAGAAAATCATTTCTTCGATAACACCCGGTATGGAAAAAGAAGAACAGCCAGAAATACCAATCTCTAAAAAAGAACATCAACAGGAAAGAGAAACTGCGCGAACAAAGAATTTTGTCAAAATAGAGAAATCGTCACGTCCGATTAAACCAGACCAATCAATGCAACCCATTTTTCTTTTTACAGATGTTCCCGCCCGGGGCAATCGCCTGAAAAACCTAAAAGGACTTGTCCTCAATGTGGCAGCAGAATCGCATCATATTGCGGTCTATATTCATATTGATGGGAAAGGATGGCAAAGCAAGCCTTATCCCGCATCACCAATGACAGCTATTCAGCCTGATGGCCGCTGGGAATGCGATATTACGACATCAGCATTTGATCAACGTGCCGATATCATTGTCGCTGTTTTGTATGTTTCAGATATTATTCCGCCAACACTCATGAATGCCCCTGTTTTGCCAGATACAGTCTTTGAAAAGGGGATTGGCTTTGTTCGAAATGAGCGATGATATGATACTGATTCCTTTTCATTCATGTATTACTGCTCAATTTATTTGCAGACACAAACGTTTCTCCATTGAAGCCCATTATCAAGGCGAACGTATCTGGGCCCATACCAACAATACAGGCGCAATGATGGGTTTACTGAGGCCCGGGCAGGATATTTTACTATCTCGTTCACACAATCCAAAAAGAAAACTTCCCTATACTTTGGAGCTGGTAAATGTTCGGGACATGTGGGTGGGAGTAAACACTTTGACCCCAAATCGAATATTAAAACTCGCCTGGCAATATAGACAAATGAAAGAACTTTTGCCTTATGATCAATTTTTACCCGAAGTAAAATATGGCAACAGCCGGTTTGATGCCTGCGTAAAAAACGCGCATGATAAATGCTGGATTGAGGCTAAAAATGTGACCCTTGTTGAAGACGATATAGCCGCTTTTCCTGATGCCATTACCACAAGGGGCCAAAAACATCTGAAAACATTGATACAAATGAAAAACAGCGGTATGGAAACTGCCCTGTTTTTCTTTATTCAACGTACAGATGGTAAATGCTTTGCACCTGCTGATTATATTGATGCCAGATACGCGGATCTTTTTGTTGATGCCATGCGCGCAGGCGTACAAATATGGCCATATCAAGCGATTATCACGACCGAAGGCATTGGAATTGGCGAAAAAATTGATATTCTTGAAAAGCTGTAACTAAGGAATATTCGAATAATAACGTTTCCATTCTTGTTCCCATGCTCAGCAGCCCTTGTACTTCTCACGTAAACGTCCAATGGATATACAACACACAGAAAAAAAGGTCGTGTAGAGACGTAGCATGCTACGTCTCTACAGTACATTTACCTCAAAACGAAAAATATCAATAATGGGGAAGTTATTTTCAGAGAATCTCATAGTAAAAATATTGGCAGGCTGTAAAAATGACTTGACAATAGTAGCGGTATAAGTCATGTCATTTAAAAGTTCAATAAAAAATTCAATGCCAAATTATTCAGGGAGGTGTGCCATTGCTTACCCATAAAATTTTTATTTCAGCGATTTTGATTATATTTGTAGCGATTCATCTGATGTTATCAGTCAACTACATTAAGTCGATCACAGCAAGTGATGCTTCAACTGTAGCCGCTTTATTTGTTCATAGTGAAATGCAACGCACCATGTCCTTGGTTGTAAACAAAAAATCATATGCGCATTCAATCAGGCAGGCAGACTTATTTTTGGAAAAAATTGTTGGGCGGTTTAAATCACAAATCAATTCCGATGCCTTTATCCAGATTCACTGGATTGATACGCAATGGAAATATTTTAAGACGTTAATTGATAAATATGATGATACCCCTATTGATCTCAATCAACAGAAAATGGAGACCCATTGCGATCGTTATTGGAAAACACTGACCCAGGTGATCAATAATAAAGCGCAAGGACATTCATTTTCTCAGATGATTGCCACCCATGCGCTGGTTGCAATACTTTTTATTCCATTGATATTTATTATCATCCGCAGATATATCTCAACGAACAATGATATTGTCAAAAATTACGACCCGCTGACACATATTTATAATTCAAGAATGTTCTATCGGTTGATTGCCCAGGAAATTGCAAAAACAGAACGTTATGATCGCGCGCTGAGTCTGGTTATTTTTGATGTTGATTTTTTCCGACGAATTAACGATTTTTTTGGTCATAAGGTGGGGGATGATGCGCTGGAACAACTGGCCAATCTTGTGGATCAACATATTCGTAAAAGTGATTTATTTTGCAGGGTGGGGGGGGAAGAATTTGCGATCATTGCCTCAGAAACAGACATTCAACAAGCCATTATTCTTTCCGAAAAAATTCGAAAACTCATTTCCGGTCATACGTTTAAGACTGTCGGACGAATTACTGTCAGCTTGGGCGTTGTTCAGTCTAAAGATAATGATACACCTGAAACCATGTATAAACGCGCAAATGAACGTTTGCAAATTGCCAAAACAAAAGGTCGAAATCGAACCATTGCAAAAGATTATTCAGAATAATTGATTGATTGTTAAAACATAATATTTTCAGACATGGTAGGTTTTCCATGACAAAATGTATACCATACATCAATATGATGATTGTCTTTACGGCCATAAATGTTTGGGCTGGCCATAAATTTTTGAAATCAATTGATATAATGATCTTAAATGGAAAATTTGAAAGCGCAATTTTCGAACTTGATATCTTACAAACCAAATATCAACCTGCATCAGATGAAGATATTCAAATAAAACTATTAAAAGCCAACGCATTAAAAGCACTTGGACGACACAGACAGGCCTTAAAAATTTTGTTACCCATCAAGCCAAGAATTAATCAATATTCGCCTGAAATTGAAATACGTTTTTATAATACATTGGGCAGTATTTATTCGTATTTTTCCATGCCCACAAAGGCATCAGAACTTTTGCAAAAAGCACTCAAATTATCGAAACAATCCGGTCGGAGTGTACTTTTGTATTGTGAAACACTCAATGAAATAGGTTTGCTGTATTATTCGCATTTGGATAAAATCCACTATTACGAGTCCGCCATCAATGCCTTTAACCAGGCAATCATATTCAGCAGTCAAGTATCAGAAAATAATTTTCATGCGCAGTTAATGATCAACCTGGCAAAGGTATATGTCAAAAAGAACTTTCCAACTCATTTTAACAAACGAATGCAATCCTTAAAAGATGCGCATCATTATATTTCTAAACTATCGGATACGTTTCGAAAGGGATGCTTGATGCTTGAAATTGCCGGACTTTATGAATTGATTGTGTTAAATACCAAAAAAGATCACACAGATAGAATGCGTCAGGCCCATCAAATATACTTGGAAACTGAAAAATTAAATCAAAAAATTAATGATAATCGTTTGGCGTCAAGATTGTATTTTCAAATGGGTGGATTGTACGAAAGCGCGAAACAATTTGATGATGCCATTCTCCTCACACAAAAAAGTCTATTTTATGCCCAAGAAACAAAGGATATGTATTTATTATATCAAAATAACTGGCAGATTGGGCGTCTGTACAAAAACACCGGCAAGATACATAAGGCGATCAATCATTACAATAGGGCCATCAAACAACTTTCTCCCATTCGTAACAAAATCTATCATAGCGGACTGACAAAAAGAAATGGTTTTGAACAGCAAGTAAAGCCTGTTTATCTCGAATTATCAGAAATTTTCTTTGATCTCGCTGCATCTGTTGCCCCCCATAACAACAATAAAAAATATTCAGAATATATTATAAAAACCTGGGAAACGCTGGATGAAGTTAAAACTGCCGAGTTGGAAGATATATTTGATGATCCATGCGTGACACATAAAAAGGAAAACAACTTACAACTTGATAGTGATTTGGGAGATGTTGCAGTTATTTATTTTATTCCATTTTCGGAAAACCCGGGATTGATCATGCGTTTACCAAATGGATTTAAGCATTTGCGTTTGAAAATTGATACAAAGACATTCAATAAAATGATCTACCGGCTTCGTAAAGATATACCCGGCTGGGGGCTCTTTGAGGAAGATGCGGCAAAATTATATGAACTGATTATTGCGCCAATATATAATGATCTTAAACACCAGGACGTCAAAACACTGGTTGTTGCATCTGATGGTGCGATGCGTCTGTTACCTTTTTCCATATTTTTCAGTCCTGTTGATCAATTTCTTATCGAAGAATTTGAAGTCGTAACAATACCGGCCCTGCATTTAACACGTCTGGGCAAAACAAATCGGCAATCGCCCAATGCGCTGCTCTGTGGCATTACTCAGGCGCATTCAATTGGTAAATTTAAATTTGACGCCTTACCCCGCATTTCAAAAGAGTTGAAAACAATCAAAGGTATTGTTCCGGGCGATATTCTTATGGATGAAGATTTTTCAGTATCCAATTTACAATCAAAAATTAAAGAAAAAAAATATTCAATTGTGCATTTGGCTACGCATGGCGAATTTGGCAGTATTCCTGAAAAAACATTTCTGCTGACCCATAACAGTAAATTAACAATGAACCATCTGGAAAAATTGATGAACCAGACGAAATCATCAATAATTGATCTGTTGACACTCAGTGCCTGCCAAACAGCAATTGGAGATGAGCGGGCCGCATTTGGATTGGCTGGCGGTGTAGTGAAAGCCGGAGCAAACTGTTCCATTGCAACACTATGGTCTGTTGATGATTATGCATCACAAAAAATAATTTCAGAATTTTATCGCAATGTCTACAAGAAGAATTATTCTAAAGCCAAAGCCATGCAGCAGGCGCAATTATCCTTAATTGAAAAAATTCAGTTCTGGCATCCGGCGGTTTGGAGTGCGTTTCTGGTTATTGGCAATTGGTATTGATTTGTGTTATGATTCAAGTTATTATGAAACTTATTATCGAAAGGATACATCTTTATGATAAAAATATTAATCATTTCTTTGTTGGTATTGGATGCTGTTATCATTCTTTTGTTTGTCATATTCATGCGGCGATTTGTTCGCCATGATCATGCAGAAAACATTGCAAAGGAACAACTTGAAGAAATTTTACAGCCTACCCTGACTGAAGCCAAATCCATTTCCTACAAACTGGAAGTATTACTGAAAGAAAAACAAAAACTTGTCACAGCATTAACAGAAAAATTGGACCAAAGGATTGCGAAGGTTAGCGCTGTTTTTGAACAACCTGTCAAGAAACAGGAATATCCAGTTAACAATAATCAAAGTAATTATGCGTCAGGTAAAGGAAAAAGTAAAAATTTTAAAGACTTTCAGGATGATGTCATTCGTTTATCCCGACAGGGGATGCCTGCGGATCAAATCGCCATTCAGTTAGAAGTCAGCAAGAATGAAGTAGACCTTATATTATCATTAAGAAAAAATATTGAGCAGGTGAGAGATATTACTACAGAAATGGAACAAGAAGATACCTTTGAACAATTGTCATTTTCACAACCTGCAAACACAAAACAATCACCCTTAATTAAAGATATTTTGAAAAAGAAAGCGCAAAAAACATCAAGAATTAAGGCATCAAAGCCTTCCCATGACACAAGCCCCAAAAAAAGTGGAATTGCGTTTGAATCACGTCCCAATTCAGATGCCATCAATGCAGATGAAATCTTAAAATTATCCAGAAGTGGGCTTCAAACAGATGCCATTGCAAAGAAATTAGGGGTTGCCAAAGGGGAAGTCGATCTGGTATTAAATTTAAAGAATAAATTTCAAACAATCGGACAAAATTATAATAAATTGAATGCATATAAGTAGCACGATTATGAAACATTGAGGTCTTATGATTAGAAGCCTTCAAGATTTGATTGTTCAGCATCGGGCAGCGATCAATGCGCAAAACAAACAAAATAGTACCGGATTATCCCTTCGTAAAGGTGATGTTGTCAGCGGTAAAGTGTTGGACTTTCATCGGTCCGGTCAGGCAAAATTATTGGTGATGGGCAAAGAACTTACCGCCCAGACCACAGTGACGCTTGCCAAAGGACAAACCGCTCAATTTCGAGTGGAACAAACCCAACCCCACTACATTTTTAAAGTTTTTGCTTCGTCAACCGCACAGCAAAGCATGATGCAACTGATGGGTGGATCTGCCATGCAGGCATCGCCTTTTCAATTATTCAATGACCTGTTTCACATGATGAAAAACAATCCAGAAAAGGCCAATGAAAAGCTGATGATACAAATGATGCATCTTTTTTCACAATTGGCGATTAAGCCAGGGGATTCAATTACACCCTATTATTTAATGGCTTTTCTTCAACGATCAGGACTGCTATGGGAGAATAAGTTGAAACAGTGGGCGTCATCCCAAAAGAATTTATCATCAGAAAAATTTAGAAAATTGATTCAACAGGATTTAAAGGCGCTGACACTCGATACATTAATCAAGACGCCTGATGATCATTTGGATATCAAACTGGGCCTTGAACAAATGATCGAACAATTTGAACAATGGCAATTATTCAATCATAAAACATTGACCGAACATGGAAAATTATATTTTATGCTGCCATTGTTGTTTGACAATATGTTCCATACCGGAGAATTATTGATTGATGTTTCAGATATGAAAAAAGGAGGCAAGGATACATCAACCTCCATGCTAAAAACCACATTGTTATTGAAAATGTCACGTATTGGTCCGGTAAAGGTCGAAGCTGTATTATTACAACGTCAATTGCGTCTTGATTTCTGGCTGAGTCAACAAGAAACGATTGAGTTGTTTAAAAACCATGAAACTGTTTTGACTGATGCCCTGGGGATTCATGGTATTTATATCCAGTTAACACAATATCATCTGAAAGATGAGCATGAGCTGGGTGAAATGTCCTTACTTCATGATATCTCACGTACAAGTCAACATTTAAGCACTTTTGCATAGGAATTCTCTGAAAATAAGTTCCCCTTTTTAAAAAATGTTCATCGGGGTTTTTGTTCTGTAGAGACGTAGCATGCGACGTCTCTACGTGCCAAACTATTATACGTTCAAGATAAATGGGGAACTTATTTTTCGAGTATTCCATAGAAACAAAAACCGGCATACCATATGAGCAAAACTGAAAACATATACGAATACAAACAAAGTCATTTCAATATATTCTTTAGTTTTGTCATCGGTAACGCATTGCGTTGCCGGTGACAGGAAGCAACCCGGTATCAAGAATCAATCACCCATTGACATATGAAATAATCTGTTTATAATGATACCTTGAATTCGTTGGGGGAAACCATGAAAAAGAAACATACAAGATTATCCCGAAATTATCGATTCTCAAGCTGTTAATAAGGAATGCTCGAAAAATAATTTCCCCTTTTATCTTTAACATATAATCCTTTGGCACGTAGAGACGTAGCATGCTACGTCTCTACAGAACAAAAACCCCGATGAACATTTTTTCAAATGGGGAACTTATTTTTCGAGCATTCCTAAATGGAGTTCGGATATTTGATGAAAACAAATATTTCTGAAATTTTATTGAAAGCTATTCAAAGCCATAAAGATGGTCATCATGAGCAAGCGATATCATTATATCAAAAAGTGCTGGATATGGCGCCTGAAAATACTGATGCGCTGCATTTTTTAGGGATTGTGTATTGTGAACTGAAAAATTATGAAGTTGGCATCAAATTAATAAAAAAAGCTATTGAAATCTTTCCCAATTATTATTTATATCATCTTAATTTAGGACATATATTCTATAAGCAAAAACAATTTCAAAACGCCATACATCATTACCAGAAATCACTGGAGTTAGAAAAGAAAAATGCTGACATACACTGCCATATTGCCACTTGTTATGTTAAATTACAAGATCATCCTTTAGCCATAAAATACTATAACAGTGCAATTCAAATCAATCCTTTAATGTATCAAGCTCATTTTGAACTTGGTTTGGTACTGGAAAAAACAGGGCAACTGGAAAATGCGTGCAAACACTATCAAAAAGCAAGTTTAATCAACCCTGATGCATCAGAGCCTTATTACAATATCGGGCAAATTTTTAATAAAGCATATAGATTCTTGAAATCAATCTCATATTTTAAAGCAGCTATTAAAAGAAATCCATTGAATTTTGAGGCGAACAAAGCAATTGCTTGTGCATTCGCTAACATTGCTGAGATAGAAGAAGCAATGATTCACTATCGAAGAGTTATACAGATTAAGCCTGATAACAGGCTCGCTCAAAACGCCTATCTAACAACCCTAAATTTTCATCCTGATTTATCACCTGAGTTTATTACAAGCGAATATTATCGATTAAGCGAAAAAGATAACCAAAAACAATATGAGAGTTTACCCTTGAAATATAGTCGGTCGGAAAGAATTCGGATAGGTTATTTATCGCCTGATTTCAGACTACATCCTATGGCTTTTTATGTTGAAACTCTCATTAAACATTATAATAGGAATAAATTTGAAGTTGTATGCTATAATGATACACATACGCCTGATAACATTACCGAATATTTTTCTAAACTTCCTGAAAGATGGTACAATACTGCCGATATGTGCGATGAAGAACTTATTAAATTAATAAAAAAAAATAAAATTGAAATTTTAATTGATTTAGCTGGACGATCACTTGGCAACCGCCTGACAGTTTTTTCACAAAAACCTGCTCCCATTCAAATGACCTATGTTGGATTTAAGAATACAACTGGACTTAAAGCCATTGATTACAAAATTACAGATAAGTGGGCTGATCCCCCTGGAAAAACAGAACATTTACATTCTGAAAAGCTCTTGCGGCTTTCATGTAGTCACGTATGCTATACGCCACCACAATGGACAGGGAATTCGGTATCACAATTACCGAAATTACAGAACAAATATATTACATTTGGATCGTTAACTAATTTTGAAAGGATTAACAAAACTGTATTGGGTCTCTGGAGAAATATTTTACACAATATTCCGAATGCGCATCTGGTTATTCAGTCAAAACCTTTTTACGAAGAAGCATTTAAAGAGATAATTTACAAGTTTTTTTTAGACAATCATATTATAAGAGAAAGAATAAAACTTGTTCCCTTCTCATCAATGAAAGAACATTTGGATCTTTATAACGAAATAGATATCGCTCTAGACACCTTTCCGGATAATGGCTCCTGTACGACCTGTCATGCACTTTGGATGGGCGTTCCTGTTATTTGTTTAGAAGGAAATTCATACGCAGGGCGAGTGGGGGTTAGCATTCTTTCCAACCTTGGACATGAAGAGTGGATTGCAAAAACGTATAATGAATATATCCAGATTGCTATAAAATTATCACAAGATACGGGTCAACTTATGGATATAAGAAAAAATCTTAGGAATGAAATACGATTGACAATTGGAAATTCAAAACGTTTCATGCAATCTCTTGAGGCGGCTTTTTTAAATGTATTAGAAGCAACACTATAAACACCTATAAACACCGCGCGCGACCCGATAAATTTTGTTCTTTTCACACAACCGATAGACCGCATTGTAAAGGCGCTGTCTATCTTCAATACCGGTTCTTTTTTGTAAAGTTGGAATATCGATGCCTTTTCGACTTCGTTTGATCACCTTAAGAATCATATCCAATTCTGATAATTTCGTGGCTTTTTGTGTTCGTGTGTCAGGTGAATTATTTTGAATCTTAGTTTTTGAGCGCTTTTTTTTAGGTGTTTGCTTTTTCTTTTTGACTTTGGGCTGCACGATTTCTTTCTTTTCAGGCTTTTCAGTCGATTTATCCGGCGCGGATTCCATGTCAATACCAAAAACATCGGATATATCAATATCATCCATCACACGTTCTGATTTCTTTTTTGCTCTTTCCAATAATTGATTGGTATTTTCTTTTACCGCCTGTGCAACCAGATCATTACCATTCACGCCTCTGAGCTTAAAAAAAAGCATGGGATCGTCATCAAGCCGGGTGCCAATTCCATAAAGAACAGCAGCGACATGTTTGCACATTGAAGCCCAATCCGGACAACTACAGGAAAAGTTGATTGCTTTTGGCGTGGGAAACAATCCCGAGTCCTTTGATGTAAAAACATCTGCCAGGACTTTTGGAAATTTGCCATGTAGCAACTCCTGCAAGGAATCAATTTTGCCAACGCATAACAATTTGATATCATTCCACGTAGATTTTGAAATCTTTTGGATAACAATTTGAACGTCATAAGGTTCATAATCCCCACCCTGCACCAGCGCCGAAACTTCTCCAGCCCTGATTTTCAAGTCCAGCACTGCCCCATGTCTTAAATAGCTTCGCCCCCTTCCCACGCGGTTTTCAAAGTCGGCATATTTGGTCAGATTATCGTTCCACGCTTTTCCCCACCAGGTTTTAGCGAGGGTTCTGCCCTGAATGATCACTGGTTGAATTGATGGATCTTTTTTTTTCAGCATGTTGCGTTTTTTAGTGGCAGAGGCTTTTTTCTCAGCAACACTGACATATTTTGGAAATCGAAAATACCCCATGCTTTTCCTCCAAATAAAAGGGTTGTTATAGTTTCAAGCGAAACATGTCCATTATTTTGTGATTATCCATTTCTGTAATCCAGGCTTCTCCAGTAGACGCAATGATCTCACTGGACAGTTGCTTTTTGTCCTCAATCATCTGATCAATTTTTTCTTCAATGGTTCCGCGTGTGATGAACTTATGAACCATCACATTTTTGTTCTGGCCAATTCGAAAGGCCCTGTCTGTCGCCTGATTTTCAATAGCAGGGTTCCACCATCGATCAAAATGAATAACATGGTTGGCGCGGGTTAAATTCAGTCCGACCCCGCCCGCTTTTAGCGATAATACCATAAATGGCACATAGTCGTCACCTTGAAATTGATCAATCAGTTGTTTTCTTTTTTTCACAGATACGCTGCCATGAAGAACCAGACCCTGTCGCTGAAAAATTGTGGATAAAAAATTTGCCAGATGATTTGTAATTTCTTTAAATTGAGTGAACACCAACACACGTTCTCGTTTTTCAACAATGGTTTCGCAGATTTCTTTTAATCGTAAAAATTTGCCGCTGTGTTTTTCTTCATATGTGTCAATGCCAAGATATTGATCTGGATGATTGCATAGTTGCTTGAATTTAGTCAAGGCCGACAGAATAACTCCTTTGCGCTGAATGCCTTCAGTTTTTTTAATAGTTTTCTCAATGTCTGAAACAATTTTTTGATACAAGACGATTTGTTTTTTAGAAAGCTCGGCAAATGTTTTCATTTCTATCTTGTCTGGCAGGTCCGAAATAATCGATTTGTCGGTTTTTAAACGCCTTAAAATATAAGGTCGAATGATTCGTCTGAGTCGTTTAAATCCTTGAGGCGTGTTTTTTAATCCCTTGATAAAGTCAGAAAATTCCTTTTTTGTTCCCAAAAGACCAGGATTTAGAAAATCGAATAATGACCATAAATCTCCCAGGCGGTTTTCGATGGGTGTACCTGTCATGATAATCCGATTATGGCTGTTAAGTTTTTTGATCCCTTTCGTTTGTTTGGTGTTGGGATTTTTGATTGCCTGAGCTTCATCCAGAATAATATATCGAAAACAAATGGATTGCAGCCATTCATATCGATAGGAGAGGGCATAGGTTGTGATAACAAGGTCAAATGTTTGTATTTCGTCCAATTTTTGGTCAGGGGAGAAACCTGATGCATGAAATCCTGGATGCGCGACAAAATATTTTAAGATCGGATAAAAGTGCTGAATTTCATTCATCCAGTTGGTAATCAAGGAGGCCGGCAAAATCAGCAGACAGGGGGAGCGATTTTTGTCTTTATTGATTACGTTCAGGAATGCCAAAAGCTGAACAGTTTTGCCCAATCCCATGTCATCAGCCAGGCATGCGCCAAAATTGAGCTTATGAAGATAATGTAACCAGTTCAGTCCTTTTTTTTGATAATCGCGAAGGCTTGCTTTGAAACCAGGTTGAAGATGGACTGTGCCTGTCTTATCAGGATTTTTCAATTTTTTCATGACTGAATCAAACCATTTGCCATTGGAAATGCTTATCTGCTCTTCATCAACGTCTTGAATATCAATTAACTTATGCGGATTAAGCTGAAACTGCATGGCCTCACGAATGGTCAAACCTTCATCCATTAATTTTTTGGCTTTTTCATAAGCTTCAATAGTTTGTTTGAGTTTGTCATGATCCACCGGTATCCATTTATTTTTGAGAAAGGCCAGCCCATCAGATTCTGCCAATAGTTTTTTGGCCTCTGATGGTGTTAATTCAAGCCCGCCAATGAAAATTCTGGCATTGAAATTTAAAATCGCATCCATTCCCAAAAGAGAAGGTTTTTTTTCGCCCAGGCTGATGGACAGCTTTGATGACGTTCCTTTTGGTTTCCACCAGTTGGGAATCCGACATAAGATACCAGAATCCTCATACATTGGGATTTCCTTTAAAAACGCATAGGCTTCTTTTGGTGTCCAGGCAAGGGGATGAAACAGTTCGCCAGTTTCAATCATATCAGTAATTAAGGAACTATGTTCCGCCGCTCGATAGACTGTTGTGAGTAGTTCCATGAGTTTGTCCTGGTCTTTTCCATACTCCTGAAGTGCATATTTGAGCGGCAAATGTCTGGATTTTCCTTGTGTATTCAACCGGGTTGAATATGTCACCAAGAAGGCAAAGGGTTTGTCATCCTGTTTGTTTTCAACCAGATGAAAGTAGATGCGTCCAATTAAATGGATATCAGACTGAAAGGTCTGAATAAAGGATTCAACGCTGCCAGCATAATTACGAATTGCGGTCACAAAAAAATTGTGGAGCCTTTCCCAGAAAACATCAAGGAAATCATCATTGATATATTCCGACCCAGGTACCATTGGAACTTGCTCCAGTAATACAGCCCGATCAGATTCTGGAAGTACAACCAACACATTTTCTCGCAGTAATTCGAGTTCAGATGTTTTGCGCAAGTGTTGCGTAAAACACTGGGAGATTTGTCTGAGAAAGGTTAAGGATGGCGACACAGTAACCAGCGGATCACTCAATCCGAGTCGCAAAAGCCAGTCATCTTTATCGTTACGATAACTTGAAAATAACTCATCCTGCAGGTTGGAAGAGGATTTGGAGATACGATCTTTGCTGTTTTCCCACTCTAACTGGATGGTATGTTCGGGTGAAATGTATGCGTTTAAATATTGATTCATGATTTTCGTTCCCTGTTTTACGTATATAAGAAATGCTCGAAAAAATTAGTTCCCCATTTATTGGGGGTAGCAAAATGTGGAACATATTTTCAGAGCATTCCAAAGATTCCGCACCTTTTAAATATTCTTACATTTGTAATAGTTAATTCAGCTCGCAACATAACATTCTTAACTTGTTAATAAATTCCTTTCGATCAATGGGTTTTGACACATAGTCATTCATACCGGCATCAAAACATTGTTCTTTATCTCCTTTAAGGGCGTTGGCTGTCATGGCGATAATCGGGATATCTTTCCATTCAGATTGTTTTCGAATTTCTCGGGTGGCTGTTAATCCATCCATTTCAGGCATTTGAACATCCATTAAAATGATATCGTATTGTTTTTTATGAAGGGCTTCAATTGCTTGTTTGCCATTTTCGACTGTATCCACTTGGGTGAATGTTGCTATTTTGAGAATTTCAAGGGCAACATGACGATTGAACATATTATCTTCGGCAAGCAAAATAGCAATATGATCATAGGTTTGATTTTCATCTTTTTCAGTAAGCTTTTCAGAAATTTCAAATGATGTAGATTGCCCTGAAACCATCTTTTGAAGCACAGTTGATACACGACGCAACATGAGCGGTTTACTAATAAATTCTGCGATGCCTTCAAATTCATTTTGTACATTCATATCGCCCATCAAGACCACAGGCACAGCTTTTATTTCAGAAGATTTTTTCATCTTTTCCAGCATTTTTTGGATGTCCGGCATGTGAGCATCCAGAAAAATGATATGAATTGGCCGATTCTCATTGATCATGCTATACAAAATGGCAATGGCTTCATCGCCAGAGCTGGATTTTTCAGTAATACAGCCATAGGATTGAATCATTTCATCAATGGTCATCAGTGCATGTGGATTGTCATCAACAATCAAAATGCGCTTGTTTTGTACATCAGGTAAGTATTGGGTGGATTGGATATCTGCTTGAAGTCCAAAACTGGCAGTAAATGTAAACGTGCTGCCTTTGTTTTCGATGCTTTCAGCCCATATTTGTCCATTCATCAATTCAACCAGTTGTTTGCTGATGGTCAGACCGAGACCTGTTCCACCAAATTTTCGCGTGGTTGAATTATCGGCTTGTGTGAATGGATCAAATAATTTTTTCAAGTTATCTTTTGAAATCCCAATGCCTGTATCTTTCACAGAAATTGCCAGACGCGCCTCCTGATTCGTTTTTTGAACCACCATGACTTGAATAAAGATTTCGCCATGCTCTGTAAATTTAATTGCATTGTTCGTTAAATTCACAATAATCTGTTTCAATCGAAGAGAATCTCCCACCAGATTATCCGGTACATTGGCGGCAATATGAATAATTAGCTCCAGACTTTTTTGTGCGGTCCTATCTCGGAACATGTCTGCAATGGAATGAAAAATATTCTGGACATTAAAGGGGACTTCCTCAAGTTCCAGTTTACCCGATTCAACTTTTGACAAGTCCAAAATATCATTGATAATTTCCAATAATGAATTGCCTGATGTTTTAATTATCGATAAATATTCCCGCTGACTTTCATCAAGCCTGGTGTCCAACACCAGATCAGTCATGTTGATTACAGCATTCATAGGGGTTCGAATTTCATGACTCATGTTTGCAAGAAATGCACTTTTGGCTTGATTGGCAACCTCGGCTTCAAAAGCCATTTTATCGGCCATTTCTTGTGCCTTTTTTCTTTGTTCGATTTCCAGGCGCATAAGATCATTGGTTTTTGTCAGTTCTTTTGTGCGCTCATTGACAATTTCTTCAAGCCGATAGCGATGCTCATTGATGGTGTCAAGCATACTGTTCAAAGCGAATCCAAGATGGGCAATTTCATCTTTTGATTTGGAATGAAAACGTGCTTGTTCATTCCCTGCCTGTACTTTCATGACCACTTCCCAAAGCCGACGAATGGGTTTGATGACCTTTCTTGCAATAATATCAATAATAAAAAGTAATGTAATGGCTGAAATTACGATAGATATAATCATCCAGCGAAAAATGCTTTCTTTCAGATGATTTCCCATTTTAATTGTTTGATGTCCCAAATCTTCAGCCGTTTGAGAAATAACAGAAAAGCGATCCATCAATTCCTGACTTAATTCATCAAACTGATTATTAATAATGCGAATATCTTTTTCTATTCGGAAGTGTTTACTGATGAGTTTATCAAGCTTTTGGATGTAGGAGGCCACACGTTCATCCATAATATCAGTTTTTTCGAGTTTTTTAGAAAAAAAAGAAAAAACCATTCGCAATGCCTGATATTCGGAACTGGTTTTGTTTTGAATGTAGCGATCCAAAAAGCGATCCAGGTTAATGAGCGGTTTGAGAAGTGAATATTCATTTGTCCGCCAAATCGAAGAACTAAGAACTTGAAAACTTGAATCAACCTTTGTTTGACTCAAACGTTGATCTGTTTCTAACTGAGTCAGACGATTAAAGGCTTTTTCATAACGCGCCAGGACATCAGTGACCGGTTTTGTTTTTCCTTCAAATTCTTTGTCAAAGGGTTTGGCGTTAAAATTGTCTAATTGTTCTCTGATCTGTTGAATGGTTTTACCAAATTGCTTTTCTGCTTCATCATGACTCTGAGTCTGTACCGCACTTTCCCAAAAACGAAGTTTCCAGAAATCCTGTTTAATTTTCTGAATATCTTTTTCAATGTAGGCCGCCTTCTGAACTTTTTCTGCACCTGTGGTTAATTCTTTTATAAAAATAGCAAGTTCTATGTATCCCACACAAAAAATCAATACCAACAGGCCGACAATAAGATAAAAACGTTGTTTTGTACTGACAATCATTTCGTTTCCAATTATCGATCAATGACCAGTAAATCTACAAGAAAAAAAGGCTCCAGAGAAGTTCCTTGCAGATACTGGGCCGCATGTTTGATTGTCAAAAAACCCATTTTATATGGATTCTGAGCGATTGTTGCGGACAGTTGATTCTTTTTAACTTTTGCAACAGCTTCAGGGATTGCATCAAAACCAACTGTCACAGGCAATGGTTTGTTCATCTTTTGCAATGCTTGAATGGCGCCAATAATCATTTCATCATTGTGTGCAAAAATGGCATCAACATGAAAACCTTTTTTCATGATGTGATTGATGACATCGCGAGCCTTATCCCGATTGAAAAAAGCAACCTCTCTTGCAATAATTTTCAAATCAGGGTACTTTTTTATTGTGTCATTGAATCCCTTTCCGCGATCATGCGCTGCGGATGTTCCTGGAGACCCCTCAAGTTCAAGAATTTTTCCTTTTTGATTCAGTTTTCTTGCAATAAATTCTGCTGCCATTCTGCCACCATCCATATTATTGGATTCTATATGACAGATCACTTTTTCAGGAATTGCCGATTTTCGATCCACAGTCATAACTGGAATGCCTTCAGCATGAGCGAGTTCAATGGCTGGCAACACACTTTCTGCATGTGTGGGGTTAATAATGATAATATCTGATTTTTTTTCAATATAAGATTGAATATCAATCAATTGCCTGGCATCATCATTATTGGCAATTGTGGTCTCCAATTGCAAGCCAAACAGTGCAGCAGCATGAGACGCCCCATCAAGCAATTGCTTAAAAAAAGGTGTGCCATCTGCCAGCGATAATGACACTTTTTTATCAAAACTATCATAAGTAATGAGATCAATGGGTATTTTTGTCAATCTGGGAAGTTTTTTGTGATGCATCCCCTTTGAAGCCAGCATCACGCCATATTCACCCATCATTTCTGGATGCTGTTCAATAGTGGCATGCATGCGTTTGATTCTCATTTCCGAGCGGGCTTCCTCAATATTGTCATAGCCCCCAATCAATATATCACCGGTCAGCCCAAACATGTCTAATGATTGGATTGCGCCAATGGCCATACTATCATTCGCACAGAATATGGCATCAATTTGTGCATGTTTTTGAATCAGTTTTGTAACCCGAGAAAGGGCTTCATCAGTATGCCAGTTGGCACTTTCACTGGCAACAATTTTGATATGACTGTTTTTTGTAATGCTGTCAATAAAGCCATTCTTTCTCAGGTCAGCATTTTCAACTCCCCGAATGCCCTCAATCACCAAAACCCGCCCTTTTTGCCCCAACTTTTTCTTTAGATAATTACCCACAAGACTGGCACCTTGATAGTTATCAGATCCCACAAAGGGAATGGCGATATTCAATTTTTTCATCGTTGCTTCATGAAAGGGATTGTCAATATTGACAACCACAATCCTCTGATCAAGGGCTTTTTTACAGACTGAAATTAGTTTTTTAGAATCTGTAGGTGCGATGACAATTGCACCATATTTTCTGGCAATCAGGTTTTCAACAATACCAATCTGACGTTTAACCTCTGTTTCCCTCTCCACGCCAAAAACCTCTAAGGAGATTTCATTTTTTTGCGCATATTGCCTGGCCCCCTCCTCCATTTTGATAAAAAATGGGTTTGACAGGGCTTTCATGACCAGTGCAACTTTATTTTCATTACCAGCGGCCAGAACTGTTGTTGTAAAAAGACACCCCATTAAGATATAAGTAAAAATTTGTTTTTTCATTGATCATCTCCTTGCGAAGGTTTCATTTTATACCTAACGTTTTAATTGCTTTTGTAAACGTTCAATTTCTTTTTGTGCATTTTCTTTTTCAATACGTTCTTTTTCTAAATGTTTAAGAACAACTTCCTTTTCCAGCGCTATTCTTTCCTTTTCCTGCCTCATTATCTCCTTCTCATGCCGTTCTTTTTGAACATTTAACAGCATATAATGTTTATAAACATCATCGTCTAATAAATCGATAAGATTCGGATTACGATATATATCCGCAATTCGAAACTAAAATCCAGATTGAATCGGACATGATTTTTATAAATTGATTATTTCCGCAACTGATTATTCAAAAAAAGAACAAAAATATTATATGGCAAGGCTGACCTTATCGGAAGCCTCTTTTTTCTGTTCTAAAGCCTGTTGTTTAGTATCAATTTCAGCGGCAATGGCTTCAATCGCTCTGTCAAACGCATCTTTCAGTTCGGATAATAATTGATTGACTTCAACAAGTGCCTTTTTTTCATTGTAAAAATTGGCCTGAGTCAAACGTTTCATCATGTATTGATAAAGTTCATTCAAATTATCAGCCAGCGTTTTATCTTGATCATGATCCAATGCGCAATCTAATTCTGTTAGGATAGCAAGCACTTTGGAGATATTCTCACCTTTAATGCGTGGATCTTCCTTTTCCATTCCCATGATGGCAAATCGCGTAAATCGGATCGCACCTTCAAACAGCAATGAAAGAATTTTTCCTTTGTTATCAGTAAACTTTGTTTCAGAGTCTTTATATGCCGTATATCCCATTGATTTCATTTTTGCTCCTTCGTTATATCAAACGATCTATTTTTCGAGATACTTTAGTTTATTTTTTAATATTTTATCAAATGGCACTACTGCCTCAATTGCATATCCACAATGATTGGGTAATTTGCTGCCAGTATAAAATCTCGTAGTTGATGGATATTCTTTGCAAATTCGAAGCCTGTTTTGATGATCTTTACATATACCATCAGATGTTAACCATGAACAGGTAAAATATAGATCACCATCAGTTATTCCCTTACATATTAATCGGGAATACTCAGGTTTTTGTTGAATGAGACGTTGGAATTGAGATCGGGTCTTTATCCATTTTCCCTCAGATTTTACACGAAAAGAACGACAACACTGACCGCACTGATTGCATTGACCGGTTCGTATTGGTTCCTTACCTTTTATTTTTAACACAATAAATGTTAAAAATCTTTTAATTCCCTTATGAATTTGCATATCTAATACAATAGCCTGATTTTTATTATGCGAATGCTTTATACTGGGCTTTATACAGGAGCATTTTATTATATTGATTCTTAATGTTCAAGTTTTATTGCAAACTATCGCAGCACGTTCACAGACTCTTTTTGGAAATCCAAGCAAGCATATAAATCACATCCCGCAATCCAATCATCCCATCTCCATCCATATCCAGCGGATAACATTTGTCTTCCTGAATACCAGCAACCACTTGCAAGCCCTCAACCACCTTTAACAACCTGGCAGGGGGTAATACAGTCAGATCAATGTCCATTTTATTTTTATGCAATAAATTCAAGAGAAAAGCTTCATCAGAACGTTTCTTGTCAGGATAATAAACAATCGGTGCATTGTCTGGAAAAGCTGCCACGATATAATCAGATAAGGGCAACAGGCCATCAATGGCATAATTGCCATTGATATCTGAATACACTTCATATGAATTTGTATTTTGAAAGGCAACCACTCTGGCACGAACGTCTATATCGCATTGTGTTGAAATCTTTCCAGAAATTTTTCGATTCATCCGCAGGTAAAAATCAATATCGGTTCGACCTGTTTCAACCAGAACAGGTGAATCATCAAGGTCAGCCTGATGATATGCTTGATATGGATAATTGGGTGTGTCAATTTCAACGAGATACCCTTTTTCAGGCTCAGTAACAGGTGTTAATTCGGTAATTGTATATCGCCCATAGGTATCACTCAAGGCACTGTTTTGATCGTTTTGGGTATCCGATCTGGCAGTTACCCAAATGCCTGCCAGTCTTTTTTTGTCCGCTTTATAGACTGTGCCCACAATAGAACCTCTTTCATTGGCAGTTTTATCCAGGATAATATCAATTTTTTGCATGGGTGGATCTGATGGTTTCACGAGGCTTGCCTGTTGCCATCGTGAGACTGAATACAATGGATTGACCTGGCCAATCTGACTGGCATCAGGCACAACAAAATAATAATCTTTCAGCAATGTTTCAGACCAGACCGATATGCGATAATCATCCGAATTTTTGACATGAATCAGTGAATAACAACCACTCTCATCTGTCATCGCGGTCATGCCAAACATGGTCTTTTCAGAGTAAACATCCACTTGAACACCAGGAATACCAGAATCCAAATTTCCTGAGACAGCATAAACACATCCTTGCATTCCAATATCCGGTGCCCGATCCAAAACAAAAACGATATCTGTTAGATCGTTGTCCATCGTAGATAATTCATCTGCCTGTGCATTGCTGTCTTTTTGATTGTAGTACTGGTAAAAATATTGGGTCTCACCATATGGCGGCCAGGTGGAAAGAATGAGATGATTGGCTTTTGGAAGGCCATCAACCACAAAATTTCCAAGTGCGTCGGTAATTGTACGCTTCAAATGATTTCCTTCCTGCCATACTTCCACAATATAACCAGAAAGGCCGGTTGCTGTGTCTTTTGCCCGTACCTGTCCCCTTATTTGACGTGATTTGATCCATATATAATTCAATTTTTCAATTGTTTTGGAACCATCCGCGCCAAAGGCAGTGAGACGCACAGTAAATTTTCCTGGAATTTTGTATTCATGCGTCGGATTGGCATCCGCACTGCTTGCGCCATCTCCAAATTGCCACTCATAACGAGATACATTGCCCTGTACCTGAGAGACAAAAGAAATGTCAAAAGGGGCATAGCCTTCTCTGGCATCTGTTGTAATAAAATTCACATAAATGGAGCTGATGCGATTCACTGTAATGGTAAAATTTGCGAAAGCCGCTGCCAGACCATCATTTGCTGTTACTGTATACACCTGTGTGCCCGATTGATTGGGAATTGTATCTAATCCAATCTTTCCGGTTAAATGGTCAATTGACGCCTTTACAATCGTGCTTGTTTCAGGACTTAAGCGATAAGTGATCTGTTGATTGTTTTCATCCAATGGCACCGAAGCAGGAATGACTTCAACCCATTGGGTTTGTGTAAAATTTTGTGGTAAACTGATTTCTGTGCGATTCAATGAAAAATCAGGCGGGTCGTTCACCGCTTCAATATTGATTGTCAACGTTTCCTCATGTTGCGCCTGATAGCGTTGGCCATCATCCGCAATAACAGTAATAATCTGGGTGCCATTGGCATTGGCAATGGGAGATATGGACATGCTGCCATCATTTTTATCAAAGACAATATCCACAATATTTTCGGATTTGCTGGTATAGCTGAATTGAATGGTCTGCGTTTTTTCATCACTTGTAATAGGGAGAAGTGTTGTATTGACCAATTGCGTTTCAATAAAATCTTCATATAAATTAAGGGTTTGCTTGCTTAATTGAAATTTTGGCGGGTCGTTAATTGCCTCTACTGTCAAAGAAAAAGAAATTTCAGTCGTATTGTTTTCCGCCTGCCCATCATCAGCAATCACAGCAACCATTTGTGAACCATTCATATTTTGCATGCTTTGAATATCTATCAAACCGGTTTGATTGTTAATGCTCACCCATGCAAAGCTCACTGATGATGGCTTAAGCGAATAGGTGATTGTTTGTTCGGTTTCATTTGAAGGAATCAATCCCGGTATAACAAGAATACTTTGCTTACTACTGAAATCTTCTTCAACGTTAATGGCATATCTGCTTAATGTAAAGAGAGGCGGATCATTTACTGGAAGTATAGTTAATGTCAATTTTTGTTCGTACAAGTTATTGTCATCCTTATAATCGTTTGCAATTACTGTAAACACTTGAGTTCCATACTCATTATGGATATTTCGGAAAGTAATTTCACCTGTAATTTCATTTATATGGACAAAGGCAAAAGGTGTTTCAGATGGTGATAGAGTGTATCTGATAATATCATCTGTTTCATCAGCGGGAATATCCATTTGTGTCACTTGAATTGTTTGATCCCCCTCAAAATCCTCAACAACAGTCAGCGCAGTTGCAGTTAAAACAAATGCAGGCGGATCATTCACTGGTTGAATAATGAGATCGAATGATTGCGCATAATGCGCATTCTGATCCTGACCATCATCAGCAATAACAACAAAGCGGCCACTGCCATTTTGATTTTTCATACGATGAAAAGCAATCAAACGGTTTTTATGATCAATCTGAATATTCGCAAAGTCGCAGGTTGAAGGAGACAAATGCAATTCAACAGTTTGGGAAATCTCATCTTGCGGCACATTGATCATTTCCCATAACAATGTATTTGTACCTGAAAAATCCTCTGATAGAATTATTTCATTTTTTTCCAGTTTAAACATTGGTATATCATTTACTGGCGTTATATTGATCACCAATGTTTGCGTGAACGTATGACTGATTGCCTGATGATCATTGGCAATAATCGTAATACTTTCACTGCCATTGGCATTGGGCAATGATGTAATTGTCAGTTGTCCTGAACTTGCATTCAATGAAAAGGCAAACAGATCACTTACTTCAGGATCAATTTCGTAACTGACAATTTGATTTTGCTCATCTGTTGGTATGTCACCCACAATCACATCTACTGTGAGGGGTGTTTGAAAATCTTCCAAAAGATTTACCGATGGTTGCGTTAATGAAAAAATTGGCGGATCGTTTACAGGTTCCACTGACACAATGAAAGTGGACTTTGCAGTATTGTTTACAAAATGGTGATCGTCAGCAGTAATGGTAAAAATCTGATATCCAGTTTTATCAGGATTCGTTTTTACCTGAATGGTCTTTGCGGTGGAATCAACGATAATCTCCGCAAAATCCACTGATTTTGGCGTAAGATAATAACTCACCGGCCCACTTTCATCCGCAGACAATTGTTCTGGGATAATGTCTACAAATATTGATGTCGCATAATCTTCTTGTATGACAATTTCAGTTTCAGACAGCGTAAAAATCGGCGGATCATTCACAGAAGTTACAGTTAAATCAAAGAATTGAAAAGCGGTATTATGTTCAGTCTGCATATCATTGGCAATAACGCGAAAACGTTGATAACCATGTTGATCCGGTTTGCCAGATATGATAACATTTCCGCTGTCCGGTTCAATTTTAATATTTGCAAAATGAATTTCATTTGGATTGATACTGTAGCTTACAATTTGATTTCTTTCATCCAAAGGCACGTCGTCGGATATGGTATGAATCACTGTTGTGCCTGAAAAATCCTCATAAAGACTCACAGCGGTTTGCGACAAGGTAAAATGAGGTGGATCGTTTTGTGATGATACAATGAGATTAAAACTGACGCTAACCAGATTGTTTGAATCGCTATGATCATCTGCTATGATTGATATTTTGCCACTTCCATTCTTATCTTTTAAGCTATTGATTGATACTGTTCCAGTGTTTTCATCAATGCTGATATTCGCAAAATCAACTGTTTTTGGTGAGAGTCGATAGGTAACAATTTGATCCCTTTCATTTAATGGCGGTGGATCAGGCGTTATTGTCACAATCTGAGTTGATGTATAATCCTCCACAAGTTCAACAACAGATTGATCAACTTGAAAAGCGGGTGGATCGTTCACAGCGTAAACAGTAATATCAATTACCTGTGAATAATCAGCATTTTCATCAACCAGATTTTCGTGTGCAGTCAGTGTCAGGGTGGCTTCTCCAAATTGATCTTTAATGGATTCAACTGTCAGTTGCCTGGTTTGTTCATCAAAATGTATTTCAATAAACGCCAATGATTCCGGAAAAATACTGTATGAAACTTCTTGAGTCTGTTCATCAGGCGGCTGCACCATTGGATCAACAGTCAGGGTAATGATTCCAAAATCCTCATGAATATTAATCGATTTTGAGCTGACTTCAAAAATGGGAGGAGAATTGACATCCAGAACAGTTACGCTGATCTGTCGGGTTGATTCTGCAAATTTTGAGGTATCTTCTTTTGCAATGATCGTCATGGAAATAAACCCATTTTTATTGTGTTTGGGGCGAATCTGGATATTTTTTTGAAGTTCATTCAGTGAGATTTCCAATAAATCTGATTCAATTGGTGTGACAAAATAACTGACAGATTGGGCCGTTTCATCTTGCGGCGGCGGCACAGGCAAAATATTGATAATAAATGGCTGAACCTGATTTTCCTGACAATATATCACACTTTCTGATAATTGAAAATCCGGTGGATCATTGATACTGTTTATTTTTAGAATAAAGGTATCACTCGCAGTTATTTCAGGATCCGAATGGTCCACTGCATGAACAGTAAATTCCTGAACCCCATTTTGATCAGGAATATGGGTGATGGTGATGGTGCCGGTATCTGAGTGAATGGCAATATTGGCAAAGTCTATCTGGGTGGGGTATATACTAAAGCTGGCAGAACGATTCGGATGAAGCGGATCTGTTTCCAAAACTGTTTCAATAATTTCTGCATGCGGAAAGTCCTCATCAAGTTCTACAATATCTTTCGCCACTTGAATTGAAAGCGGTGGCATTTTTTCCAGCACATTTAAGTCAAAGGACACTGTTGATGTATTATTTTGCATCTGATTGTCATTGGCTGTAACCACAAAGGTGGTTTTACCTGTCTCATTATCAATGCTGGATATGGTAATTATGCCAGTATTTGGATCAATGTTGACGTTGGCATAAGCAACTGAACTTGGAGACAGGGTAAAAATGGGAGATTCAGATCGTTCATCCGCAGGGATTGTTTCAAAATGCGGCGTAATGATAATCGTTTCCTGAAAATCCTGTTCCAGACGCACATTTGTTTTATCCAGATAAAATGATGGCGAATCATTAACTGGTAAAACATTAATGATGAGAGATTGATGTGCCAGATTGTTTTCCGGCATGGCATCATCAGCCCATATGTCAACTTTGGTCATGCCGTTGGCATCTGGAATACCTGTTATTGTGAGTTGTCCGGTATCTGAATTGATCGCCAAATTGACAAATTCAACTTGAGATGGCGATAGATAATAATGTATCGATTGACTGGTCTCATCCTGTGGAATAGGTTCAGGATTAACCTTTACCACACAGGTTTGCGTAAAATCCTCATTGACTGAAATTTCAGTTTGATCCAGTTCAAATAATGGTGGGTCATTTACTGCCACGATGGTAATGGGAACTGTCAATCGCGCAGTTGAATTTTCCTGTTGATAATCATTGGCCACAATATCGAGAAGAATCGCACCATTTTTATTAGCAATGGCATTCAGTGTCAGCTTTCCTGTCTGCTCATTGATTTGTGCATGAAAAATTCCATTGGTTTCAGGAATGATATAATAATTGACCTCTTCTGATATTTCATTATCCGGAACATGGCCAGGAACAACAGTAATATCAACAGATCCAATAAAATCTTCGTTCAAAGACAGTTGTGCTGGAACACATTTAAAAACAGGCGCATCATTGACAGGCTCAATTATAACATCAATAACAATCGTATCAGACAATGGTTCAACAGCAGTATCCTGAACGCCTATCACCCATTGATCGTTTCCATAAAAATCTGTATCGGGTGTGTACTGCAATGCAACAGGAGCAGTTCCTATGCCAGAAACGTATGCGGTGCCATGTTCAGGGGGGGTTACCAGTCCCCATATCATGGTATCGCCATCCGGATCATTTGCTGTTATATAGGGCGCTTCCCATAAATTCGGAAAAAGATCTTCACTGACACGTCGTTGAACAGGTCCACTCAAATTTATTTCAGGCGCTTTGTTAATCCGAATGACATCAAAAGTAATCGTGTAGCTTAAGGCGCTCCATCCAGAATCGTTGTCCTGAACTTGAAAGCCCACAGTCGCATAATTTATATCGCTATCATAATAACTGGGCTTAAATATCAATTGATTGATTGCAGAGAAATCAAAGATTTGCAGCTTTTCAACATCCTGAACCTGGAACAAAAGCTGTCCTCGCTCGGGTAAACGTGTAATTTTAATCGCATTAAATGTATCATAAGGATCCTCATCAGAAAAACCAAAATCAGTTGCAGTAAACTGGTAAAATTCATTTTCCATGATCGATATTGTTTTGTTTGCGCCTGAGGGCAAATGATTGGCCAAATCATATTCATATGCAGCAACAATTTGTGGATCTGTTGCATTGCCCATAAATGAATTGGCAATCAAATTGACGCGATCCAGTTCGATCCATTGATCATTGTTTTTGTAAACTCCCATAAAATTTTTTTCATTGGATGTTTGTGGAATATGATCATCAATATAAACTGCATGGATGTCGCATGACATATCAGAAATACCGGTTTGCTCGATTTGCCAATGTTGATTTAATGGTGAAAGCGCATTGGGGGGGGTACTCAAAGCATAAGGCGCTTGTTGAAGGCTGACATCAATATATGCCTGATCATCTATTTGAGCCGATTCAATATCGAATGTCAAAGGTGTAATGTTTGTATAACCCAGTGGGAAAATACAGGTTCGGGCATCATTAAGATATTGACGCACTTTGCCTGTGTCATCAGTAACAATAAACGAGTTCTGACCGGGAATTTTCATACTGGCATCAGGGCCTAAGCTCAGATTTTGTTTGCCTAATTGGAGTTTACCATTGACCAGAGTTAATCTGCCATTGATTTGTCTGTCAGAACCTAAGCGAACAGTCCCGGTTCCATTAATTATGAGATTTTTAGGGCCATCGACAGATGGAAATTCTTGTGCTGTCGTATAATTTGTATCAATGGCATATTCAAGGGCCGCATCTGAGGCATATGTCAGTAAATTGTTAATAATCAATTGTCCACTTTTCATTGTCAGCCGGTTTTCGATATTCACATTTCTAAGTTCGACATAGTGATCTCCAGTTTTTTGGACAATGAGTTGATGAAAATTTTCAAAGCCTGTGCCCGAGCCTGTTTTATAAACAAGATCAACCATCCACCATTGGACAGAGCTGATAATGTCTGGAAATACTTTACCTGTAGAACGTCTGGATTCTTGAATGTTTCCATTGGCAAATTTGCTTTCCATATCAGTACTTAAATAGTAAGGTTTTCCATCTGTGTAGGCTGCCAGAATATAGGATTCGTTTTCAGTCAATGATACTGGTTCAGACAGGCTATGCACGGACCATTGACCACCAGGTTTACTGGTTTGTATTGTCGCAAGATAATCGCCATCCACAGTCCATAATGAAACGTTTGAGCCGAAATAGCGTCGAAGTGAAACAACAATGACGTCTTCAGTGACCTTAAATTTGTATCCAAGGTAATAATTGCCATAATAATCATATTGTTGGGTATGATTAATATTGCCAACGATTTGCGTACCAGGACCAAAACCAGCAGCATCGACATCAACGCTGCCTTTAAAACAGACCGCCCCATTTTGCGGAATCAGGGTACCGCTGTTTTTCCATTCGCCATAAACATTGAGTTGAGAATTCATTAGATTAAGAGAGGCATTTCGTTTGATTTCAATATTTTTACAATTGGCTATCGCAGTCAGTTGTGGCATATTGGGACACCCTGGATCAATGACAACATTATCCGCACTTTTTGGTACACCGCCGGAATTCCAGTTTTGTGGATTTGACCAGTCAGAACTGATATTTCCCAACCAGATCCCCCCACCAGGCATATTACATTCAGCGCCAATTGTGGCAATAATTTGATTCATTGGGTTTTTAAAAACAAACATCCAGTCAACAGTTGCATTACCGCCAAGTTCATAGGTAGAAATTGCAGTGTGGGCTGTTGTTATCGGATCGCCATCATATTCAATGTAATTGTCATCAAAACCAAATCCTTGATTTAAGGCAACAGTAAATAGATGCACAATGTTTTCATCATACAAGGCGATTGTTCTATTTGTTTCATGAAGGGTTTCAGTTGCGCCATTTTGCTTACCAAACCGGTTAAATGACAGGTAACCATAAATACCTGTTCTGTTGATCCAAGGATCAATTCCTTGAGAAAAACCAAATAGCGTAAATACATTGTTTGTATCTACTGATGCCTTAAAGACTGCGGCATATGAATATTTCTCTGTGGATTCAAATGATTGAATGGAACTCATGCCACCATTCTTTTCACTATGGGATCGTATCACAAGAGAACCATTGGACAGGCTTGTCGAAATGTTTTTTGTTTGCCATTTTTCACTATCAAGTGCATTTCCAGAAAAATCATCAAATAATGCAAATGTATCATCACCATTGGATACAGGCGGCATAATGTCTTTTCCATATTCCATGTCAAAAGAACTGATATCTGCATCAATAATACGCACCCAGATAATGGACTCCCCTTCAGGATTCCATTCCTGAATCCAATAAGGTAAATTTTGTTGCCCTTTTCTAAAACGAATGTCTGCACCGCCAGCAAGAACATGATCATATTCAAATATTTCTGGATCAAATATCAGTTTTACTTGCATATTATCAGAAGGTGTCGGAGCACTTAATGTAATTGTCCGAATAAAAAGACCGCTGCCGCTGGCCAAAACTTTCTGTGGCAACGCATTTACAGAGGTATGAACAATATCCTTTTGCACACTTTCAATGCCAGATGGTCGAAATCTGACATAAATTTGCGTTTCGGGAATCTGGGAATTGTCTGGAGATAATCGTAGTGTTTGGGGATAGGTTACAAATCCTGTACTGCTTTGTGTTGAAATTTCAAATTGTTCGGGTGGGGTGATAATGATATCGTCAATCAGATTATAACCAGAAATTGCGTAGTTTTTTTCAACTGAAACGCCACCGGCCTTAACACCACAAAAATGATCCATAAATCCTGACAGGATAATTCGGCTGGCAAACGTATTATATTCGCCACCTGTAAACATACCAAATGAATGGACAATTCCCGAAAATTTGGGCGAATCCTCTGTTACAGGATCTAAAAGATACCAGTTCTGACCATCCCATCGGCCAAAAGAGAGGCTTTTCCCCTGGATACTTGATTGATCCAGATCAGCCATGACAGTACAAGAGTAATTTGTAATGCCTGATGATGCCACCTGCCAGTATTGATCTGTATAGTTCGATATACTGAGATTTTCTGCTGGCTTGTCATTGACTGTTTGAATTCGTAACTGGCCGTCATTGAAACTGCCTTCGTGAAAAATTATTGTAAAAGGTGCAAAACCAGCATTTTCACTCATACTCCCCACTGGAAAAAACAGCGTTTTTGCCTGGCTGATATCAGCAATCAACGCGCCCGATCCATTGGTCACAATAGATGTACTGTGTGAAAAGGCCCCATCCACAACTGCATTTTCTTCAAGATGAAGATCATAATCGCCAATGACAAGATATCCTTTTGTAAATAACAGGGATTCACTGATCGTCAAATTCCTGGACAAATACACGCCTGCCTCAGAATCAATTTGAATCACTGAGGGCAATGGAATGCTGCTCAATTCTGTTCCGGTGGTTTGATCATGCGTACCGGCGTAGATGAGTCTTGCACTGGTTCCATATTTCAATGGTGATGTAAAATGCGGTATGCCGGTTTTTAAAACGCACTCATTTTGAATGCTTACAACACCAAAACTGAGTACTGCAGATATTTGTTTATCAATAACGATTTTATTAAAATTGAGTGGCCCATCGGCATTTTGAATAATTTGACAATTGCTATACCCTGAAAAAACAACAGTCCCGGTTTGCGCATTGAAAATGCCTTCATTGATCCAGTCGCCATGGATTTCAAGAAGGGTATTTCCATTGTTTAGCCGGGCTTCATTTTCAATGTATAGATGGCCATTGATTGTCAATGATGACTGAAGTGTCAACTCAGATGTCTCTTTCAGGCTTAAATTTGCACAGACAGCAGGTTCATTGATAACAGGTGCATTGGTAAAGGTATAAGGAATTGTGACATTCATTGTTTCATCGGGCACGTTCTTATCATCCCAATTCATGGGTTCATGCCAGTCTGAAGAAACAAGACCGCGCCACATACCAGGCTTGATTGAATACCATCTAATGGTGGCATCATCATTTAGCACAAATTCTGCTGGTGTACCCTCTCCTGCAGTTATGGATACACTGTCTGATGGTGATATTTCCCAACTCAGAGGCGCACCTTTTCCAATAGCAGATATTTCGCTACCTGACTTAAAATACAATGTTTGCTGGTTTCCCGGCCTGACAGCCTCAGCAGATATGCTTTGACCTGAGAGGCTTACAGTGTTATTCCAATGAATATAGTTGGTCATTCCGCCTTCAGTATCGCTGTCATAAAGCTCTCCGCCGCGTGAACCAGTCGATTGACCGGTTATCCGAATTTGTCCGGCGGTTTGTTTATTGATATTTATCCCGCCGCTGTTATCAAAAACAGCATGATTGATTGTAAATGATTCCGAATTTTCAACAGTAAGTGCTGATCCAACGTCATGCCATTTTTCAAAAAGGCATTGATCAAAATCAAATTCGTCATCACCTGTGTTTTGACCAATTTTTGCCCCGGCTTTAATTACAATTCCCTGTTCGGTATAAATATTAGAAAATACAGCGTTTTTAGCAAAAATATTGCCTGTATTTTCTACCGAAAAACTGGCATGGGTTTCGTTTTCTGAATTGGCAATAAGGTATGTGGCATCAATGATTTGCATATTACCAAAACACCATGTTCTGGCATCATTGGTAAAGGTACCGCCATACAAATTAAAATCTGCCTGATTATCAATCCAAAGTCCCCAGTAATGATTATCGGATTGATTGTTAATCATTACGTCCCCGCCTGTCTGCTCATACAAACCACCAGCAGTGACATGAATAACAGCATCAAAATTATCTTCAACAAAAACATTTCGATGTAATTGTCCACCAGACATCAAGAATTGACCATCATCCTGAATCAACAGGGCTTTGACATCAGTAAAAGGTTGATTTATCAAAATACTCTCGCCGCTGGCGAGCAGCAAGGTTGCATCATCGGTACCTGATTGATCTCCGATGATCATCGAAGGGCCACTACCATTAAAAGAAAGGGTTTGTGAATTGAGTTCAAATTGTCCTTTATGAAGTTTTAACTGGTTAAACAAAGCATCGTGACCTGAAAGCACGAGACGATGATTTGCCTGTCCCATTGACACACACACTTGATAGACTTCATGCCCGCCAAAATTAGCTTCCACTCGTAAATCACCTGATCCAAAGGAACAAAAAATCCATTCACCCGCAACTGCATTCACCTGAGCAGCTGAATTCAGCAATAAAGCGTTTGTTTGATCCAAACTGGCATGAATCTCAATGGTCCCACCAGAAATATCCATTTGCGCACCCGCATTTATTTGAAAAAGACCTGCTGCCCCAGCCTGTAAGGTTGTATTGGAAAGAGCATAACTTTCAGTTCCAAGTATCATTTTTCCGCCAGACATTTGAAATACACCATTGGTGTTCACATGAAAGCTGTCAGCAATGGATACAAGGCCGGTTTCAAAGCGAAACACACCGCCATTATTAATTCTTACAAAGGTTTGTTGATCACGATCTGCCTGTCCCACAGTCATTGATGCATTAATAATATTCATACTTCCGCCATTATTTAAAACAATCGCTTCATTCTCAATGGTTTCCTGAAGCCAGGTTGCGGAATGGATCTCAATGCCGCTATAGGCAATCACACGTGATGTACTGGTCAATGTTGCACCATTTTGAAGTTTTAAACTGCGACACTGGCATATGCCCTCAGAAGAATTTACATACAATGGTTCATTTAATATGGGATAGTGGGCAAGATTGCCATGAATGGTCACATCAATTGTGTGATCCGGCACCCGATGATCACTCCAGTTGGCCGGATTGGTCCATTCTGAAGAAACATTGCCTGTCCATTTACCAGGAACGCCTGAATACCAAAATATTTCTGCATGATCATTGATTGTAAAAGATGCGGATTCTCCATCACCATGAGAGGGCATTGCCGCATCAGAAGGTACAATCTCCCAATGAAGTACTGTACCTGTCAATATTTGTCCCTTAGCGCCTGCTGTTGTGTTTTTACCATAATAATACGTTTGATTCATTGAGGGGGATATGGCTGAAGCTGTACCATCTTTTCCAATTAATTTACGCGTATTTTCCCAGTAAATGGTGTTGACAGAACTTCCTTCAGGGTCGCAGTCGTATTGCTCTCCCCCTCGATTTCCCAGAGAGGTACCTGTCACATAAATCTTGGTATTTGCGTTGATATTGTAGCCATTAGAATTAGTAAAAACCGGATGTGTTATTGTGAAAGACTCACCATTACTGAATGAAAGCGCATATCCATTCATATACCAGTCTTCAAATTGACACAGATCAAAATCATCGTCATCATCGTCGGTTGAGCTGCCAATGCTTGCATATTGATGGATATTGATACCGGCTGTTGCTGATGAATGACTGTATCGTGAAAATGTTGCATTTCTGGCCTGAATTTTCGCATAGGCAAATATGTCAAAGCCTGATTCCGACTCATTCTGGCTTGATGATATTTTTAAATGGCTGTCATCAAAATCCATCAAACCATAGCATGTAATGCGGGAATCATTTTCAAAGACACCGCCGCTCATGTAAAAGGAACCCTGTTTTGCAATGAAAATGCGCCAATGTTCATTGTCGTGCTGGTTATTGATTATTACATGACCGCCAGATTGTTGATATATGCCTTCAATCCAAAGCACCTTATCAAAGGAATCTGTTAATGCAATATTCCTGGAAAAGGTACCATCAGACATTGCAAATTGACCATTCTCATAAATATGCATGGCACATATTCCAGAGGACTGACCAGTAATTTGAATATTACCAGCGGACATTTCCAGCCGGGCTTCCATATCAGAATGATCATCACCGATAACAATGGCTGTATTATTGCCTGAAATCTGTATGGTGTTTCCATTGGGATCAAAACGACCATTTTCAATAAACAAATGATCAATCTGTACATTATTTGATGCTAATTTGAGAGATTGGTTTTTATCTGTCATTTGAATATGAAGGTCGTTGACAGTGTGGCCGCCAAAATCAGCAAGAATATCATTGTGATGCTCTCTTAAAGCAAAATATAAAGGTGTCGTATGAAACATAATATTGGCACTGGAATAAAATTGCAGGGATGCACTGTCAACATTTGCACAGCCTTCAATCTTGATTATGCTGTTATCAAACTGTACCTGTGCCGTTTCTTCAATGATCCATATAGGATCTGTCAATGATTCGCCCAATCCAATAAAAAGACTGGTATTAGAAATTTCAACGCTGGCATTGGATTGGATATGAATGCCGTGGGATATCTTTACTGTACTATGGTTATTGGAAAGCAATTTTCCTTGATTTTGTATGGTTAACCCGGCCAGCGGTGCTTCATCCCCAATAATTAATTCACTGCCATCCATGTGGAATTGACCATTTGAACCAATTTGAAATGCATCCATCTGATTTTTCGTATGATACCATGACGCACCTGTCATTGTAACAGTATGGTAGCAATAAACATTTGAATGAGTTGTGATCTTTGCCCCTGATTGCAATGTCAAACTTTTACACCGATTTGAACCATTGTCTCCATTGATAGACAATGATTCATCCAGCACCGGATAATGTAAACAATTATTGGGAATAATAACATCTGTTTGATTATCGGGTATTTTGTGATCATGCCAGTTTGTTTGATCTGTCCAGGAATTTGATTTTACTCCAGTCCACAGTCCGGCATGACCAGAGTACCAGGTTATCACACTGTTTTTGAGCAATGTAATCCAAGCGGGGCTGCTTTCGCCAGATTCAGGTATACTGGAATCTGAAGGTGATATTTCCCATAAAAGTGATGTTCCACTTACAGCCTGGCCCGATATATTGATCTGCGTATTGGCCGCATAATAACTGTATGTCCCATTATCTGGATGAATCGCCTGGGCAGTAGATTCTTTACCATACAGAGAAATGGTGTCTGGCCAGTTTATTTGATTGTGCGTACAGCCTTCAGTTTCGGCATCAAACTCTTCGCCCCCACGTTCACCCAGGTTTGCTCCAGTGACATCAATGTATGCTGTTGTTGTGGTAATACTGTTACCGCTCGCATTTTCAAACATGGGATTTGAAATTGTAAAGGATTCTGAATTATCCACTGTTAATGCCACCCCTTTCAAATGCCAATTCTTAAAGATACATCCATCAAAATCCAGATTATCATCACCGCTTGAATCACCGATATATGCATTGCGAGAGATATAAATACCCGATGCACCACTTGCCTGTGAATAATTATCAAAAATGGTATCTTTCGCTTCAATTCTGGCCCCGGAATTAATTTGAAAAGATGCCGCCTGTTCATCGTTTTGTGACACAAGATTGAATGTGCCGCCTTGAAATCGCATGGTGCCATGACAATCTACTGAAGCATCATTATTAAAATTGCCGCTATTCATCTGAAACAGACCGCCAACGTCGATTGTCACACCCCATGCATCCTGGGATTGTTGATTGTTCAGTGTAACGCTGCCGCCATTCAGATAAAACGCCCCCCCATCTTTGATATAAATTACAGCCGACTGCGAATCCTCAATGGATAGTTGACGTTCAAGTATGCCATCAGGTTGAATGTCAATAGTGCCATCAGATTGAACCAATAATGCCTGTAAAGTAGAAACTTTCTGATTGATTTGAAGTCTCCCATTTTCAACGACAAGCACGGCATCATCATCGCCAGATTTATCACCCACTTTGATTGCCGGGCTGTCACCTGTAAAATCAATAATATCGTTATCCAATCGAAAAGTGCCCTGATTAATGATCAGTTGTTTCATTGTGTGATCAGAATCTGCAAACACAACTTCATGATCTCGATCTGTCAGATTGACCGATACCAGTGGCAGGTCGTGACTGTTTGGGATCGCATACAAACTTAGATCAATCTGTCTGGCATTCGCAAAAATGATTTCCCCACCATTGATTTCCACACTGGCCTGCTCATGAAAGTAAAGGCCTGGTTTACTTTTATCAGTAGAACCTTTAATTTCAATTGTTGCGTTATTCAGGGTAAAACTGGCATTTTCTTGAATATCAAAGCGGGTGTCCGAATTACCTGGCTCAATGCCTTCATAGGTTCCTACCTGAATAAATCCATTATGCGCATTAAGAAGTCCGGCATTTTTTAAGGCATCAACAATGGCAATTGTACCATCATTTAAAGTCAGACTGGCACCCTGTCCCACATGCATATCGGTTTGTGAATGCACTGCGGAATCACCACAAAACAAATGACCGCCAGACATTTCCATTATGCTGCCATTTTGTAAATCAATGGCATTGTCAAAATTATTTTGAATTTGCCAGTTGGCCTGAATTATTTTAATCGTACCATTATTGATAATTCTACCTTGTGTGGTTAATGTACTGTTTTGAATTTGAAATGTGGCATCATTACCAATTAGGATATCTGTCAGTATATCATTCGTCGTATGATGAATGGCAAATGAGGCATTGTTTAGTTTGAGCTGGGAGTCTTCAAATAATTGAATGGCAGCGTCAGAATTTGTCTCCTGAATCCAATTTCCATTGATTTCAATCTTGCTATAGGCCATGACTGTCGAACGAACAGTAAATTTTGCGCCAATGTCAATTGTCAGGGATCGACATTTAATTGTACCGGAATCCATATTAATAGAAAGGGGATTGTTCAAAACAGGATAATAATCACAATTATCTGGAATAAGAACATCAACTCTAACGTTCGGTACGCGATGATCGCTCCAGTTTTCGGGATCGGTCCATTCTGATGACGTTCTGCCTGTCCAATGGCCAGGAACGCCTGAGTACCAAGTAATTTTTGCATTTTCTTTAATAATAAATTCAGCTGATACACCTTCACCTTCGCCGGGTAATGTGGCCATCTGTGGTTCAATGACCCAATTAATCACCGAGCCAGTCAGAATTTCACCTGTGGCAATAGCAGTAGAGTCTGCGGCGTAATAGACAGTCTGATTTGATGCCGGCGAAATGGCCAAAGCTGTGGCTGACTCAGCACGCAATGTGCGTGTATTTTCCCAATTGATAACATTGGCTGGACTGCCTTCAGGTTCACTGTCAAAGGCTTCTCCACCATGTGTACCGGTATCTGTTCCTTTAATATCAATGTGTCCGGTGGTATTTTTGGTAATATTTGTACCTGTATTTAGAAAAAATGGATTGGTAATTGTAAATGATTCACTATTACTGAGTGTTAAAGCACTTCCAGAAAAGTCTTGGAATGTACAAAAATCAAAATCATCGTCATCATCGCCAGTATTTGTTCCAATCAATGCATTTTCATACACCTGAACCCCGGTGCCTTGAAAAAACGTATTTTGTGCCTGGATTTTGCCATTTTCAAGGACATGAATGGATGCATTATTATGATAGGCATTTGAAAGTGTATTGATCGTTCCGCCATCCAGATCCATCAGGCCGCTACAAGTAATACGACCATCATTTTGAAATGTACCGCCGCTGAGCCTGAATATTCCATTTTTTTCAACGAAAACATCCCAATGATAATCAATATATTGATTGTCTATTAAAACAGTTCCCCCTGTCTGCTCAAATATCCCTGCGTCAATCCAGATCAGCTTATCAAGTGTTTGTGCTTTATTCAGATTTCTTTCAAACGTGCCACCTGAAATAAGAAAATGACCATTTTGGACAATATGTACAATGATATCAGTGGGATTCTCATTAACTGAGATTTTTCCAGATGCCATATGCACCAGCGCGTTTGAATCGGAATTATTGCCAATGGTCATGGCAGTGCCATCACCTACTAAGAAAAGATCCATGCCATTAATATCAAATATTCCTTTTTCAACAAAAAGATGATTCATTTTTGCGCTATGGTTCGTCAGCTTGACTGTTTGCGTGTCCTTTGACATACGAATATAGACATCATCCACATTTTTCGTTGCAAAATCAGCATGCATGGTATCCTGATTTTCACGAGGTTGAAATATGATGTCAGTGTTTTCCATTTTTATTTCGGCACTGGCATGCAATTGAATGCATGGTTTATTTACACCTGAATCGCCCTGGAATATCAGATGGCTATTGCTGGCCTCAAGCATCGTCTTATCTGCCACTTGAAACGTAATATCATCAAGATCATCCGCGTTTCCAAAATACAACGTGCTGTTTGATATCTTGATTGCACCATGCGCATTAAGAATGCCATAAGAAAAATCTAACGTACTGTTATAGATTTCAAGTTGACCATTATTGACAATTGTTAATCCTGGTGAAATCAATGCGGCATCATGAATGATAAGTTTTCCGCCCGCATTGATTTCAAAGGACGCCAGTGAGTTGTTTACATGATGCCATGTGCCTTGCTGCATATCAATGGTGCTGTAACAATACACATTGGCATTTGTTGTGATTGTGACATCAGATGAAAGGGAAATACGCTTGCATTTAAATATTCCCTGATCACTGTTAATTGACAGGCTCTTATCCAAAATAGGATAAAATGAACAACCGGAATCAATACTCACCGGGGTCGTTTTTGTGGGGATTTTATGGTCGGCCCAGTTTGAGGGATCATCCCATTGTGATGATTTCAGCCCCAACCATTTGCCGGCAGTACCGGCGTACCAGGTAATTGTAGAATCTTTCAGAAGGGTTATCTGATCGGAATTACTTTCCCCATAATCGGGTATGGTTGCTCCTGATGGTGCGACGATCCAGAGAATAGAATCCCCATTCTCAGACATTCCAGAAATTTCAATCTGTGAATATTGCGCATAATATAATGTTTGTTCATTCGCTGGAATGATCGCAATACCGGTTTTATTTAAACCAGTAAAACTGACTGTATTCTCCCAATTCACATGATTTATGGTACACCCCTCAGGTTCCGCATCATAAGATTCACCGCCGCGATTGCCCTCATAGGCTGAGACTGAAATCATTCCATTTGATTCTTTGACTATGTTACTGCCATCTGTGTTGCTGAAAATCGGTGCAGTGATTGTAAAAGACTCCGTATTATCAACAGTCAACGCATGCCCCTGAGGATGCCAGTTCTGAAAGGTGCAGTTATCAAAATCATGACTGTCATCACCTGTTGTTTCTCCAATGGTAACATTATTGTAAACATGAATACCTGCCTGTCCACTTGCCTGGGAAAAGGAATCAAAAATAGTATGTTGTGCATAAATCGTAGCACCTTCATAAATATTAAATACAGATTGGGTTTCATCAGTCCGGGCGGCCACATTGAATATCCCCCCCTGAAAACGTAACTTACCATAACAGTGCATCACCGCATCATTATGAAACGTCCCACTCATCATTGAAAATAATCCGCCTGAATCTACAGTGACGCCCCAGGCATATTCTGCATGACTATTATTCAAATAAACACTCCCGCCATTGACAAGAAACACACCGCCATCTTTAACATGAATGACCTTTGCATAGGTGTCTGCAATGGAAAACCGCCGATCGACAATACCATTTGTTTGAATCTCAACTTTTCCACCTGATTGAACCTGTATGGCAGTTAACGATGCCATATTTTTTGTGATCGCTATGGTACCGCTGTCAACAAGTAATATTCCATCACCATTTCCGACATCGATTGCCGGATTGTTCGTCCCATTGATAGACAGATACGTTCCATTCAATCGAAATGTCCCACTGGTAATTGAGAGGTGACCAATCGTATTTTGTGCGTTGCAAAAAATGAGTTCATGCGTATTATCTGACATTTGAACCCGGACTTTCGGAATAATATGACCATTGAGCATGGCGTACAGATGTTGTGCGTGTTCGCTGGCATTGCTGAAAACAAAGGTGCTGCTGTTTAATGAGATATTCGCGTCCTCATGGAACCAGAGCCCGGGTTTGTTGCTGTCCCCGGAACGTTTAATTTCAATTGTTGCCTGATCCACATAGAGATTGCTTTGCCTGCCATCAATCTCAAAAATAAAATGGGAATTGTCAGCGATTGCTCCGGTATACGTGCCAATTGCAACATGTCCATTCATTGCTGTAAAACTGGCGCCATTTGAAATGACCAATTTGTCTGTAATTTCAAGCGTACCATCATTGACAACAAGTTTGCCGCCGGCTTTTACAATTAAATCTGTCTGGTCGTGATATTGGGTATTGCCACATGAAAGCTTCCCCGAATTGATTTCCAACAGACTATCGTTTTCCAGAACAATGGAGTCATCATGGTTGTCCTGATGACTCCAGTTTCCCCCATTGATCTGAATTGTGCCATAATTGATTACAATATCTTTTGTGGTAAGCATTCCGCCTTTTTCGATGGTCAGTTGACGACATCGATAAGGGATGTCATCATTTTCGATATTCACCGCAAATTTTCCATTTAATTGAGGATAGTGTAATGCGCCACTTTGAATGACAACGCCAACGATTTCATTGGGAACGTGACCGATATCCCAGTTGTTTGGGTTATCCCAATCATTGGAAATATCACCATTCCATATGGCATTGATATCCGGTTTTGTTAGTTCCCACCTGAGAATAAAATCACCATGACCATTTCTGTAATACGCGCCATTAATCCAATACACTCTTTCTGGATAACCGGTTAAATTGAGCCATTTTTCCACACGTGTATCAGAATCGTTGACACAGACAATTTTTTGTTCGCCCGGACAATTGCCACCATAACGCATGGCATGCTGCGAGTCATAGGTATTTGATACCTGTTGGATTTCAATTTGATGTCCTTCCGGTACATCAATATAAAAAATTCGATCCGGTGCATAATTACCGCAGTAGTTATAAAAGTCTGGTAAATAGTCGGTCGTTGTGGCGTGGTAGGGACTTGTCAATTTGTTTAAATCCTGGGCAGTTGCACATGTATCACCTATTTGTGGATCAGGCTCAGTTTGAATGGCAAGCTTGCAAACCATTTTCAGAAGGTTTGGCGTATAAATTGTGCGGTAATTTTTGCCGGGCTGCGAACTGTCTGAGAGTCTAAAATAATAATCCAGCGGAATCCCTGAGTAATAAACATAACCGAAGCCCAATGGATATATGAATGCTGCGACATTGCTGGTGTCATCTGCTGAAACCAAATATTTGATTGTTTCTGATGGCAGTGTTGATGCCACAGCAAAGCCATTGGTGTTTTGTAACATGCCTTCAGTAATGTCATCATCAGTATTGACATTATCAATAACGTCTTCACCCAGAATCAATGCATTCTTTCCTGTGCCATAAGGTGATAGATTGAGCAGCGTGTTGGTATTTCGAATCAAAGATGTAGATGACGCATTAATCAAAAGGGAACTGTCAGTATTTCCAGCAGAGCGATCATGAAAAATCACTTTTCCGCCATCTCTAATCCATATTTCAAAAAAAGTGAGCCGATTCAATAAGTCCGCTGATGGTCCATCGTTGGATGCCACATTGACCATCAATACATCAATCTGCGTCAAATCATATGTGGCAATGTTTGAAATATGAACCGGTGTATAACCTGTCGCTTCGATAATAGCAGCCGCATTGGTATCATAAGTGCGGCCATCAGTGTAATGACCGATCTTACATGACCAGGCTTGCCAACTAAAAAAATGAAGCACACAGAGTGCAACAACATATGTGTAAAGTCGTATTTTCATGTTAACCTCTCTTATTTTACAATTTAACATTCATTTATCGGATAAATCTGGCAGAAAATCAATGTTTCGATCAAAAAATTTTTCTTAAATAAAGGTACTTGCAATTTTTAGGCAAGACAAATGTCATTCATACGCAGGATTTTGTTTGGGGTTTTGGCCTGGAAATTTTTGGTTTGTAGCAAATAAAACACTTCAAGTCCCTTTAGGGACGACAGATAATAGCCTGGGGTTTCAACCCCAGGCGGGAGAATCACAATTCTTACACAATTGATGGAAAAGTCTCAGAGAATGGTAGATTAATACTGAATACATTGTTTAGCGATATGAATAAGGGGGTGACTGTTATTGGCCGCATTCAAAAAGATGGATCAATAATGGGTATTTATTCGACGTATACAGGCAAAAAAGGGGCTTTTTCAGGGAAAAAAATTGATTGATTCAGAGACGCATCACACTGCGTCTCTGAGATTTTAATGCGCACCTATATTCAATTAGCGCTTCTTGAAATGAAAGATACCCCATTGAAGACATCCATTTTCAACGCCATCAACCCAGTATTTCAATCCTTTTTTCATATTAGTGATATACAATTCACTCACAGATTGCTTCAGATCAGCTTCTCGTTTTTCAGTTTCTTTGCCGACTCTACTATAATGCGTCGCCATCTGGTTGGAATAATCTTCATACCCAATTTCTTTCAGTCCATATCGATTTGCGCGTGATCGATAAAATTGTACCGACCCCAGGCTTTCCAAATGAATACGATCGTAAATTGGCTGAAGGTCATTTTTGGAGCAATTTTCAGTCTGCATTGGATCTGTAAAAATAAAATCCCCACCGGTTTTGAGTAATCGGGCGACTTCTTCAATAACAGTCTTACGATCCCCACTATGCAAAATGGCATCCTGTGACCATATGATATCATATGTGGCATCCGGAAAAGGAACATCTTCAAAACTGCCATCAACAATATCAACCAAATGTTCAAGGCCCTGCGCACGTGTCATCTCTCGATTCCGCTGGTTTTCAATCTCGCTAAGATTCAATGCTGTTACCTGACAGCCATAGGTTTTTGCCAGAAAACGTGCTGTTCCACCATAACCTGATCCCAAATCCAGTATTTTGGTTTTGTTATCTATTTTGAGTCTGGATGCCATTTTTTCAACAGTTCTGCGGCTGGCAATATATATGGATTCTTCCTCTGATTCATACAGTCCAATATGGATATCTTCGCCACCCCAAATGGTAAAATAGAAATTATCCGCATCCGAACTGTTATAGTATTGACGTGCTCTATTTACTGAATCAGAGTAAATCCCTTTCTTTTCAGGGATTGAATAGGTCTTCGGTTCATATACCTTTTTGGCCACATGAGTGAAAAAATCAGGATCACTTTCCTGGTAGGTTTCCATTAAGTCGCCATATGTATCAATATGTTGGAATCCCACTTCCCGCATCAGCTTTCGGACATATTTTTTGCGAAGGGGAAACATGTTCAAATGATAGATTGAATTGTCTTTAAAAACATATTTAAAACGTGCCAGCCCTTCATCAATATGCTCTGGCTCAGCAATAACATCATCGCCGCAATAATGATATTTGTGCTTGCACGAAAAACCACATTCAAGAATGGCATCATAATTTCTCTGATCCAGTATTAAAATACCATCATATTTGAGAACCGAATATATTTCAGCCAATGCTTTTCTTCGGACACGTTCAGAAAAGAGATGGGTAAACGAATTTCCCAAACAAATAACAGCATCGAAACGCTCTTTGACTTCTCGTGTCAGCCATCGCCAGTCCGCATGGACTGTATTCAAAATGCAATTGTATCGTCTGGCATTTTCAAAAGCCTTGGTTAACATTTCTGCGTTGCCATCAACGCTGACCACATTAAAACCAGCCTTTAACAAACGAACCGAATGAAAACCTGTTCCAGTTGCAATATCCAGAACTTTCTCTACATTTCGTTCTTTCAATTTATCAATGATAAAACGTCCTTCACTTTCGGCTCTTTTTTCCCAGTCAATCAATTCATCCCATTTTTCCACAAATGGGGTCACATATTCATGTTGATAATGGTCAGATTCTCTCACTTCCAAAGGATCTTCACCAAAAGATTGTTGCTTTTTATCGACAATGATGGGATTCATCATTTTGAAACTCCTTTTTATATTTTTAACGTATTAGAAATACTTAGGAATGCTCGAAAATCAATTTCCCCTTTTATCTTTAACATATAATTGATTGGCACGTAGAGACGTAGCATGCTACGTCTCTACAGAGCAAAAACCCCGATGAACATTTTTTCAAATGGGGAACTTATTTTCAGAGCATTCCTGAAATATAATATACTCATTTTTATTAATCATACAAAAAAACAAGGTCGTGCAGAGATGTAGCATGCTACGTCTCTGCAGGAAAAAAACTGGTACGACCAATTGTTTTGAAATGGAAAACTAAATT
>Ga0272440_1000123_pt1 | contig 62601 bp, 43 predicted proteins | sample SSMMMBAug17_FD_192440 | JGI IMG/M metagenome (GOLD analysis project Ga0272440, IMG submission 192440) | Marine sediment archaeal communities from Little Sippewissett salt marsh, Falmouth, MA, United States - SSM-MMB-Aug17 | ecosystem: Environmental > Aquatic > Marine > Wetlands > Sediment ... | reverse complement strand
CATATGCGTACAAAACTGTTCACTCTATTTTTTGAACCATGATTACACTGAAGAAGATGAATAAGATGAATAAAAACACTTTTAATTCATTTTTTTCATCTTTTTCAGTGTAATCATGGTTCAAAAAACAGAATGAGCAATTATTAAATGAGGAATTTATTTTTTAGGCTTTCCTAAGAAGATAACAGCACCCTTTAGAAGTCGAAGACCGAATTGAAAATAAACAAATATCAAGGAAGGAAGTAAAACTGATGGAAACCAATCTAAAAAAAATAAAACATATGGCCGCAAAAAAGGAGAATGAAAACTGGAATTTCAGATCTTTTATCAAAGGGCAGGCATCTGCCAGTAAATTGGATGCGTTAACCCAACAATTAAATCAAGAAGTTTCATCAAAAATTGATTGTACAACATGTGCAAATTGCTGCAAAGTAATCCAACCCACCTTTACACAAGCCGATATTACAAAAATTGCAAACCATTTTGATATTCCCCCTTCTCAATTCATAGAACAATATCTTGTTTCAGATGTTTTTGGTGATTATTCCCCAAAATTATCACCATGCCCTTTTTTAAAAAATAATGAATGTTCCATATATGATTATCAGCCGGATAGCTGTAGGTCATTCCCACACTTACACAAAGATGATGTTGCATTTCGTATAACAGGTATTATTGCAAATTATGAAGTTTGCCCAATTGTTTATAATGTCATTGAAGGCCTGAAAAAACAAAAGCGAAGTTTACGTTCATAAGTACATTATCAAAATACCTGAAACCAACTAACGAAATATTTCCCCAAAAAAATTAAACAAAAATATTTACTGACAAAATATAGTTGTTAAAGTTGGTCTATCATGTTATATTTGTTCATTAATTATTTTATAACATTTCTTTCTAATATGACCAGCCCGAATTTAACAATGACCTTTTCACTAATTGTCGCCATAGCATCAACACTTGATTTAATATTATCTTTTTCAGAAAAAGCAAGAAATCATTCAGATCTGGCACGTCAATTTATCACCCTTGAAAAAATTATCATCCAAATACCAGAAGAACAGATAACAGAAGAACATATTCGCAAATACACTACCAACAGACTGGACATAGAACTAAATGAACCCCCAAAGATAAGCACGTTAGATGTTATCTGTCATTATGAACTTGCCAAAGCAATGGGGTACGAAAATGCAGAATACGAATTAGTCTTTTTTCAACGATTGTTAGCTAACTTTGTTGATATACGTACAGATTTCAAATTAAAGACGGTGAAGGCTTGACATAATCGAATGTTCATTTATCTGTTACACAAACGTCTCCAGAATAATTTTAATTGTACATCAATAATCAATATTATAAATTCCGTGATCATAGAGAATCGGAATATTTATGGGATACAAAAGTGGCTGTTTATTGCAGGAATCGTTGCCGACCCTTTATATCTCTATGGTTATTGACGTTAATTACTGTAACAAAATAAATTAATTGTTTGGTAGTATTCGATAATTCCACTTTCCTATGAAATCATCATGATAAATATTGATACGGGCGCATTCCCAAAAAGTCGGACTTTTTAGCGAGAAACATTAAAAATTGATGAATTTTGGCAAATCCAAGAACAGCGTAAGGCTAAAGCCGGCTTTAGCCCATAGCCGTCAGGCTAAGTTTGACCGCCTGAAATTGTTCTCCCGCCTGGGGTTGAAACCCCAGACTATTTTCTGTCGTCCCTAGCGGGACTTGAAGTGTCTTATTAACAGATTACATTCTTCGATGGGCGCATTCCAAAAAAGTCGGACATTCATTGATGATCATTGAAAAATGATTTATTTCGGCAAATCCAAGAACAGCGTAGGGCTAAAGCCCAACGCTGAATGGAAAAAGGACGCTAAAGCGCCCTCAATACCATTAAGCAAATTATCAATAAATTGGTTGATCTTTTCAATATGGATAAAATCAGTCTGCAACCAATTCAGTACCTATGTAACTTGAGGGCGCTTTAGCGTCCTTTTTCCATTCAGCGTTGGGCTTTAGCCCTACGCTGTTCTTGGATTTGCCGAAATTCATCATTTTTCAATGTTTCTCTCTAAAAAAGTCCGACTTTTTGGGAATGCGCCCGTTCCCCATTTAATATATTGAATTCCTATTTTTGAACCTGGATTACGCTGAAGAAGATGAATAAGATGAATTAAAAGTGTTTGATTTCATCTTATTCATCTTCTTCAGCGTAATCCAGGTTCAAAATGAATAGAATTGACTCTTTCAGAAATGAGGAACTTATTATTTAAGTATTCCTAAGGAATGCTCGAAAAATAAATTCCTCATTTACTTATGTGCCAAGAACGTGTAGGGGCGAACCTTGTGTTCGCCCATCGTACATAGGAACGAAAGCGTTATTAGTTCGAGGGCGAACACAAGGTTCGCCCCTACATCGGGCTGGCACATAAGTAAATGGGGAACTTATTTTTCGAGTTTTCCTTATCAAATTTAAACAACAATTATTGAAAAAAAAAAGCCTTGATTTATCAAATAAACCAAGGCTTTTGAATGTTTTTAAAGGAGTTTATGCTCCCGATCAATTTAGAAAGGAGGTATATTACATCATACCGCCCATGCCGCCACCCATGCCAGGCGCTCCGCCACCCATTGGCATTTCAGGTTTATCTTGAGGAACCTCAGCGATCATTGCTTCGGTTGTCAGCATAAGACCTGCGACACTACCTGCATTCTGAAGTGCAAATCGAACCACTTTTGTAGGATCAATGACACCTGCAGCAATCAGGTCTTCGTAATTATCTTTATCCGCATTATAACCAAATGAACCTTCAGAACTCTTGACCTTATCAATGACAACTGAGCCTTCAACACCTGCATTATTTGCAATCTGTCGCAGCGGTTCTTCAATTGCGCGTTTAACAACGTTTGCTCCCAGTTGTTGTTCACTGTCAAGGTTTAATTTGTCAAGGGCTGAAATACATCGAACCAGAGCAACACCGCCACCTGCAACAATACCTTCTTCAACTGCTGCACGCGTTGCATTCAAAGCATCTTCAACACGCGCTTTCTTTTCTTTCATTTCCGGCTCTGTTGCAGCGCCTACATTAATTACAGCAACTCCGCCGATCAGTTTTGCCAGACGTTCTTGCAATTTTTCACGATCATAATCCGATGTGGTATCATCAATCTGAGCGCGAATTTGTTTGACACGACCTTCAAGATCACTTCTTGAACCTGCACCATCAACAATAGTAGTGTTGTCTTTGTCAATGTTTACACGTTTGGCTGTACCCAAATCATCCAGTGAAATGGTTTCCAATTTGATTCCCAAATCTTCAGAAATCATTTTTCCGCCAGTAAGAATGGCGATATCTTCAAGCATTGCTTTTCTGCGATCACCAAATCCAGGTGCTTTTACAGCAGCAACCTGAAGCGTGCCGCGAAGTTTATTGACAACCAATGTTGCCAGTGCTTCACCTTCAACGTCTTCAGCAATGATCATTAATGGTTTTCCAGTGCGTGCAATGGATTCCAGAACGGGCAGAAGATCTTTCATATTACTGATTTTCTTTTCATTAATTAATATATAAGGATCTTCCAGAGATGTGACCATTTTTTCGGAATCAGTAACAAAATAAGGTGACAAATAACCGCGATCAAACTGCATGCCTTCAACAACATCCAATGATGTGTTCATGCTCTTGGCTTCTTCAACAGTGATAACACCTTCTTTTCCAACTTTTTCCATTGCCTCGGCAATAATGTTGCCGATTGTTTCATCATTATTAGCAGAAATTGTTCCGACCTGTGCAATTTCTCGCTGATCTTTGGTCGGTTTGCTCATGGATGCCAATTCATTGACAATGGCGTCAACAGCTTTATCAATGCCGCGTTTAATGGACATGGGATTGTTACCGGCCACAACCAGTTTCTGGCCTTCTTCATATATCGCACGCGCCAGAACTGTCGCTGTTGTTGTGCCATCACCAGCAGTATCACTTGTTTTGCTGGCAACTTCTTTAACCATTTGAGCGCCCATATTTTCAAACTTATCTTCAAGTTCGATTTCTTTTGCAACAGTTACACCATCTTTAGTTACATTGGGCGAACCCCATGATTTTTCAATAATGACATTTCTACCTTTTGGGCCAAGCGTTACAACCACGGCATCAGCAAGCGTTCTGACACCTTTTAACATTGCTTCTCTGGCTTTTGAATCATATTTTATTTCTTTTGCAGACATTTTTAATATCCCCTTACATTTTTATTGTTGTTGATTATTGAATTACGCCAAGGACATCATCTTCGCGCATGATTAAATATTCTTCACCATCAATTTTTACTTCAGTGCCTGAATATTTACCAAACAGAATCTTGTCGCCTTCTTTAAGATCCATAGGTGCGCGAGTTCCATCATCTTTGACTTTACCATTACCCACAGCAACAACTTTGCCTTCAATGGGTTTCTCTTTGGCTGAGTCCGGGATGATAATTCCGCCTTTTGTCTTGGTTTCTTCCTCAACGCGTTGGACCAAAATTCGATCTTGTAAAGGTTTGATACTCATTTATAACCTCTCCTTTTTATTGAAAATAATTTATATTGGTTTTGGTTACAACATTAGTGTTGCAACGACCATTTAGATCCTTCAATTAATGTTACGTTTGCTTCAGTCTGTAAACGACTTCGATACTAAACAATTGACTGTTACAAATAAATACCTGATTTTTTTTTAAGTATGATCAGGTGGGTGGGTTGACTATCGATTAAAATGTTTCAATCGATATGGCGCAACCTTTATTCCGAAGTTTTCTTATCTGCAGCCTTTGTATCAGTAGATTTCGTTTCAGTACCAGTTGTTTTTGATTCCTTCTTATCATTGTTGGTCTTTGATTCGGTATTTTTCTTACCAGAATAATCAGTAACATACCAACCTGACCCTTTAAGATGAAAACTACTTTGTGAAACAAGTTTATGTAATGATCCCTGACATTTGTTGCACGTATTAAGTGGTGCATCAGATATTTTTTGCCAGGCCTCTTCTATGTGACCACAGTTTTCACATTCATATTCATAGATCGGCATGTGGACCTCCTGTTTTTCAATTTGTTTATGGCATTTTTGGGTTGATTACTTGTTTAATTCTAAATAATGCCCTTGTTGAAAGAAAATATAGGTATCGTTTTTGGCTTGTCAAGGATTCAACCAATGAAAAACTGAAAAAATATGATTGATTTTTTTTATGAATAATAATCAACTTTAGGATTGACATTTAATAAAAAAGAAATTATTATATGAAATTTGAGTTCAAGTTGATTTATAAATCAATAGGAGAGGTTGCCGAGTGGCTGAAGGCCCCGCACTCGAAATGCGGTATCCGGCCAAAAGCCGGATCGTGGGTTCGAATCCCACCCTCTCCGTGGAGCAGCAAAACATGTTCAACCAAATAACTTGCGGAGAGATGTCCGAGCTGGCTGAAGGAGCACGACTGGAAATCGTGTGTACTGCCAAAAGTGGTACCGAGGGTTCGAATCCCTCTCTCTCCGCCACCTTTCTTTAATCATCATGTCCTATCTTGTTCTCGCACGAAAATATCGGCCATCAACTTTTGATGAAGTTGTTGAACAAAATCACGTGACACAAACACTAAAAAATGCGGTATTATCGCATCGTGTTGCCCATGCTATTTTATTCACCGGGCCACGTGGAACTGGTAAAACAACGATTGCCCGCATTTTAGCCAAGTCTATGAATTGTTATGAAGGCCCCACTGAAACGCCATGTAATAAATGTCGTTCATGCCTGGACATTGCTTCGGGAAATGCTGTTGATGTTATGGAAGTGGATGGTGCATCAAACAATGGTGTGGAGCATATTCGTGATTTGCGGGATAAAGTTCAGTATCGTCCGGCTCATTGCCGATACAAAATTTATATAATTGATGAAGTCCACATGCTGAGCACTGCAGCATTCAATGCACTGCTTAAAACACTTGAAGAACCTCCAGAGCACGTCATGTTCCTGTTTGCCACAACAGAACCCCACAAAATTCCAATTACCATTTTGTCCCGCTGTCAACGCCATGATTTACGACGTGTGAATCTGGTTTCCATTACCAAACATTTAGAAAATTTGTGTGATAAGGAACAGATTCCGGTTGACAAAGAGTTGTTATCCATTGTGGCGCGTGAAGCAGGAGGCAGTGTACGTGATGCTCTCAGCTTACTGGACCAGGTAATTGTTTGTCTGGATCAAAAAGATGAAACGCAGGATATTGATGTTTTAGATCTTTTGGGAATATTGGATCGAAAAACTATTTTTCAATTATCCAATGCAATCATTGAGGGAGATATTCCTGAAGCCCTCAATATATTGCATCGTATTTATGATAGAGGACAGGATCTAAAAAAATTGATGATCGACCTGACATCACATTTTAGAAATTTATTGATTGTCAAAATAGGAAAAAAAATTGACCGATTGGTCAATGCGCCTGAACATGAAATCGAATCCATGAAAAAACAGGTGGAAAAAATTACACCACATTATATTAATCAAATTTTTGATCGTTTGTTTCAGGAAGAAACATTGATTCGATACGCTCCCCAACCGCTCCTTGCCTTTGAAAAAACAGTCATAAAAATCGCATCCATTCAACCTGTTCTTACCATGGACAAACTGATTGAAAAAATCGATGGTCTGCAAAAAACGATCATTGATAATCCATCAGCAAAAATTGTATACAACCGGATTGAACAACATGCCCCGCCACCCCCCCCAAAAGCGGCGGAATCTCAACAAACATGGAGGCAACAATCCAATAATGATAAAACAGAATTAACCAAACAGCCGATTGCCAAAGAAAAAACCCAAATCGCACAAACTAAAGAACCTGAGCATGTCACAGCACCTTCCCAACAAATTGCACAGGATTCTCTCGAATCACTTGACACAACCTGGAAAAAACTGGTAACACGAATTCAACAAAAAATGCCAGCCATTGTGCCTTCGCTTAAAGATGCAAAACTCATCGAATATACAGGTGAGCAAATGACAATCGAGATGAATGGCTCACCATTTGATTTTGATCGTGTTAAAGAAAAACATGATGCATTTACAAATATAACGCAGGATTTGCTGCAAAAACCGGTGTCCATTCACTGGATTCAAGGTAAAAAATGTGCGTCAGCTCTGGCATTACAAAAGAAAAAAAATGACGAAGAAATACTTCTAAAAAAAGATGCCAGGAATCATCCATTGGTAAAGGAAGCAATTCGCTTGTTCAATGGAAAAATTCTTGATGTAAAAATATTACAATAATCCGACACAAACGTGTTGTATAAATCAAAGGAGTCGATATGAAAGGCATGGCCAACATGATGAAGCAGGCACAGAAGCTTCAATCAAAAATGCTAAAAATGCAAGATGAACTGGCTGATCAAACAGTAGAAGGATCAGCCGGTGGTGGTATGGTAAAAGTAGTTGCAACTGGCAAACAACAGGTAAAATCCATTGAATTGGAAAAAGAAGTTGTGGATCCTGATGATATCGAAATGTTACAGGATATGATCGTAGCAGCTGTTAATGATGCCCTGACCAAGTCTCAAGAAATGGTTTCTGGAGAAATGACAAAACTGACTGGTGGATTAAATATCCCAGGATTAATGTAATGCGTCATTATCCACCTTCACTCATTGCACTGATTCAACAACTGTCAAAACTTCCTGGTATTGGTGAAAAATCCGCCACACGACTGGCGCTACACATCCTTAAATCTTCATCCAGTGATGCCAAACGTCTTGCTGACAGTATCTATGCGGTCAAAGAAAAAATTCATTATTGTCCAGCTTGCTTTGGGCTAACAGATCAGGCAATGTGCCATATTTGTAATGATCCAGATCGCAATAAACAATTGGTTTGCGTGGTTGAACAAACCGATGATATGGCATCCATAGAACGTTCAGGATCATTTAATGGGGTTTATCACGTTCTGCATGGCACATTGTCCCCCATGAATGGCATTGGCCCGGACGATATTCGTTTAAAAGAACTCCATGCCCGTGTTTCAACCGGTGATGTTCAGGAAGTGATTATCGCAACGAGCACAAATGTTGAAGGAGAAGCGACGGCTTCTTTTATTGTTGATAACTTATCAGGCATTTCAATCAAAATTTCACGAATTGCTACCGGGGTTCCAATGGGAGGCGATTTAAAATTTGTCGATCAAGTTACCTTAAAATGTGCTTTGGAACGTAGATATGCATTTTAAAATGAGTGTATCCCAAATAGCCGGTTTAAAATAATCAAAGAATACGATGTTCCGGCAATTTTGCTTACACTCTTTTGACATTATTTGGTATGTATAATTATCGAAGGAGCTTAACAATGAACAAAAAAATTATCTGCATGATCCTTGCGTGTATTTCAATCATGGCATGCACGACAACCTATGCATGGGATAAAGTGGGATATATCAATCTTCAACGCCTTGTAAATGAATCCAATATGGGCAAAGCAGCAAAAGCCAATATTGAAAAATTGCGACAGAGTAAACAAGAAGAAATTGATAGTCAACTGAAAGAAATTCAAGACTTAAAAGCGCTTCTTGAAAAAAATGGCGATTTGATGGGAGAAAACAATAAATCTGAAAAAGTTGAAAAACTACAGCGCATGTACAAAAATTATAAGCGGATGGTTGCTGATGCTAAAGAAGAACTGGCCAATGAAGACAGCAAGCTGGTCTCCACCATTTTAGAAAAAGCGGATAGTGTCCTCAAGCAAGTTGCAAAAAAGGAGAAATATTCAATTATTTTGAAAGATCCAGATGCCATTGGATACCTGGACCCAAAAGTGGATATTACTGATTCAGTTATTCAAGAATTTAATAAAAAGGTGAGATAGTTTGAGGACAAAAAGTCTATGAGAGGGTTTAGCAAATAGCCATCATGTGAAGAGGGCTTCCGAATTTTATTATACCCCAGGCTTAGCCCTGAGTTGGTATGTTACGAACTTTCAGGGCTAAAAAAATGCCCCCTTTTCTTGAATGCGCCCGTGGCAATAGACTTCAAAGACATGCTCCCAAATTCAGGAAAGCTCAGAAAATAAGTTCCCCATTGACGAAGCCAACAGTTCATTCTGTTTTTTAACCAGGATAACACTGAAGAAGATGAATAAAGATGGATTTAAAGTGGCTTTTTTTTATCTTATTCATCTTTTTCAGTGTCATCCTGGTTCAAAAAACCAATCAACAAATATTGAATAATGAGGCACTTATTTTCAGAGCTCCCCTAAGAAATTCGCAACAAACAATGCATATTTCTCAATATATTTCTATCAGATAACGATATTATTAGATACTTATAGATCACATCCCATAAATTAAATTGCGAACTAAGGAGAAAATACATTGTTTACCCAAAGAATCCATTATATAATTATATATTTATTATGTTTAACTAGTGTTCAAGCATATGCATCCTGTTCCCCTCCTCAAATCACCTGTCCGAATACTTACGCACTGATTGTTCCAAGTCAGGTCACTGAAAGCGATCCTTCATTTCAGGCCATTGTCTGCACACCAGAGTCATATTCTCAGTCAATAGAGATCCAGCTGATTTCCACTGATCGCTCTGAAATAAGATGTCCTCAATCCGCAGTGATGCCATCGCATTATACCTGGGTTGCCATTGATATGTCAGTAGTTGATGATTTTATTGCCGATGGTCCGATTTCACTTTCGCTAACCGCTGAGTTTGTGGTGCAAACAGTTACCACGCATATTAAGGTATTGGATAATGATCAAGCCACAAATCAAGTACTGGAAAAAGAAGCATTAAATGATTTTTTTGAACAAACCAGTGGAAAAGATTGGAAAAATAATTCCCAATGGCTGGAAACAGACAATCCCTGCACGTGGCACGGCATTCAATGCGACAATGGTGTGATGCCGGTATCTGAAATCCATCTCAATGATCATCATCTCATGGGGCAATTGCCAACAACACTCAATCAACTCGCAGATCTCAAACGAATTTACCTGGGACACAACAACCTATCTGGCAATTTTTCTGAATCATTCATTCATACGCGCCTGCATATTCTATGGCTTCAAGATAATGCCTTTTCAGGTGTCATTCCTGACCACCTGTTGCAATTGTCTTTTTTACAAGATTTGAATATCTCTAATAACCAATTAAGCGGTCCTTTACCGGATAACATTGGCACGTTATCTCGCCTGGAATCGCTGGATCTTTCTTCAAATATCTTATCTGGGTCTTTGCCACAGTCGTTCAACCAATTTGAGCGCCTGACCCACCTTGATCTTCATGACAATCAACTGACCGGAACGATTTCAGCCCTTAGCAATCTGTGTCAATTACAAACATTGGATATCAGCAATAATCAATTTTTGGGTCAACTTGATGACTTAGAAAATTTATCGAATATCCGAACGATGGATCTCGGCAAAAATCATTTTGAAAATGTGTTTCCCGATTTTCTGGCACAAAATACAATTGTATTACGAATCGATGTTCATGATACCCATTTAAGCGGCCAACTGCCCCAATGGAATGGCGAAGACTATGCGCTTTACGCATTGAATTTGAGATCTAATCGTTTTGTGGGGCAAATACCTGAAACCATTCTTGGATTAACAAACTTATCTTCAGGCAACCTGGATTTGCGTTGGAATGCCCTTTATGCAGGAACACCGGAAGTAAAAAAATTCATTGATCAAAAGCATATTGGAAATGACTGGGAAATAACCCAAACAGTAGCGCCAGCAAACCTCACAGCGACAGTTTTATCAGGAGAGAGTATTCGACTGGACTGGACACCTATTCATACAGATACAATCACCGGTGCCTATGAAATATTTTATGGCTATGCACCGGATGGACCTTTCAGAAAACTGGCAGAAACCACTGTTAAAACAGATAGCAATTATACCCTGACCCGTCTCTACAGCAGTTCGACATACTTCTTTAAAGTCAGAACTCGCACAGATCCCCATGCAAATAATCGAAATATTGTGCTTAGCGACTTTTCAACAGCCATCTCAGCAACAACACAAAGCGTTGTTGATACAATGGCTGGACCTAATGGACAAATCAGCCCCTCAGGTATTGTATCTGTGCCCCAAAATGCGCCCATTGTATTTCACTTTATACCTGATGCGAATTATCATGTTGAAAATGTTTTGGTGGATCGTGTCAGTATCGGTTCAGTCACATCCTATACGTTTTCATCTATACAAAATGATAGAGAACTTCAGGCCACATTTGCCAATGATGCACCATCTATCGATCCAATTCTCCCCCTTTCTTTTGATGAGGATGCGCCACCAGCCCCCATCCTTTTGACAATTACAGATCGAGAAACATCAATAGAGAACCTGACAATTAAAATTGTTTCAGATAACCAGGAGCTTATCCCGGATGATCATATCCAGATCACTGGCAGTGGTTCTGCCAGGTATCTTCATTTAAAAAATCTTCAAGAAATGTCTGGTGTTGGATTTATTATGATCAAAGTATCCGACCCTTTAGGGTTAAATGCAATACGTGCCTTTAATTATACTGTGAATACGATAAACGATCCGCCTGTTGCCAAAAATCATATTTATAATGCATTTGAAGACATTGAATTCAAGGGACAGTTTCAGGCACTGGATATCGAAAATGACAGTTTATTCTATATTGTAACCGCCAGACCGAATCATGGAAAATTAACCCATGATGCTGGAAAGGATATATTTACCTATCGCTCTGATATCAACTATTCGGGAAGAGACTATATCAGGTTTAAAGTGCAAGACAATTCAAAATTGGGCCCCAAAATGTCCAATGAAGCGGTTGTTGTGCTGGACATTCAGCCAGTTAATGATGCACCGGTTTCCAAAGCGGGTGAAGATTTACACGTTCTTGAAGGCGAAAGGGTTTCGCTGAATGGCAGCAATAGTTATGATGTTGATGACAATGACTTATTTTTTGAATGGTGGCAATCGGTCGGGCCAGAGGTGACATTATCTTCATCAAGTGCCATATCTCCTGTCTTTATTGCACCCCATGCCTTGTCGGACAATCAACCCATATCACTGGTGTTTTGGCTGAAAGTTTCTGATGATGAAAACAATTTTATGCGCGATAACTGCATTGTGTGGGTCAACCCAAGAGAAATCCCACTGTTGCCAATTGCTCAAATGGGAACACCTCTGGTACCTGTATCCGGTAGCGCCCCATTTCGTGTGGATTTTCAGGACCGATCCCTGGGAATGATCGATTCATGGCAATGGTTGTTCGGAAATGGCCATGAAAGCAAGCGTAAGAGTCCGACGTATACTTATGATAATCCTGGTGTTTACACTATTCACCTTCAGGTCACCGGCCCGGGCGGCTCAAATGCCATGACTTACACAAACTGGATTACTGTTTTGGCCAATCCAAATGCAGTATCATCTGTTATTCCTCCTGAAGAAAGAACTGTATTGATTGATCTTTACAATCAAACACTGGGCACAGAATGGATATGGAATGTCCACTGGTTAAATCCATACAGAAAAGAATACTTTTGGTATGGCGTTACCATTCCGGACAACCATGTCAGTCGATTGGAACTTTCTGAAAATGCCTTAAATGGAGCCCTTCCCGAAAATCTGCATCAACTGACCGATTTACAGCATCTTGATTTATCAAAAAATAATATTTCCGGACCCTTACCCGATACGATTATTCAGTTAAAACAATTATCATTTTTGGATATTTCCCACAATCAATTATATGATACCTTATCCAGTGATTTCAACCAACTGAAACAATTGACACGCTTGAATCTTGATTATAATCAGTTTTATGGCAGTATTCCCCAAAACATTGGAGATATGCAGCAATTACAGTACCTCAATTTGGGTAAAAATAATTTGATTGGCACTGTGCCGGTATCATTCTCAAATTTAAACAATCTTTTACATCTGGACATTTCATTCAACAAACTCAATGGCGAACTTCCAAACTTTTTAGATCAAATCCCATCTCTTATTCATTTGGATTTATCCCACAATTCATTCATTGGAACAATTCCAACAACTCTAATGTATGCCACATGGATTGAAGAAATTCGCCTTTCTTTCAACCAGCTTGATGGCCCTATTCCTGATGGTTTTGAAAGATTTGAAAATTTACAAACCCTCGATTTGAGCGGCAATCAATTCAGCGGTTCCATACCGAACAGTCTGTATGAATCATCTCAGCTCAAACGATTGAACCTGAGTCACAATTTATTGGAAAACCCCCTCACTTCCAGAGTAACGTTGTTAAAACAGCTCATGCTTTTGGATATTTCCTATAATAGAATGAATGGTGTATTTCCAGTCGAACTGACTCGGTTGGATCAAATACAAATATTGAATCTGTCTTACAATGCATTTTCAGAAACGATACCGAATCTTTCTCGGCTGGCACTAATGTTGTCAATGGATATTTCTCACAATCACTTTACAGGTGCTTTCCCTGAAAGCCTGTTTACATTGCAGAAACTCAAGGTTCTTAATCTTTCTGGGAATAATTTTTCAGGTGAAATTCCAGAAACCATATTGCAAATGACTGGACTTGAAGACAATGCTTCAGATTTTCGATGGAATCGGCTCACAGTGAACAGTCGCAACGTAGAAAAATTTTTGGCTCTCAAACAAATATCAGGCGAATCCTGGATTAATACACAAACCATTGCACCATCAACACTCACCGCCAAAGAAGGCGAAACGCTTCAAGAGTTAATTCTGAGTTGGAACCCAATTCCATATACCAGCAATGAAGGGGGCTATGAAATATATATTGCACAGCATCCAGATGGCCCTTATGAATTCCGATATCGGACAGGCTCAAAGCTAGATAACTCATACACGATCACCAACTTGTACAGCGATCAAACCTATTATTTCAAAATTCGTACACTGACCAAGCCCCATGCGCAAAACCCGAACATGCTATTCAGTGACTATACGCCAATTCTTCCATTTACTGTCAACCCAAAGACTGAACGTCCAGTGGACCCATCAGATTTAGCTGCTGAAACATATTTTAAAAATCGAGTCATGTTATCGTGGAAAACCATTAAAAAGCCGGAGAATGTCTATTATAAAGTATTCCGAAGTCAAACCATTGATGGCCAATATCAATGCATATCATTACCATTGATCGATACCTTATTTGTGGATTGGGACGTTCAGGCAGGCGCTAACTATTATTACAAAATTCGTTCATATATCGATGAAACCCCATCCGAACAATTCAGTAACATTGTTCACGCAATTCCAGGAACTCCAACAACATATTCAATTAATGGCCATTTCACTGTGGCACTTGTATCTCAAGGGGATACTGCTGTTTATTCCATGACCCTTGAAGGGGCCAGCGGCTTTAGAGGAAAAATTGATATGGAGTGCCTGTGGCCGGGAAGTGATCAAACAATACCGCCATCAGGCATTGACCCCATTTTCTTCTTGTCCGGATATGTCATGGACACAGAGTTAAAAAGAACTCCCCTGCCAGCGACAATTCAATTAAAAATTAACGTGGCCCAAGATTATACGCCATCAGTATTGATTTTTCAGTTGGCAGTGACAGATTCTCAAACCAAAAACCAGCGCCTCTTTGGAATGCAACTCCATGTGATTCCCAAAAATGAATGCGCCATCGCCCTGTCATCAGACCGGCCTATATATAATGAATATGCGCCCATTGTTGTATCTGGATTTATCTCCAGCCGCATGGCCAAAGAACCTGTTGACATTCGGTTGATGTCCCAGAGCAATGTGCTGTCTCAAAAATTGATACAAACCTTAAATGATGGTTATTTTGAAACCTCTTTTACACCGGCCCCCTGGGCAGCCGGTGATTACACCATTCAAGCAACATGGGAAATATGGGATATTGATGATATTTTTTGCATGCAGAGTTCATATTCTGTGAGCTTGCCAGTGATGGTAGAGCAAAGTACAACCCATATCAAATTATCCATGAAGCCTGACCAACAAATTCCAAAAATCAACCAGTTCATAGACATTTTGGGCGAACTCTCCCCATCAATTGACAATTCAGAGATAACTGTGCGCATAATTGCACCTGATAACACACTAAATGAGACCAACATCCCATTGGAAGGCCAAAATCGTTTCGAAATTCCAGACATCCAGTTGATACAGCCAGGCATCTGGCAAATCAAAGCATACTTGCCTGGAAACATGCTATTTCCCGGATGTGAAAGCAATAACCTTGAAATTTTGGTAGACACGCCCCCTGGACGTGCCATTATTTTGGGCACTCGCTATCCACAATATCAACGTCAATTGCCTCAGAGCAGCTTTGATATTTGCAAAAAAGTTTACGATCAATTCCTTCAGCGTGGCTTTGATTCAGTTGAAATCAGCACATTGATGCATATCCCCATAAATGATCCCCTCACACCTGATCCGCCACTCGAATCCATGGATTGGGTAGATGATATCAATCCCACTTCACAGGATTTTCTAGATGCTCTGACCCATGATTTTTTAGATGTTGTTCATCCTCATTTACCATTATGGATTTTTATCCATGGCTTTTCAGAGTCTGATGCCAGCTTTATGATGCGAAATAGTTATGATCGTTTATCTGCAATGGAGATAGACGCGGCATTGGATTATTTGCAGCAACAAACGCAATGTCAAATCATTTTGATATTGGATATGCCATACTCCGGTGCTTTTATTCCCTTTTTGTCGGGTACAAATCGAGTCATCATCACCAGTAGCGAAACAGAGAATTATCGAGTTGATCCGACCAATGATCTGAGTTTCAGTTTGAAATTCTTTCATTACCTGCATAAAGGCTTTAATGTGTTTCAATCCTTTGAAAAAAGCAAGCGTGTGTGGGACCCCCTAAATTTGGTTTCTGCACGACTTGAAGACAATGGTGATGGCACATCCATATCAACAAATGGCGAACTGGCCCGACAAACATTTATGAATGGCCCTACGATTTCAACAGAAATGCCGACTATTTCTGATATACAGGTGCAATCTTACTTACAGCATGCCACCAGCCTTCCAATATCAGTCAATGTGACCGCAGGAACAGGCCCTATATCCAGGGTCAAAGTCCACGTAATGGATCCGACCCCACCCCCCCTTTACGATGATATTAGTACTGCTGTTGAATTTACCTCCTATACATTGAATGCCAGTAATCACCCTTTCATGTATAGTCATGTTCTGACATGTCTTACTGAACCAGGGACATATACCTTATTGGTGCTCGCACAAGATCGATATCATTGTATATCAGATCCGGTCAGTACAACAGTCATTGTTGCGCCGGAAACACCTGTTTCATATTTTGATGGTGTGCCAGATCAAACACGACATGCACTGAATACATTGTGTGGATTCTTTAGGACTGATGATCCAAACTTTCATCAGATCGAAACGCCAACAGATTATTCATTAAGGGCCATTTGGGGGCTCCACTATCGCCATGTGATTGCAGTCGGCGATCATGGTACAATTCTCTTTTTTGATGGAAATCAGTGGAAATTTATGGAAAGTCATACATCAAAAAGGCTTTTAGCTGTGTGGGGCACCTCATCAGATAATGTGTATGTCACTGGTGAAGAAGGAGTCATGCGACACTATAATGGTACAATCTGGGAAACTATCGAAACCCATATTGAAAACCCATTATGTGGTATATGGGGAACACATCCAGACAATATTTATGCAGTGGGTGGACATGGAACCATTCTTCACTATGATGGTGTATCATGGCAACGTCATTATACACAATGGTATGACCGACTGAACGCAATTTGGGGTAGAAATGAATTTGATATTTATGCTGCCGGTGAAAATGGCCTGATGCTGCATTTCGATGGATCAAAATGGGAATCCATGCCTTATTGTTCAACAAAGCCTGTCAATATTCTATTTGGAGACGCATCCCTTATTTTTGGGATTCGTTTTTTTGATCCCATTCAGTTTAATGCCGGTCAAGGGTGGACTCCCACCCAAGAATGTGATTACCAAGAAATCAATACGTTTTGGCGAAGTCATTCAGAATATGTATTTTCAGCTGGTGAAAGGGGGCAGGTCTCTATATGGAGTTCACCGGCAAGCTGTAGACAACCCAATACACCACCAATGATATCTTTCATTTCTGACAGAGAAATTATTGTCAATCAGCCAGTACCGCCAATTCCTTTTACAATAAAGGACAATGAACACTTTGCTTATGAATTACGACTGGACGTTATGTCATCCAATGCAGACCTATTGCCTGAAAATAGAATAACAATTGAAGGCACCTCTGCAGATCGACTGATAAAGCTTGAACCGATATATGGAAAAATTGGCAAGTCCTATATTTCCTTAATTGTAAGTGACCCTTGCGAACGGAAACAAGCCCAGGGTTTTATGCTAAAAGTGACTGATCATCGAAACCAGTCACCTCATCCTTTTAATGAAAAGATTGAAATTGAGGATATTTTGGAAATATTGAAGCAGGAAGCCATTATGAAAGAATAATCTGGCGCTTTTGTAAACCTTTTATTTTTCATCAATCTGTGTTAAGAGTATTTCAAATGTGATGAGTGTCGCCCAAATAGCCGCTCAATAAAACTTGTGCAATTCTTTTTTGAACCATGATGCGTGATTATTTTGTGCGCCGGTAATTTGGATTTCACTCAAATGTGTCTGCCTCATGGGCGCATTTAAAAAAAGGGAGCATTTTTCTTAGCCCTGAAAGGGCTTAAAACTTATTTTGATAATCTCCCAGGGCGTTTCCCCGCACTGCCCCGGGCTTGTATATAACGAACGTTCAGAACTAAAAAAAATGCCCCCTTTTTAGAATGCGCCCCTGCCTCATTTGTTTGGATTAGACAGATCCAATAGTGGGGTTTTATTAAATGCGAAAATACGAAAAAAAACGAGCCAGGATAAACATCATGATTTTATTAATAGATAATTATGATTCATTTACATACAATATTGCCTATGCATTGGGGACATTAGGTCAGGAATTGCGTGTATTCCGCTCTGATGTCATTTCTACTGACGAAATTTTTCAAATGAACCCACAGGCAATCGTTGTTTCACCAGGACCAGGGCGACCTGATCAGTCTGGGATCAGTTGTGAAACAATCGAACGTTTTGCCGGGAAAATACCTGTAATGGGTGTTTGCCTGGGACATCAATGTATTGGCCAGGTTTTTGGTGGGAACGTTATTCAAGCTGAAACTCCAGTTCATGGTAAAACCTCCACCATTCATCATGATGGCAAAACGATCTTTAAAGATCTTCCCAATGCATTCAAAGCAACACGTTATCATTCATTGATTGTTGAAAAAGAAAGCCTCCCATCACAATTATCCATTTCTGCCCAAACCCAAAGCGGTATGATCATGGGCGTTAGAAATGAAGGATTAATGGTTGAAGGTGTTCAGTTTCACCCTGAATCAATTGCTACCAAGCATGGTACACAATTGTTCAAAAATTTTATCGATTATTATTTATCTTCAGAAAGGAAAAGCCAATGACTGTATTCCATGGATCATTCGCCCCCCCTGGTGATAAATCAATTTCCCATCGCCTTGCATTGATGGCCATACTGGCAACCGGTGACTGCGAGGTATCCAACTGTTTACCTGGAGAGGATGTTCAGTCCAGCTTGAAAGCATTGAGAACATTGGGTGGACAATTTGAAACGACCGATTTTATAAATGTTAGAATTACCGGACTCGGCGGAAAAACTGTGGACAAAGCGAACCTTGACTGTGGCAATTCAGGGACAACGATGCGGTTGATATCTGGCATATTGGCTGGATGCCCTGGCAAATTTGTTCTGGATGGAGACGACTCTTTACGTAAACGTCCGATGGAAAGAATTGCCATTCCCTTACGAAAAATGTCCGGTCATGTGGAAACCCAGAATGATCGATGTCCCATTACAATTCATGGCCAATCCTTAAATGGCATAACTTATGAATTACCAGTTGCTAGTGCCCAACTAAAAAGTGCAATACTATTGGCCGGTATGCAGGCATCGGGCCCAACAATTGTTGTTGAACCTACCATCAGTCGGGATCATACAGAAAGAATGTTACGACAGATGGGCGCCACCATTAAGCAAGAAAATCATAGCTGGATTGTTGAAAAAAGCGTGTTGCACCTTCCCACTCAATTCTATGTTCCTGGTGATCCATCATCCGCTGCTTTCTTTCTGTGTGCTGCTGCAATATTCAAGGACAGTCGGGTCATCTCCAAAGACACCTTGTTAAATCCAACGCGCACGGGTTTCATTGATGTGTTGAAACGTATGAATATTCAAATAAACATCGATCAAAAAAATGACCAGCCTGAACCGGTGGGGGATATTGAGGTGAAATATTCACCAGATATTCACTCAACAGTGATCCATGAAAACGAAATCCCTTTGTTGGTTGATGAAGTTCCCATTTTAAGCCTTGTGGCAACACAGGCAAAAGGAAAAACTGTATTCAAAGGGGTTCAAGAGCTTCGAATAAAAGAAACAGACCGCTTAGATGCAATTTCAACACAACTGAACAAGATGGGTGCACATGTCGAAGCAGGACAAGATACGTTGACCATCTCTGGACCGACGCCTTTATCTCCGGTGGCAAATTTAAACTCATTTGGTGATCATCGTATTGCCATGACTTTAAAATTAGCCAGCCTATTGGCGAAATGCAAACCAAACATTATGCAGGAAGACTGTGTTTCAATCTCGTACCCAGATTTTCATAGGACACTAGATCTTTTAATCAAAACTTAGGAAAGCTCTGAGAATAAAATGCGTACCAGACGTTTCATTTTTTTTATTTTCAAAGCGTTCATTATTAAAACAAATTAAAACATTTTCAGCTTTAGGTGTCGAATACACCTGTTCATTATGAAAATATATACCAAAAAGGGCGATACAGGCTTGACGAGCATTATTGGTGCACATCAGGTTCCAAAAAATGACCCCCGATTAAATGCTTATGGAACTGTGGATGAACTCAATGCCATCATTGGAGGGGTTTTACTTCATCTTCCTGAAAAAGAAGCACTGACTGCCAATGAAATCCAATGCATCCAAAAGGATCTCTTCCAAATTGGAGCTTGTCTGGCAAGGATTGACCAGCGCAAGGTATCCCTGCCACTCAACCAAAGCGTTCATCATATTGAAAAAGCGATCGATCACATGACACAATCACTTCCCCCACTCAATGCCTTCATTTTGCCATCAGGACATGCTGGTGCTGTCTTCTCACATATGGCCAGAACTGTTTGCCGCCGAGCAGAACGTGAGGTTGTTGAATTTATTGAAGATCTTGAACCTGAATTACGCTCAGAAAACTATAATTTAGTACAGATGTACTTGAATCGATTGTCGGATTATTTTTTTTCATTGGCCAGATATATTAATCATTGCTGCGATTGTGTAGATGTTGTTGCGGATTGAATAGGGGCTTATATCATTGCCGTCAGGCTAAGGCAAACTCTCTTGTATGCTCGTTCCCAGGCTCAGCCGGCTCTGCCTGGGAACGTATGCCTGGCGGATCTGTCGCCTGTTCATTTCGAAAATGGCAGAGCCTCCCGGGTATAATTGGGTATACCTGGGTTAGGAAGGCGTATATACAGATTTGCTCTCTTGCTACACGAGCAAGTCAATTTTAAAAGAATTTATCAGTATCTTGACATATTGGTATTATTCGTGCAAATCAAACGATGTATCTGTCATAGAATTATTATTTAGGAATGCTCTGAAAATAAGTTCCTCATTATTTATATTTGTTGATTCGTTTCTGAACCATGATTACACTGAAGAAGATGAATAAGATGAAATAAAGACACTATAAATTCATCTTATTCATCTTCTTCAGTGTAAACATGGTTCAAAAAACTGAATGAACATTTATTTAATGGGGACCTTATTTTCAGAACCTTCCTTAGTCGCATTATTGATATATCCATTTTGGAGGGGTTTCATGGCGAATCAGGTTCGAATATTGTTTATTTTGATGATGATTCACTCAATCAGCATTGAGTTACTGTGGGCATCTGATCATCAAAAAATGACATATGAAGATTACGCAATTATCAAAGAAAAAGTGATTGAACTAAAACAACGCGTTGAACGATTGGAACAACGCACACACAATCCAATTGATAAACAAAAAATAGCCAGTCAAATTGATGAACTTAACGAAGAAATTGAAGAATATGCTGATATTTTAGAAAAAGTCGAAAAAAAATCTCTTCTAGATCTCATTAATATAAAAGCTGAACTGCGTACACAATTTGACTGGTTTAATTTTAAGGGCCATGATTACGAACCTTACACAACCATTAAGGTTGGTGCTGAAAAAAAGGAAAGGGTTCGTATGTTACCGACCAATCGATTGAGGTTTGTTCTTCGCGCCAACCTATCGGATAATTTCAAGTTTTCATCACGCCTGGGTATGACACGTCACTGGCAAGATGATGATATTCCTGTTTATCCTGAGCTAAACTTCTTGAACACATCAACAAAACCAACGAACCTAGATATAAAAGTTGAACGTGCCTACATTGATTACTTTTTTACACCAGTTGATAATCTTCCCATGGCATTGACTTTTGGTCGTATGCCATCGACTGATGGCCTACCTAAAGACCTTAGAGACAATACCCAAAGAAAATCCACATATCCTGGCCTTGCTTATGATTGTGAGAGTGATGGCATTGCCCTGTCAATTTTATTGGATAATTATATTCCTTTGCCTCAACCGGCATTCCGATTTTTATGGATAAGGCGCCTGGATGATAATGCTCAATATTTTTTGGATCAAAAACTGTCTGATAAATATGGTGTGTATCGTGATGATGAACATGCCATGGACACCCTCAATATATATATTTCTCAAATTGAAACCTATCTGCCTGATCCACTTCATGAAACCATATTTATTGTCAATTATATTTGGATTCCCGATGTTCCCCCCTCAGATTTACGTTATAATTCAGGCCTGAAAAATTTTTTTGATCCAAATATAACAATGCTCTACCCGGATATTCCAGATACAGAGGGTGAACTGTTTAAGCTGACGTGCTTTTTGGAAAGTAAGAACTTTTTGCAGTCTGGTATTGATTGGTTTGGAGCGGTATCGTTCATTCAATCAAAAGCGAAAGGAGCATTACGTTTTATGTTTGATCCTGCGGCAGCAGGACTGCCTGGTGAACCCATTCTTGCAAGACTTGCTTATGACAAATATAAAGATTTTCCACAGGCAGAGGAACTCAAACCATTGAGAAATGCCCCTCCGCCTATTGGCTTATTGAATTGTGATGGTGAATCTGACCAGTCTGGGCATGCATTACATTTGGGTTTCCGCTATAACCTTCCCATTGAAAAATTCAATTTCCCCAAAATTGGAGTTGAATACAATTATGGTTCCCACTACTGGTTTGGAATGAATGCCGGCAGTGCGGATAAATTAAACAAGTTGGATATTCGCGGATCTGTTTGGGATTTTTATTATATTCAACCCATCAACAAGCACTTTATGACGCGGTTAAGCTATACGCATGTCAACTTTAATTATGACGATGGGATGAGTTTTTATCATGGAAAACCAATGGAGATTGATCATCAGGTTTCTCAATTCAGTTTTGTTCTGGATGCCAGGTTTTAACAAAGGAATTGATTACCAGACGAGTTTGTTAAAAATCCACCCTTTGTCACCATCAGCATGTTCAATTTCAAGCCACTTTCCTTTTTTCTGAACCACTTTGAATGGAACACCTTGTTCGACCATAAAAACGATTTCAAACTCAAGCCCTGGCCCTTTGCGAACATTCACTTTTTCTCCCTTTGCGGTAATCACTGTCAGTGTATTGTTCACAATCGTATTTTTAACCCATCCGGTATCTCCTTCATAATCTCTGAAAAAAAACCATTGGCCGGCAGTGCGTATCACTTCGATTGGATAATAACGTTCAACCTGAAAAATTACTTCATGATTTTTGCCCGGACCTGAGCGAATATTGGCACGATCCGTTGATATGGCTTTTCTTTCAGCCATTGCAGGTTGGATGAGGACGCCTGTATTCAACGCCACGTTGACAAATATAATGATAATCAATGGCTTAAACAGAGAGCATCTTATCTTTCTTGATTTCATTTGTCCTCCTTTTTGGGGCAGTCTTTCACTGCCTGATACAGAAAATCGATAACAATTTTTTCAATAGCATATTCATTTTTATCATGCAAGGGATTCATTTAAATTAACAAATACCGACGCATCATATCTTTTCAACCAAAATTTTCCATGAAATACCCCGCCCCAGGACGATCCGGTTGTTGCCAGTTGAAATGATCATTTGTCCTTGTCCGGTATTGGATATAATTGAAATGAAGTCTCCTGTTTTGATGCCCATATGAATGAGCTGCATTTGTGATTGCCTGCAACCGGTATACCCGCGAACAATTAATTTATCCCCATTTTTTGCCATTGCAAGAGGAATGACATGAGAATCCATACAATTACGATTGAGATGATTCTTCTGTCTTTTCATGATAATCTTTGCATTTTTCGATACATGTTTTACATTGCTCCCACTCAGGTTCATTCTCGGAACAATAATTGATAAAAGAATCAATCCATTCTGATCCAGTTCGCGGACAGTTATCAATAAACTTGATAAACTGAACGATCCTCTCCATTGATATTTCATCAACAGCATGCTCCATTCGGCATGCCAGGGCATCTGCATTTTCTGATGATAATTGGACGATTCTGGATAAAAAATCTTTCAAAATATTATGGCGATGCTTAATTTTTTTGGCAACACAAATGCCATTATCGGTCAAAGTAATATAGCTGTAAGGTTCGTAATTAATCAACCCTTTTTCAGCCAATATTTTTAAAGCGCCTGAGACTGAACAACGCTGAATATCCAATTTATCAGCAATATCTTTGACACGAGCGACTTTGTTTTTTATTTCTAACTCAAGGATTGTTTCCAGATAATCTTCAAGACTTTCAGTCAATGCATCTTTTTTGTTCATCATCCCTCCTTTGGAGTATTGCTCGTTTTTCCGCTCGCTCCCTGAGAACGAACGATAATGAATTTTTCAACATAACTTGAACGTCAAATTTTATAATTTTTATACTCGTATTACCATTCCTTACAATTATATGTCAATCATCAATATTTTTTTTATTTTTAAAAGTTGTACGACTCATTAAATATTTGTTGAAGCAAACTTTTAGTTAATGATAGTCATAACTGATTTATGAGTTGATAAATAAATAAATACATGTATAATAAAATTTTTTTGAAATAATACCTTTTAACAAGGATGCATTCAAAATAAAGGGGCATTCTTCTTAGGAATGCTCGAAAAATATAATCCCCCATTTCAATATGATTGAATTAACATTAAGCATATATTGACCAAAATGCTCATTCTGTTTTTTGAACCATGATTACACTGAAGCAGATGAATAAGATGAAATAAAGACACTTTAAATTCATCTTATTCATCTTCTTCAGTGTAATCATGATTCAGAAACGAATCAACAAATATTGAATAATGGGGAACTTATTTTCAGAGCTTTCCTTAGCCCTGAAAGGGCGTATTAACATATCAGCCCAAGGCAACGCCCATAGCCGTCAGGTTAAGAAGAAACAGAGTATCAATTCATCATTCCATATCGAGTCCAAAAGGGGGAAACAATGGAAGTGACAAGCAGTCGCTCTCGAATATTAATTGAATCAATTAAAAGGTTGTTACGAAGAGGGGCCAATGCACATCTTCAAAAAATAATAGATAAATCTCATGCGGTAGACTTATCAGCATCGTTTCGAGCTTTATCTATTGAAGATCAACTCAAGATATTAAATATGATTCCTGAAAAAGAAAAGCAAGGTCTTGTGCTCAGTGAGCTGGATTCAGATACATTTTTAGATATCACAAAAGAAATAGACATTCAGTCTCTTATTACAATTTTAGAATACATACCCAGCGACGATCTAGCAGATTTAATCGCTCGGCTTCCCAAAGAAATCGCAGACAAAGTTTTAGAAGGAATGCGCAAAGAAAACTCTGATGAAGTTGAGGAACTTCTGCGTTATGACACCAAAACCGCCGGTGGGATCATGGTCCCCAATTTTTATGCGGTTCATTCTGATAACACAGCTCAGGAAGCCATATCTTCACTTCAAAAAGAACATAAAGATGTTGAAATGCCTTTTTATCTGTATGTAATTGATGAATTTGATCGTCTGATCGGTGTCTGTTCTTTGCGTCAATTGGTGGTGGTTGCCCCGGATACAAAGCTCAAGGATTTTATGAGTGTGAATGTCATATCTGTTCGGACAGATATGGATCAAGAAGAAGTTGCCAGAATTGTGGCCAGATACGATATACTTGCTGTTCCAGTCGTTGATGAAAACCATCGCCTGGTTGGTATTATCACAGTTGATGATGTTATTGATATTATGCGAGAAGAAGCGACTGAGGATATTTTAAAAATGGCAGGTGCAGGTGAAGAGTTTGCTGAAACGAAAACGATATTACGTAGTATTCGAATTCGATTGCCCTGGCTGTTTGCCAGTTGGATGGGTGGGATTATGGCCTTTTTTATCATTGGTCATTTTGAGCATGCCCTGAATAAGCTGGCATATCTTGCGGCATTCATTCCGGTGATTATGGGGATGGGTGGAAATGTGGGCACTCAATCCTCCACAATTGTTGTTCGTGGGCTTGCAACAGGTCGAATCAATATTCGAGATATTTCCAATGTTGTGATGAAAGAACTCTCCATTGGTGTCGCTCTCGGTTTTTTTTATGGAATTTTATTGGGTACAGTCGCTGTCACCATTTACAATGTTTTTATGCTGGGATTTGTTGTTGGCATGGCTGTCGTTTCATCTATGACCATTGCTGCTTTAGTGGGATCGTTTGTCCCTATGATATTTGCACGATTTCATATTGACCCGGCGATAGCAACCGGCCCCTTTGTGACAACAGCCATAGATATTTTAAGTGTTTATTTCTATTTTCAAATCGCAATAATTCTTTTGGATTTTTAGCTTTTTAAGACGTTGAACATGGACCATAGTCATAGATTTTCCACATTGTTTGGATACGTGTTAACTCGATATTTTGTTCTGGTTTCAACACTTGATGAACGAAGGTTGGTTCCTGGTCAACCTGCTGACTCACACACTTTAAATGATCTCCCAAACGGGCATCACCGGTAAATCGGATATCCACTTGGGATGGTAATAATCGGGTTTGAATATCAGTAGGAACACTTTCCAAGGCCCATTGCAGATAAATTGTATTATTCACATGCTGGTTAAAATCTAGGTGATGCATCCTGACTGTGAGATCTGAGATATAGTCTTGCGTTTCAGGTGGCCTAATCGACTTAAAAGAATGATCTATGTTTTCATGGGTGCAGAATAAATCATTGGAAAAGTGCCTATCAAGACGAACCGGCTTTTTGGTTCCTAAATGAATCATCACCCATGAGCATTTTCCTGAAAACAATATCTGCCCCTCTTCGTTTTTTCCTTCAAAAGACCTAATCTCATAAAGCTTTCGATATGGAGACCGCCAGGTTGAGAGTTGCAGGCGTGTATCCCATTTCGGAAAATCAATAATGCATAACTGCATTTCATATATTACCCACGCAAGGTTTTTTTGGAGTAAATCCACAGCGGATACACCCAATACTCTGGCATGATCAGAGCCAATATCTTGAAAATAATTCAAGATATTTTGACAAGTAATTCTGCCATTTGCGCCTGTTTCTGAATAACGTATGACGTATTGTTTTGAATAAATGTTATTTGGATCGTTCATTGATCTACCTCTCTTATTTTTTTCTTATTTAATTCTAATACATAACATCTGATATTCAAGTCTTTATTCAAAACAATGTGTGACGTTGTTATTCCGGCTTGTTTCCGGTTGTGGTATTTGAAAAAATAACTGTTCCAATTAAAATTATAATATTTAACTGCTCATTCACACCTTATTGAGGATCAACCTCACGCCATGAAATCCGATCAAACCCCAATACCACAACCGCAAAAGACTTTAATCGCAATTCCGAATACTTTTGCTTTAACGCATCCGCATATTGATTTGCCTGATTGATTGCTGCATCCATATTTTCTTTGATACATGGCAGATGATCCAATGCCGCCTGATCCATGCTGCGGACTTTTTCACCAGTCAGCCTGGTATCACTTAATGTGACATATTTGAACTCAATTAATATATCAAAAATTTTATACTGGCGCTTATCGGGCCGAATAATCATGGTTAAATCCATGTATCTGCGATCAATTTCTCTCTGAATCCATGATGTACAGGATATTATTATAAAGCAGGGTTAGAAATGGATGCAACAGCATTATCTGGATTGATTTCAACTGGCTCTGAAATAATATGCCTGTAGTTTTTACAAAATCCTTTTATTCGCTTATTCACATAATCTATCAAAAACTGTTGAAGCTCCTTTGTGTCGCCATAGGCCCCAATACATGAAAAATCGAGTTTTAAAATAAAGTATTGATTGTGCAATGGCGTTGGATTTTTACCAATTTGGAGATGACCGAAGAGTTTTTCAAAAAGATCCTTTTTGGCGATATCATATAATAATTTTCCAGCATGGAAATAAGGAGACTTTTACCAAAGCATCGAGGTCGCAAAAATAACAATGATTTGCCAGTTTTTTCAATCAGCGGTATTAAGTTTGTTCGATCACAATAAAAATAATTCTGAGTGATCAATTCTTTAAAATCGCTGATACCATACGGAAATAACATTAGCGTCCTCCTTTTCTAAAAATTTTGGAAAAAGAACTGTCCCATTTAAGAAAGCTTTGAAAATAAGATCCCCATTTATAATGTTTGACTGTTCAAGAATTAAACATCAATCATAGAGGTCGCCAACAGTTCTTTCAAGGCAAAAGTTGAACCCACCGAACCAAAAAATGTAGCTTCAACCTTTTATTTATGTTACCGATTTTTTGGCGATATGCGCTTGACACCCAATTATCAATTCTTGAATCTCAAAATTGTGAGACTGTTCGAACGCCTCTTACAAAATGGTTCTTTGAGTCTAAATAAGACCAAAAAATGTAGCCAAATCGATAATCAACCCCCCATGCCGCATTGGTCCTTGATCCAAAAGGAGTTTTTACTGCAAGCGTGTCATGACTCCAAAATGATCCATTAATGTGATGAAATATTGGATCAATATATAGAGAGTCAACCTTTTCAGGTTCAAGCAACGATGAAAGTTCTTCGATGGTTGGTAGCCGCCAGTTATCAAAACCCTGGTATTGTTTCTCATTTAAAAGTTTAATATGTTGAATTGCTTGATGAAAGGTCATCGGTTTATCAGAAATACTCTTTTGCCACATCAGTGCTGTAGCAGGATCAAAAATACATCCATTTTTATTCACAAGAGTCTTTCTCTTCACATAGCTTAAGGGACGATATGAATCATTCAATTTAAAAATTTTTGTCGCTTCAGGTTGAGAATATAATGTGATTGGCAAACTTCTTAAAGCTTGAATGGACTTCGTTTTTTCATTTGTGGGTTGAATCAAAAAAAAGCTGAGCATTAAGATGACAGGTATCATCAGAAGGAGTAAACGAACCGGAACATTTTTTTTTAAAGGTTTCATATTTGTTTAACTTTCATCAATGATTTGCATTGCACCCTGGCGGCAGTGGTTAGTTAGGAAAGTTTTGAAAACAAGTTCCCCATTAAATAAAAGTTCATTCAGTTTTTTGAACCATGATTACACTGAAGAAGATGAATAAGATGAAATAAAGACACTTTAAATTCATCTTCTTCAGTGTAATCATGGCTCAAAAAACTGAATGAACTTTTCGGTCCATATATGCTGAATGTTTAAGACAATTTTTTTGAAATGGGGATTTAAATTTTCGAGCATTCCTTAATAAATAAAGAACTTATTTTCAGATCTTTCCTATAAACCTAAAAACGTATATTGATTATTTAGTTAGCATAGTCATCTTTAATTTGCCAGTCAATTCACTCAAATAATTCATTTGACAAAATTATCTATTTAGAATATTAAATAATAATAATTATTCATTACAATTTTTTAATCTTTAATAGGGTGAAGGATCATAAACATTATGAACAATTCCAGCAACCGATTTGAACAGATGTCCTATAAACTTAAAAGTGCTGGTTATAAGCTCACTCCTCAGAGAGTAATAATTCTTCAGATCTTATCACAGCGGCAAGATCATCCGAACCCAGATTCAATTTACGCTACGCTTAAAAAGCAGCTCCCGACCACCAGTCCTGCTACAATATATAAAACACTGGCTGTATTGAAAAATCTTAAGGAAGTGCTTGAAATACAATACAGTAAAGAAAGTAATAGATATGATGGTTATAATCCCATACCGCATCCGCATATTCATTGTATAAAATGCAAAAAATTATCAGATCTAAACTTATTTGTATTTGATCAATTATCAGAAGAAGTTCAAAAGCAGACAGGATATCAAGTGCATTCTTTGAATCTATTAATTGATGGAATATGTCCTGAATGTCAATTGACAAGTCAAGAGGACGATAAGTAAGCGATCATAATTTTTTTGGTATCTATTGAAAAAAACAAGAGGCTCCTATAAAAGGTGACCGGGGATCAACAGTTGTTGAATCCACAAAGAAGAGAAAGTATGCGTTTACATCATCGTTTAAATATTATTTTGTCAGGTATATTTATCGTCGTATTGACAGTATTTGCGATTATCTCATATACAATGGAGCATCAACAAGCCAAAGAAGAGGTTTTACAAACCGCTAAACTAATACTGGAAATGGTTGCTTCAATCAGGCAATATACCATTGAAGAGGTTGCACCTTTGATCGGTTCAAAGCATTCGTATCAACCGCAAAGCGTCCCAGCGTATGCAGCGATCAAGACCTTTTCCCATCTGAAAACCAGACTGGATCTATATGAATATAAAGAGTCAATGCTCAACCCAAAAAATCCAATTCATCGGGCTGCTGAATGGGAGGTTGAATTGATTCGTGCATTTCGAAATCAGAAAGACTTGGAATTATTGATTGGGAATCGTCACACACAAACATCTGATTTCATGTATATGGCCATGCCGATGAGAATGACAGATCATAACTGTCTTAAGTGTCATGATACATCATCCAATGCACCTAAAGAAATTGTCAAAAAGTATGGAGAAAATGGGTTTGGATGGACTTTAAATGAAGTTTTGGGTGTCAAAATCATAACAGTGCCAACAACATTGGCGCATCAAAAAGCGCAAAACAGTGTGTTTACATTACTGATATCCATTGTTTGCGTATTTACCTTAATTATGGTCGCCATCAATATCATGCTGAAAAACTCAGTTATCCGTCCCATTTTGAGTATGTCTGAAATAGCAGATCAAATCAGCTTTGGCAAAAAGTCCATATCTGCATTTCCAGAAATCCGAATTTACGAATTTAATAAATTAATTGCTGCCATCAAACGATTGAAAACCAGTCGAGATCATACGCTAAACCTTTTGAACCAATGCGCCGGAACCCGTATAGATCATGTTCAGTTCAACATGCAAGATGTTTTATCTGAATCAGATATGGTTCGGCCTCAGTCAGAATCAGAAATAGAAATGTAGGAAAATGGGATCATTCATCTGGATAATACTGTCCATATTTTTTGGACTGATTTACAGTTTTTTCAACACATTACCAGGATTGTCCTCAACAGTTTCAGTGGACATCGTGTGGTTTTGTTTTTTGTTTTGTATCGGAGTAACAGGTGCGCGCTTTTTAAGTTATGCATTGAACGATATTCTTTTTAACAAGATCCAAGGAAAAGCATCATCAGATTTACTTCGATTCATCATCTCATTTGTTTTATATACCACGATGATGACATTGATGTTCAAATACGGTTTGGGCTGGAACCTTACCGCACTTTTAACAACCTCGGCTTTGTTGACAGCAGTGATTGGTTTTGCACTACAGGCGACGCTAGGCAATCTTTTTTCTGGTGTAGCGCTTCAGATTGAACAGGCATTTTATATTGGTGATGTTATCCGCATTGGGGGACGCCTGGGAAAAATTGAAGCCTTGCGATGGCGTTCAATTGTCATTCGCACCTTTGATGCGACAAGATTGATCATACCGAACAATCAAATATCCACTGAGACTGTGGAGGTGTATCCGGAAAATAAACCAGTGCGCATCACAGCCATTGTACCGGCACCAATGAATATTTCTCCGGAAACAATTACTCAATTGATTGTAAAAATCATCCTTGCAGCCCCTCATGTTGACACGACCATAAATCCCCTTATTCGTATTTATGAATATGAAACAGTTCGTGGTATCATCAATTATCAAATTCGTTATTTTGTAGTTAACTATGTCAAAAAGCATATTGTTGATGGTGTCGTAAAAGATCGTATATGGTATGCTTTTCATCGACATAATATCCTCTTGCCCACAATGAGCCATCTCTCTCCAGACTTACTGGATAGAAGTATCCTAATTCCAGAACAGAAGAAAGGAATGATTGCCAAAGAAACCATTGCTGACTGTATCATGAACATAGATTTATATAAAAACAGGTCGCGGCAGACAGTTGAAACGATCTCTCAACACGTTCATATTTATACCTATGGAACAGGTGAACCGATATTATATACTGAACCTAAAATTTCAGCCACTTACTATATCTATCAAGGAATTGTCAAAATAAAACAATTGAAAAATATTACCGAGGACGTGAACCTAAATATAATTGATAAGGACCTATACGAATATTGGCCATCAGAGTTTTTAAAGACAATACATCACCAATTATGCCTGTTCATGGGACCTATTTCAGAACAACTGGTGAAGCAGGCTGCCAACACCACGTTGGACACCAGACATTTATACTTGCTTCTTGCTGAAAATATTGCTAACAAATCAGATCAGCACAAATTTCTCGCCTTATCTCCTGATTTTTCCTACAAAATTTTAATGAAAGGCGCGTGGTTTCACTCAACAGACATTCACGCAACAGAAGCTTTTGCTCAGGATGAAACCATTTTACTGGAGGTTCCTGATGATAATTAAACATATGATATTGCTTTTCAGTATCTGTATTTCAAGCATGTCGTGCGTCTCTGACTCAGAAATCAGAGCCTTGTATTCAAGTCGTCCCTGCAAGCAGCAAATAGTCATGAATACAGAGGTTTCTTTTGATCAAGGTGAACCATGCATTGTCAAACCAGATAAAGAGGAAAAAATAACCCTTGAGAATGATGTTTTGGAGAAGCGAATTGTTTTTGAAAAAGCGGTTTCTCCGGATTGTCCTTATTCTCGCTCATTGGCAAAATTTAAATGGGAACCTGCTGTATACTTTGATTATAATAAGCATGATTTAACCCTCACAGCACAAAAACGCTTAAACAATAATATTCGAATTTTGTTCCAATTTTCAAAGTTCAGCATTGCGATTCGAGGATTTACAGATAATCGCGGCAATCATGCTTATAATCATAGATTGGCTAACAGACGCGCAACAACAACATTGAATTATTTGCAAAGTATGGGCATTGAGAAAAAACGTATCGTCATCTCACCGGTTGGTGAAACTGCCCCGCTTTTGCCAAATAAAAGTGAAGAAAATATGGCGATTAACAGGCGTGTTGAAATGTTGTTGTTGGATACAACAGGTCAACCGGTCCCTTATGTTATTCTTACAAAAGAAATGCAATCATTACTCGATCAACATACTGATAAAATTTCCTTTTGTAAAATCTGGAAAAACAGAGTGTTATGGTTCCCGGGCATTTTTTTTCATGCAAACCGAAATCGTCTGAGTTCAGAAAATGAATTGAAAAAGCTGGAATCAAATATTCAAGTCTTGAAATCACATCCTGAGTATATGATATCTGTTCGAGAATTTTCTTCGAATAATACGAACACTAGGAATGTATCGGAACGAATTCAATATATTGAAGGCGCATTATTGCAACATAGCATTGACAATCAGCGCATTCAAGTTGTACCGCCTGAGGATACATTGATTTCTCATAAACATGTGACAGAAAAAAAGAGACTGCCATGTGTGGAAATGTTGTTGCTGGATCACCGAGCGCGACCATTTTCGATTATTCTTCAGATATTCTTCAATAAGAATTGATTTCTAATTAATTAGAGGATTAATTATCATAAAACAAAGAAAGGAGTTTATTAAAATGAAAAGTATGGATTTCAAACAATTGTTTCCCTCAGCCAAAAAATTACCTTCAGTTTTTTCTGAAAGAACGTGGTATTTTATCAGGACTTTTTCAATGATAGGACTCATTCTAGTCATGATTTTTTTATACTTTAAACCAGAAGAAACATTGTTTATTTTTTGGAGAATAATCATTCCATTATTACCTCTCGGGCTGTTTATCTCAACTGGATTTTGGAGAAATATGTGTCCTTTATCGGGTATTAATCAAATTCCAACAGAGTTTGGATTTTCAAAAAACCAGAAATTGCCTGAATGGCCTAAAAAATATGGTATTGTTGTTGCGATATTTTTATTGCTTATCTTTGTTTCATCCCGAAAACTGATATTTAATACAAATGCTTACGCACTTATTGCATTATTGTTATTTTTATCGGTCAGTGCCATTATGATGGGCTTTTTATATAAAGGTAAAAGTGGGTGGTGCAGCACTTTTTGTCCGGTGATGACTGTTGAACGACTTTATGGGCACAGCCCATTTTTTAGTGTACGTAATTGTTACCAGGAATGTGTTGGATGCACCAAGAATTGCTTTGATGTTGCCCCTGATATTTCCTTTTTGAAAAATCTATACGATAAAGATACTTTTTTCTTTCGTTCATATAAATTTTTTGCAGGAGTTTTTCCAGGATTTGTATGTGGTTTTTACTTGATTCCAGATCCACCTACAATCCCTATATACACCATGTATTTATATTTCTTACTCTATTGCACCATTAGTGCTGTTTCATTATATCTATTAAGTTATCTTTTCTTTAACAAACGTGCCGGATTATTGATATCCATTTTTGGTGCTTTGGCAATTAATTCTTACTACTGGTTTAATGCACCTTTATTTGTTCAAATGTTTACAAGTTCGAGTAATATTTATACCATTCTTTCCATATGGTTTATAAGAATAGCTGTATTTGTGCTTTCCATTTTTTGGATAAAAAAATCATATATGAAAGAGCAGGCTTATATTATTAAGAAGGTGAAAAAATAAAATAAGGAATGCGCGAAAAAAGTCAAAGATTATCGATTGCATAATCCTGTGGGGGCATTCTAAAAAATGCCCCCTTTTTTTGAATGCCCCCTAATCCTGTACATACTGAAGAACTTTTTTTAGAATTTTCTAAGAAAAGCTCTGAAAATAAGTGCCTCATTATTCACTATTTGTTGATTCGTTTCTGAACCATGATTACACTGAAAAAAGATGAATAAGATGAAATAAAGACACTTTAAATTCATCTTATTCATCTTTTTCAATGTAATCATGGTTCAAAAATTGAATGAACTGTTGGGTATGTATATGCTTGATGTTTAATTCTTGAACAGTCAAACATTATAAATGGGGAACTTATTTTTAGAGCCGCCCTAAAAAAAATATAGGCTCAAACGATAACAAGGATCATTGCATGTTGCACACAAAAAAAAAAATGATGGGCGTTGATATTGGAGCGATATCAATTGGGATCGCTGTATTATCACTAGACAATCAAGTTGTTGATTACTACTATCAACCCCATTTTGGCAATGTTGAACATACGATTCAACAAATGGTCCAATCCATTCCGATGGAATCCATTTTAGGGATTGCTTCGTGTGGCCAAGGTGCTCATATGATCAAGTGCACCAAATCATTTGATACGCAAATTTGTATTATTTCAGCTGGCAAGCATTTTTTGCCGAATGTAAGAGCTATATTGGCGATTGGCGGCGAAACCTTTACACTCATTCGTTTTGGTTCGGATGGCGGGTATTTAGGAAGTTGTGAGAGTACTTCTTGTGCGGCTGGTACCGGCGCTTTTTTAGACCAGCAAGCCAGGCGGCTTGGATTGGAAAATGCCGCGAAGTTAAGTTCTCTTGCAATAAAAAATGATGATCAACGCCCAAAAATTGCATCACGATGCGCTGTATTTGCTAAAACAGATTTAATTCATGCGCAACAGGAAGGCTATCGCCTTGAGCAAATTTGTGATGGATTAAGTCACGGCCTGGCAAAAAACATTGTTGATACTGTTTTTGGATCATCAAAAGCTAAAGCGCCCATTATTCTTTGTGGCGGCGTTTCTCAAAATCAGGCTGTTCGATCACATATCGAAAAACTGATTCAAACCGATTTGATTATCCCCAAATACGCATCAATATTTAGTGCGATTGGTGCTTCCTTGTTATTAAACAAAGAACTCAACTCATCCAAAACACCGGTCAATGAAAAAGTGGATTGCCTGGATAAAAATATATTTCTAGCAGATTATAAGCTTAAAGCACATGCTTATCCACCCCTTACACTTTCCCTGTCTGAATATCCGGATTTTTCGAGCCTTTCAAGTTTTAAATACAAGACAACAGATTCACAAAGCGAGGCAATGGATGTTGAAACTGATGTTTACGAACCGCTTAAGGGAATAATCAGGACAGTTTTGGGAATAGATATTGGCTCAACAAGTACAAAAGCCGTTCTTATGAATGAATCCGGACAAATGTTAGCCGGCTTTTATACCCGCACAACCGGAAGACCTCTCGATGCAGTCTTAAGAATTTTTTCTGCCATTGATGATCTGGCTCAAAATGAAACTATTACATGGAATATTATTGGTGTTGGTACAACAGGTTCTGGACGAAAATTTATCGGTCAGATTATTGGTGCGGATTTAATTCTGGATGAAATTACAGCTCATGCCCGAGCGGCAACATCTTTACATCCAGATGTAGACACAATTATTGAAATCGGTGGCCAGGATGCCAAGTTTACCACATTACGAAATGGACGTGTAACCTTTGCGACAATGAATACTGTTTGTGCCGCAGGTACAGGAAGCTTTATCGAAGAACAGGCAAAAAAACTAGACTGTCCTTTAGATGAATATGCGAAAAGAACAGAGAGAAAAAAAGCCCCTCTTTCCAGTGATCGTTGTACAGTTTTCATGGAACGTGACTTGAATTATTATTTGACTGAAGGCTATCACATTGATGAAGTTTTAGCATCAGTACTGCATTCAGTTCGTGAGAATTACCTGTTAAAAGTGGCAAATGAATCTCGTATTGGAAAGGTGATTCTTTTTCAGGGGGCCACAGCAAAAAATAAAGCATTGGTTGCTGCATTTGAGCAACATTTGCAAAAACCCCTGCTGGTTTCAAAATTCTGTCATTTGACCGGTGCTATGGGCACTGGACTTTTTTTGCTTGATGAGAAAAAAATATTCAATGACAACTATGTATCTGAATTTCGCGGCATTTCATTGTATAAAACACAAATCCCTGTAAAAACTGAAACTTGTGAATATTGTACCAATCATTGTAAACTGTCAGTTGTCACAATCAATGATGAACAGATTGCATATGGATTTTTATGCGGTCGTGATTATCATACAAAAAAATATGTGGGCAATCAATCCAGAGCATTTGATTTAATTCTGCAACGCAAAAAATCGGTCAAGCGACCAGATTGCAATCCTGATGAAAATGCAAAAATCATTGGTATTCCCGCAGCATTGCATCTGGTTGAAGATCTCGCCATGTGGCGTTTTTTCTTTGAAAAACTAGGTTTTAAGGTGATTACCAGTGAGAATATGAAAGAACCTGTTGAAAAAGGAAAAATCCTAACAGCAGCAGAATTTTGTGTTCCAATAACATCATTACATGGACATGTTGAATTTTTAAAAGATCGCTGTGATTTTATTTTTTTACCCATTTACATGGAAGAAAAAAGTACCTCAAAAGAAACCCGCAGGCATTATTGTTACTATACACAATTTTCCACATCGCTTGCCCAACTGATTGATGACACCATCAAAAATAAAATTTTGGACCCGGTGATTAAGTATTTGTACCCAGGATTCTATTCACGCATTGCCATTTATGAATCAGTAAAAACAATTCCAGGCCATAAAAACAATTTGTTTGATGTATATATTGCGTATGAAGCGGCATTAAAGTTTAAACAGGATGCACTCAATAATTTAAAAAATGCATGGATTCAACATATATCAAATGATAAAAAACAATTAAGGGTCGTATTACTTGGCAGGCCGTATACAATTTTTTCAGAATCGTTAAACTGCGGTATTCCTGGCTTGTTTCATAAATATGGTATTGATTGTACGTATCAAGACCTCATCAGTCCGGATACCAAGGCATCATCAAATATTGCAGAAATTTTAAAGGAAATTCAATGGCGATTTGCAGCAAATACTTTAGAGATTGCTGAAACTGTATCCCATATTCCAGGCTTATATCCAGTTCTTATTTCATCCTTTAAGTGTTCTCCAGACGCCTTTGTTCAAGATTACTTTAAAAAAATTATGGCCTCTCACGATAAACCTTATCTGATATTGGAACTAGATGAACATGGCTCAAACGTTGGATATGAAACACGTATTGAAGCCGCTATTCGTGCGTTTTCAAATCATTATCAGGAAAATAAAAAAAATGTTCCCACAACAATGAATTGCCATCCAATGAGCAATAATGATTTGACTGACAAAATCTTATTTATTCCACACTGGGATCGTTTATCAGGAATATTATTGGAAGCTGTTTTGACCAATGAGGGGCAACAAGTCATACTGTTAGAAGAAACGCAGGATTCGATTAGACGCAGCTTAAAAATGAATACTGGTCAATGCATTCCAATTAATGCCATTGCGCAATCTTTTATAGAAAAAGTTCAAACCAATTTTTTTCCGCCAGAAGACTGTTTATTATGGATGGCAAAATGTTATATTGCGTGCAATATCAGACTATATCCCTATCATATTAAAAGTCTCTTAAATGACTATGGACAAGGGATGGAAAAAACGGCTATTTATACCAGTGATTTCTTTTTTGTTGATTTTGGCATACGAGCATCGTTGAATGCGGCTTTTGCTTATATGTTTTCAGGACTTCTACGCAAATCAGCCTGTAAAAAACGACCCTATGAAATGAACAAAGGCGAAACAGATGCTGTTGTTGAATGGAGCATCAAACTTCTTCAAAATAGTTTTTTAGGAAAAATTGAACGAAAAAAAGCACTTGATACTATCAAAAAACGATTTCAAAAAATTCCAATCCAATCTGAAAAACGTTTGAAAGTGGCCATTTTTGGAGACTTATATTCAAGAGATAACCGAATTATTAATCAGAACTTAATCCGGTTCATTGAAAAACATGGGGGAGAGGTTGTCACAACTCCTTACACAGAATATGCAAAAATGATCGCCAATCCATACTATAGGAAATGGATGAATGAAGGCAGATTCCTTACAGTTTTAGCGAATAAAGCGATGCAAACCACCTTCAATAAATTAGAAAGCTTGTATTACAGCTATTTTGAAGCCATTCTTGATGAACCAATAGCTGTTTTTGATGATTCTCCTGAAGAAATCTTGAAACCATATGGTGTCAAGATTGAACATACCGGCGAATCTTTGGATAATTTATTAAAAGTGCATTATATTAAAAAGCATCATCCGGATGTGGCTTTGTTTGTTCAAGCCAGTCCTGCCCTTTGCTGTCCTTCATTAATCACTGAAGCGATGGTAAAAAAGATTGAGCAAGTAACATCAGTGCCAGTTGTTTCAATTACTTATGATGGCACCGGCGGTTTTAAAAATAATAAAATTATTCCATATTTAAAATATCCAAGAAGGACGCATCCCAATTAAAAATGCTTGACAGTTCATTTTGTTGTTTGAACCCGGACCGGATTACTGAAAAAGATGAATAAGCAGTTGTTGAATGGTGTCATGCGATCAAAAACCTTGTCCCAACTCATTCAAAACCCATTCAGCCAGACGTTCAGAAACCTGAGCCATTGCTTCTGTCTGGGCGAGTAATAATTGCTCATGGTTTGAGTTTGGGAAAAATCCTTCCTGTTCATTTATCGATGTTTGCCAGATTCTTTGACCTTCTTTATCTTTAATATATACTGACAACGTCATTTCTACATATTTTTCCTGGGGGATACCTTCAGATGATCGACTGAGGGTGTCTATTTTTACCCGATCTATCGATCCACAAAGTATATTTTCTTTTGAATGATGGACCAGGTTAACAGATCGGGATTGTCTTAATTTGGCAACAATATCATTGGTTATCATCATATCCAGGTTAGACCACTGGCTTTTGTTTTCAAAAATCTGTACAGATAATGTTTGCACCTTGCCACTCAGTAAACCTTCTCCACCGGAAAATCGATAACCGCAGGCACTAAAAAAAAGAAACAGTAGACTTAAACAAATCGTTATTTTGAATTGCATTATACAACCACATTGATCAGTTTATTTTTGACCAGTATTATTTTACGAATGGTCTTACCTTCAATAAATTTTTGCACTTTTGGCTCTGCCAAAGCCAGTTCTTTGATTTCATCATCGGGCATGTCAACTGGAATTTCAATTCGTCCCCGAAGTTTTCCATTGACTTGAACGACAATCAACAACGAATCCTTTTCCAGTGCATCCTCACGATATGTCGGCCAGGATTCATTGATAATTCCTGGTTCATGACCGAGTGTTGTCCATAATTCTTCGCAAATATGTGGCACAATGGGAGAAAGCAACAAAATTGCCGACTCCATCGCAAATCTTAGCACAGATGGATAATGATCTGAATTTGTTTCAGTATTCGCAAATATCGCATTCAATAGCTCCATCACAGCACTGATTGCAGTATTGAAATGGAATCTATCTTCAATATCCTGTGTCACTTTTTTGATGGTCGCATGCGTTTTTTGATACAATTGTTTGAGTTCAGGGTTCAATTCATTCAGGCTGCCATTGAATGGTTGTGCTTTGGTTAGTATGGATATATTCATTTCAACAGCTCGCCACAGCCGGTTGAGAAAACGATATCCCCCTTCAACGCCTTGTTCACTCCATTCCAGACCACGTTCTGGTGGCGCTGCAAACAAACAAAAAATTCGCATGGTATCTGCACCATACTTTTCCAATAGCAAATTGGGGTCAACAACATTTTTTTTGGATTTGGACATTTTTTCGATACGACCTATTTTTACCGGCTGATGACACATACAACATGTTCGTTTGCGACCCTCTTTTTGAACCTGTTCAGGAAACAAAAATCCATGTTCAGGACAGGTAACTGTTTCCTTGCATACCATTCCCTGGGTTAACAAACGCGTAAAGGGTTCTTTGTATTTGACCAGTCCAAGATCATTAAGAACTCGGGTGAAATATCTTGAGTATAACAGATGCAAAATCGCATGTTCCACACCACCGATATATTGATCAACAGGCATCCAATAGTCCACCTTTTTTGTATCAAACATTCCCTGATCATAATGCGGACTGCAATACCGCTCAAAGTACCATGATGATTCAACAAAGGTATCCATTGTATCAGTTTCACGACGTGCATTAGGGCTACCACATTTTGGGCATTCAGTTTTTATAAAGTAATCCAGGCATGGTAATGGTGATCTTCCACCATCAAGCAAATTGGCATCTTCAGGAAGAACGATAGGTAGATCAGACATTTTTGCCGGAACTGTTCCGCAAGTTTTACAATGGACCATGGGAATGGGTGCGCCCCAGTAACGCTGGCGTGAAATCCCCCAATCTCTCAATCGAAAATTGACTGTTTTTTTGCCCATATTGTTTTTTTCAAGGTATTCGGCGATGGATTCAAGGCCATCAGTATTCCACAGGCCATTAAACTGGCCAGAATTAACCATTTTTCCTTCGCCGGTGAAGGCTTCAGTCATGAAATTGGGATCAAGAGGCGCTTTCTTTTCAGGCTGAATAACAACTTGAATATCCAATTGATATTTTTGGGCAAATTCAAAGTCTCGTTGATCATGTGCAGGCACTGCCATCACTGCGCCGGTTCCATAATCCATTAAGACAAAGTTGGCGGTGTAAATGGGCATCCGACGATTGGTTAAGGGGTTAATACAGTAAGCACCAGTAAAAACACCTTCTTTTTCATTGCCTTCGCCTGAACGTTTATTTTTATCCTGGGTTGCCATGCGGTTAACAAAGTCCAGTACTTTTTCCGCCATCCTTGTATTTTTAGATAACTCAATGACCAAAGGGTTTTCAGGTGCCAGACTCATGAATGTCGCACCAAAGACAGTATCCTGTCTGGTTGTAAACACAGTAATATGTTCGTCACGATTCTCCAGTGGAAAATGAATTTCAGCACCATAACTTTTACCGATCCAGTTTTTTTGCATGGTGATTACTTTTTCAGGCCAACCAGGAAGTTTATCGCAATAATCCAAGAGGTCTTCAGTATAATCAGTGGTTCTAAAAAACCATTGGGGCAAATTTTTCTGTTGAACGACCTGACCACAGCGCCAGCATTGCCCTTGTTCAACCTGTTCGTTGGCCAGTACTGTCTGACAAGGTTCGCACCAGTTGACATAGGATGCTTTCCTATAAACCATGCCTTTTTCAAACATTTTTATAAATAGCCATTGTTCCCAACGATAATAATCAGGTTGACATGTAGCCAATTCTCGACTCCAATCATAGCTAAAGCCCATTTTTTTTAATTGATTGCGCATGTAATCAATGTTTTCATAAGTCCATTTGGCTGGATGTGTATTATTTGAGATGGCTGCATTTTCAGCTGGCATACCAAAAGCATCCCATCCCATTGGATGGAGAACGTTGAATCCGCACATTCGTTTGTACCGGGCCACAACATCGCCAATGGTATAATTACGAACATGCCCCATGTGAATCTTTCCCGATGGATAGGGAAACATTTCCAGGAGATAATATTTTTCACGCGTATCATCATCATCTACTTGAAATATTTTTTCTTTTTCCCAATATTCTTGCCATCGGGATTCAATGTTTTGCGGATCATATTTTTCTTTCATATAAAAACCCCCTGAAATACTCTTTCTATTCCTTTATCAAAGGCTGTTGTTTTGGTAAGTTATCTATTTCTGGATTTTTGGAGTCTTCTTTTTCTGGTAATCGTACCGCAGCAGTAATACGTTCACCTTCATCAAGATCCATGAGTTTAACGCCTTGTGTATTGCGGCTAATTATTGAAATATTATTGACATGGATTCGAATCAGTTTGCCGGTTTCTGTCAATAATATAATATCATCATCATCTTTAACGAGAAGGATCGATACCACGAGACCATTTCTGGCACTGGTTTTAATGGTAATCAGTCCTTTTCCGCCACGGGCTTGCAGTGTATATTCATTTATGGATGTGCGCTTACCAAATCCATTTTCAGTGGCAACAAAGAGAGTTTCACCATAGCTCAAAACCTCCATCCCAACAATTCGATCTCCTGCCGAAAGGTTGATTCCTTTAACGCCTTTTGATGTTCTTCCTGAAGGTCGGATATCGGACTCGTGAAATCGAATGGATTTACCCAGGCATGAGGCCAGAAAAATATTGTGTGTTCCATCAGTAATGCGAGCAGATATTAATTCATCACCCGGTACCAGATTAAGTGCGCGAATACCATTTGTTCTGGGACGACTGTAGGCAATGATATCTGTTTTCTTAACCAATCCATTTTTGGTCGCCATGATAACAAAATGACCCGGCGTGAATTCATCAACAGGCAGGACAGTGGCCAATTCTTCATTTTCAGAAAAATTGAGCAGGTTGACAATGGCTTTTCCACGACTGACACGACCTGCCTGAGGAATATCATACACCTTACACCAATATACCTGTCCCATATTGGTAAAAAACAGAAAAGTATGATGCGTTGATGCCACAAACACATGGGCGAGAAAATCCTGGTCCTTGGTTTCCATGGCAGTTTTACCTTTGCCACCTCTGTGTTGACTTTGGTAAATGGACAAAGGCGTGCGTTTGATATATCCGCCATTGGAAATTGTGACCACCATATCTTCTTCAACGATCATATCTTCCATACTGATTTGTTTGGTATCTGATGTTATCTGAGATCGTCGCTTATCGCCAAATTGTTCTTTTATTTCTGCAAGTTCGTCTTTAATGATATTAAAAACAATGTGTTCACTTCCCAGTATTTCTTTATACCAGGCAATATCTTTAAGCAGCTGGTCATATTCTGCATTAATTTTTTCACGTTCCAGGCCAGTCAGTCGCTGCAATCGCATATCCAGTATGGCTTGAGCCTGAATTTCTGATAAATTGAATGTATCAACTAATCCTTGTTTCGCTTCAGGAGGTGTGCGTGATTTTCGAATCAAAGCAACCACTTCATCCAGGTTGTCAAGGGCAATCTTTAAACCTTCAAGGATGTGAGCACGTTCTTCAGCCTTTCGAAGGTCATAGCGTGTGCGACGTACAATGATCAACTTACGATGATCAATGAAATGCACCAATGCCTGTTTCAAGTTCAGCAGTTCTGGACGATTGTTCACTATTGCAAGAATAATAATACCAAATGTGTTTTCCAGCTGGGTATGCTTATACAGTTTGTTCAGTATTACCTCTGCTTGATAATCCTTTTTTACAGCAATGGCAATTCGCATCCCGCGGCGGTCTGATTCATCCCGTGCATAACGAATTCCTTCAAGCTGTTTGGCTTTCACCAATGCAGAAATTTTTTCAATCAGTTTGGCTTTATTGACCTGATAGGGGAGTTCAGACACAACGATAATTTCGCTTCCCCCTTTTTTCTTTTCTTTTTCAATGGAAACTTTCGCCCGAATACGAATAATCCCACGTCCGGTATGGTAAGCTTTGATAATGCCATCAACGCCATAAATAATTCCACCTGTAGGAAAATCAGGTCCAGGAAGATATTGCATTAATTCAGGAATGGTGAGGTCTGGATTATCAATTAATGCTGTCAGTGAATCAACAATTTCCGAAAGATTGTGAGGAGGAATATTTGTCGCCATGCCAACTGCAATACCCGAAGAGCCATTGATTAACAGGTTGGGAACTCGTGATGGCAATACTGTTGGTTCTTCAGTGGATTCATCATAGTTGGGGACAAAGTCGATGGTTTCTTTGTCAATATCTTTGAGAAGTTCGTGAGAAATCCGCATCATGCGAATTTCAGTGTAACGCATGGCAGCAGGAGGATCACCATCGACAGATCCAAAATTCCCCTGTCCATTGATTAATGGGTAACGAAGTGAAAAATCCTGGGCCATGCGAACAATGGCATCATAGATGGCACTATCACCATGAGGATGGTAACGACCAATGGTTTCACCTACAATTCTGGCAGATTTTTTGTAGGGTTTGTTCCAATCATTTTTCAACTCGGACATGGCGAAAAGAATTCGCCGATGAACAGGTTTCAAACCATCCCGAACATCCGGGAGTGCCCGCCCAATGATCACGCTCATTGCGTAGTCAAGATAGGATTTTTTCATTTCAACTTCAATACTGACTTTGGGCGAGTTTTCTGGGGTTAACATGTTGCTTTATTCCTTATATATAAGATTCTTTCTGTTTTCGCCGCAGCGAAAAATGCTGTAAGCCTAATAATTATAAGGCTTACAGCAAAACCTGCCGGCCATGGGCAGGTTATGTATAAACATCAGTTTTGTTAGCCAGTTACAAGGCTTCCAGCAACCAGTGCCAACAAAACTTCATAAACAATCACCGGATGATAGCTTCCGCCAAACAACCAATACATAATTCCGCCACCAATAATCGCAGGGACTCCAAAAACAACTAGAATTGAAAGTTTTCTTGGAATTGACATCTTTTTCTCCTTTCAATCGCTTCATTTATGAAGCATTTTCTATAATCATTGCCATCCCCATCCCACCGCCGATACACATGGTAATCAAACCGGTAGAATAAGAATTTCTTTTCATATTTTGAATTGCAGTAACCATCTGACGTGCACCTGTACAACCAATGGGATGCCCCAAAGAAATACCACTGCCCAACTCATTGGGTTTTTCAGTTGGAATATTCAACTCTTCCATACAAGCCAGTGCCTGGGAAGCAAACGCTTCATTCAATTCTATCGTATCAATATCATCAATATTCATGTTTGCTTGTTTTAACGCTTTCTTCACTGCTGGAATAACCCCCAGGCCCATGTAAGCAGGATCCAAACCGCCTGAAGCAAAACTTTTGATCTTTACAATGGGTTTCAGCCCTAATTCCGCTGCTTTTTCTGCACTCATCACGATGACAGCAGCTGCACCATCATTAATACCTGATGCATTACCCGCAGTCACTGTACCATCAGGAGTAAACGCCGGTCGGAGCTTGGCCATTTTTTCCAGTGTGGTATCCATTGGACGTTCATCAGTATCAAAGACAATTTCTTTTTTTCTGGATTTGATCGTAACAGGAATTATTTCTTGTTGAAAAATTCCATCAGTAATGGCTTTACGAGCACGTTGATGACTAAGGACCCCCAATTCATCCTGGGCTGTACGGCTGATGTTATAAGTATTGGCTATATTCTCAGCAGTCATGCCCATGTGATAACCATAAAAAATTTCATACAGGCCATCAAAAACCATCAAGTCCAGGATTTCCCCACGACCTGTCAGTTCCATACGATGTCCCCATCGTGCCTTTGGTAAGGCCAGTGGGGTCATACTCATACATTCCATCCCACCTGCAACAATCACATCTGCCTGACCAGACATAATGGATGACGCTGCCAGTGCAATAGATTTGAGGCCTGAGCTACATACTTTATTAATTGTAAATGCAGGTGTTTCTTTGGGAATGCCAGCGCGGATCATGGCCTGTCGCGTTGGATTCTGTCCCTGTGCAGCCTGCAAGACATTGCCCATAATAACTTCATCAACAGCCACCGGCGTAAAAGAGGTATCCCAAGCTCCTGCCTTTTGTTCAAGCTCTATCTGTCCCTGATCTTTCAGTTTTTCAGGAATCAATGATTTCATTTCTTCACTGATTATCGGACGTAACTTTGTACGTTGTAATGCTTCTCGGATAACCAATGTTCCAAGATCAATTACAGGTACTGTTTTTAGTGCGCCACCAAATGCGCCGATTGGCGTACGAACACCACCAACGATTACGACATCTTTCATGGAAAACTCCTTTTTTATTGTTTAGTTATCATTAATTATATCTATTAACAAAGTCATGTTCTCAGCGTTATACCCAAACAATGATGATTGAACGTATTTATATTTCATAGATTTCAAACATATTTTCATTTTGAGAATTAAAGGTTTTTACCTTATCTGAACCAGTCACAACTCCAACAGCAACTGCGTTATCTATATTAATAAAATATTTTTGAGCAACATTTACAACCTGAGAACGTGTTACTGATAGGACCTTTTCTTTGAATGTTTTTCTATGCTGATCTGTAAGTCCAGTCAATTTTCTCCAAAAAGCTTTTCTCGCCTTTGCAGCAGGAGTGTCTGGTCGGTCTATATCCGAACAAAGCTGAAGAATGGCTTCATTAATATCATTTTCACTGTAATCACCATTGCACAGGTAGTCAGAAACACTGGCAAAGGTTTTCAATGTCTGGCGAATGTGTGGATCTCGGTATGAAATCAAGTGAAATAAACCATCTTCCATATCTGCAGTAGCAAACGCACCATAGGCGCCGCCTTTCTCACGAATCTCTCTATGTAAATACAATGATTTTAATAACTTACTAATAACTGCAATAACAGGAGCATCCGGATCAATACGTCTGACACATGGAAAGGTTTGGGCCACAAATGAGACACTTGTTGCTGTTGTCCAGGCTTCCAATCTGGATGATTGGTGGCCAGAATAATTCAGCATGTTGAATATGGATTCATGCGCGTTTAAATCAGGAAGGTGTGAATGAAAGTTAGCTATCGGCCTGTCAATAGCGTCCAAAGCTTCAGATTCACCAATCACAGCCATATGCATCTGATCTTTTGAAAAAATTTGCTGGGCCAATTCGAATAGAATTTCAGACAGGGATTCAAGTTTTTTGTTTGACAAGTCTGATGTTAATTCCTTTAAAAATTTAAGCTGTGATAAGCCATGCCAATATTCATCAAGCATTCTTGCAGGAGAGAAATTTCGACTCGAAACACCAACAGCATATTGATGACCATTGGAAATGACGCTGGACTCAAAAGCGGATTGTAATTCCAGCACCAAATGCTTAAGGCGTGTTGTATTAGAAAAATCAGATCTAAAATACAGACTGTTGAGAATATCAAACATCGGGGCAATATTTCTAGTTAAGCATTTGGCATTCAAATTGAAAACCGCAAAAGGGGAGCGATGTTCCACAATGGGTGTACGAATAATCGATGATGCCCCCAGTCTTCCAGTGTATCGGTCGATACGTCTTGCAAGCTCAACATAGTCATAATCTTTTGTGCCAATTCTTGAGAATACATAACAAAATAAAGGAACATACTTAATGTATTTTTCAGGTAATGATTTTATTTTTTGGGTTGAGCCCAAATAGACAATCCCCCGTGTGGGTTGGTCAAAGTATGATAAATTATGATTCGCACCCCCAGCATTTTCAGAAACAATTTCAATTTCAGAATTGATATCGTTGATTGTTAATGTAGGTAAACAGGACAGATCCTCAGGGGCATTTTGCAGGGCTTCCAGTGCTTGTGTATCTGTTTTGATTGTAGTGATATCAGTTTCTGTAAGGGTTTGTTTTTTTTCTTGCAGGCGTGTCTGCGTTTGTTGTTCAACTTTTTGCTGCAATGACTGATCTGGTTCCAGGATAAACCTGAGTCGATGGGTATTTTGAATAAAAAATTTTTCAATCAAGGATTCAAGAAAAGGACCGGCATCAAGTTCAGTTCTTAATTGCGCAAGATCTTGTTCAATTTGTAGAGGTCGAATAGGATCACTGGTGTGAAACCAGGAACCGCAGGAATGAAGCAATAATTTAATACCATAGGGGTAAGGCGTGTTGGTCACTTCTTTTCTATGGAATTCCATTTGATGAATGGCTGTATCAATCAAATCTTTATCAATACCATTCTTGATCAGATCATGAAAAACATCAAAAATAATTTCTTCTATCTTATCTGCATCACTGATCCGGACATCTTTAAGGCCGCAGGCAAACATGGTGTCTCTTAATTCAGGATCGTATCCTGTACCATCAGAAAGTGCAGTTCCAAGTCCGGACTCAATCAAGGCTTTTCTCAAGGGTGAGGCCGAATTACCGACGAAAATTTGCTCTAACAAAGAAAAACAGAGTATCATAAAAGAATCTTCAATTCCTGTAAGTATCCATGCCAGACAAATCTGTCCCTTTTTTTCAGGGTCTTCATGTGCGGATAAAGGGTAATATTTTCTTGCTTCTCGTGGGCTGTCCCATCGAGGCTCAGTGGGAACATCTGTTTTTGGGTCAATGGCACTAAATTTTGTCAGCACAGTATCGTTGATATGCGCCAAATGATCCTTTAAGGGAAAATTGCCATAGGAATAAAAAAATGCATTAGAAGGATGATAAAACCTCTGATGAAAGGCTTTAAAATCACCAAAGGTTAATTCAGGAATTATTTCCGGATCCCCACCTGAATTAAAATGATAAGTGGTTGAAGGATAGAGGGAATTCATAAGGCCCCGACCCATAATTTGTGAAGGTGATGACATGGCGCCTTTCATTTCATTATACACCACCCCCTTATAAACAAGATTTCCAGAGTCATCAAATTCTAGCCGATGACCTTCCTGCTTGAATGACAATTCTGACAGATTGGGAAAAAAGGCGGCGTCCAGATAAACATCCATAAGGTTATAATAATCTTTACGATTCTGTGTAGCAAATGGATACATGGTCCAATCCGAAGCGGTAAAAGCATTCATAAAACTTTTCATGGAGCGTCGGATCATGGAAAAAAAGGGATCACGAACCGGAAATTTCGAAGATCCACATAAGGCAGTATGTTCCAAGATGTGCGCAACGCCAGTATCATCAAAGGGAACTGTTTTAAATGCGACACTGAATGTATTTTCACTATCCGCATTGCTGATATGAAAATATCTGGAATCTGTTTTTTCATGTCGTAATATATAACAAATAACAGACATTTCTTCAATTTCAGTGGATTGTTCAACGACAAAACCATGAAAGATTGTACCCTGTTTCATGTCAGGGTTGTTTATATCATGAATCATTGGAATTAGGATCCTGTTTGTTAATGGGTATTGTATATTGACCGCGTCTGATTGTTTCAATACGTCCCAGTTTATTCAGCCGGTAAATCGCATTCCGAAGCGATTTTTCATCAAAACCAGAAACCTCTTTCAACTCTGAATACGTCATTGGGTCTTTATTGGTTCGAAGGATTTCAAGCACATGGTCAGATATACGTTGATTCGGTATGGAACTATTTTTTTTTCGACTGAATTGGTTATTTGTCTCATTGGCGACAGATGCAATGATTTGTTCCAGATGATCAATTCTTGCCATCAAGCTTTGGACATCTGATTTAGTGGCCAATTCCAGTTTACTTAAAAAACCGGAGATGATAGATTCAAAATTTGGGTAATCTTTTGGCATCGCCTTTTTCCTTTCATATATTCGTGAAATATTTCAATGGGTTCACGCTAAAGATATTTCTTCTTTTTCAGACTTGATGAATAAAACAAGATAGTTATTTCGTATACTTGAAAGTAAGAAACAAAACATAATATACTATATAATTTTTTATGAAAAGTCAATTTGAATTTTTATTATTTATTTTGATGTATCGGAAAACCAAAAATTCGATAAAGAGAAAAGCGCTGAAAATAAGTTCCTCATTATCAATATTTGTTGAATCGTTTCTGAACCATGATTACACTGAAGAAGATGAATACGATGAAATAAAGACACTTTAAATTCATCTTATTCATCTTCTTCAGTGTAATCATGGTTCAGAAACGATTCAACAATATTCAATAATGAAAGAACTTATTATCAGCGCTTAAATACCATGAAATAAATAATTCATTGTTGACAATAAACCTGTAAATTGATAATAACTCCTTACAAACAATCAATTTATTGGATAAAAAAAATGGCTTTTCATTTCAGGTTAATCTTAATACTCATCTTATCAGGGATGCTTTTATCAATGCATTCGGGCTGTGCAACCCTCCGCCCCAAACATCATCCTTCTGAAATAAAATATATGAAGCATCTCAGACAGTTAATAGAAAAAGGCGAACAGAGTTACTCCAGCGGTCAGTTCAAACAAGCGGTGTATACATGGGAAAAAGCACTGGATAAAATTGACGCACGAATATACTATGAAATATATATTAAAACTCTGAAAAGACTGGCAGGTGCTTATCAAACATTGGGGTATACAGAACCGACAAAAAGATTGTTTAAAAAAGCAACCCCCATTGTACATGAGAGTAAAGATTATTTCCTTAATACATTATTTTATTGTAGCATGGCCGATTTTTACACGGCCATTCGTCAAACTCAAGAAGCAGAAATAGCCCTCCGCCACGCTATCAAACAATCACGTTTGGCCCATCACCCACAGGCCAGAGCAATTGTTCAAAACAATTTGGGAAACCTGCATGCAATCAAAAGTGAATATGATGATGCCTTGATGGCGTATGAAAACAGCTTGAAAATCATTACTGAATCGGGTGAAAATTTTGAAATCATCTCAGAAATTCTACTAAATATTGTTCGTGTAAAAGTGTATCGTGTTTATGGAAAATACCAGCGGGATGACTATAAACACATTACTGAGTCATTCAATCGGGCTTATCGCGCCATTCGGACCCTCCCAGAAGGTTATAAAAAAGCAGCCAGGCTGATTTCATTTGCTTTGCTAATATTCGATTTTAGAAAAGAATTACACGTGGCCATGCGTGATCTGGAAAATAGTGTTTCGCTGATTATTAAAGGAGAAGAATTTTTTTATCAGGGGCATCTAGAGCACGCGGTATTTAACTGGGAAGAGGCATTATTCATTCTGGATACAGAAAAATATATTGGGATCTATATTGACACATTGCTGAATCTGGCCAGTGTTTATCAAACATTTGGCAATTATGAAAATGCCTTATCTGCCTATCAGAAAACCCTCCCTTTGATCAATAAAAGCAGTGATCGTTATAGAAATGCAAGATTTTTTAGTCAAATGGGTGAATTATATTTGTTTTTAGAAGATGTTAAGCAAGGCCTGGAATTCTTAAAAAAAGCAGTGGATGAAGCCAGTCAAGTAAAAAATCCTCAAATTTTGGCACAGGTTCTTCAAAAAAAAGGGGATGGTTTAACAGCGGATCGTTATTTCATGGGTGCAATGTCAGCCTATGAGGACTCATTAAACCGAATTGAAGAACTATCAAAGGGATCAGATATTCATGTTGCAGCATTGATTGAAAATATTCGCAACCAAATCAAACAGGCAAAAATAAACCTTCAGCAATCCATTCAACAGGCAATGCAAAGCTTTCAGAGTCAAAATCGTCAAGACATTCAATATGAGGATTATGCTGATATTATTATTTCCCTGGATGATATTGATCAGGATATTCAAACATTGTTGGATTTGTTTAAACAGGATGAGGAAGAACAAACAGTCAAAATATATTCACAACGAATTCGCAAAGAAATTCAAACTGCAGATGATTTTTTACAGCCCATTTCTTATCATGCATTAACTCACGCCAGAGATATTGCCAGCTCTCTTGGTAACAGACGCCTTCAGGCCCATTCGCATGCAGCCTTGAGTGATATCTATGCTGAAAATTATCGTTTTGACCAGGCCATTGATGAAATCCGCCAGGCCGTATTTTATGCCCAAGAGAACAATTTAACTGATATTTTGTATCGTTTCCAATGGAAACTGGCTCGCCTGTTCAGTGCCCGAAACAATCCAATGCATGAAGACCTACGAAAATCGATAGAAACCTATCAAATGGCCATTGATTCCCTAAATCCTGGCGAAACCCCCTGCATTAAAAGCAGCCAGGCCATTGAGAGACCAACTCGCATGAGTATTTATAATGTGCGAAAAGATCTGATAAATGCCTATCCCACAGGAATTTCATTTGAAAAAGATATTAAGCCGCTTTATGTTGAGCGCGTGGGAGTGCTTTTGGCGCAAGCACTAGAGCCGTATCAAGACAAAGAGACCAATAAAGATTTAATTGTCCAGGCATTAGATACTCTGGAAAGATTGAAACTGGCTGAATATAAAGATTTTTTTCAAGATGAATGCCTGGGTAAGCATCTCGCTCCAATTTCTATTGATTCCAATCAACTCGCCAATACAGACCCCTCATCAGCAATTATTTATCCTTTGTTTATGAAAAAGCGTGCTGTAGTTATTTTGATCACAACCAATGAAATAAAACTATTTCCAGTCCAAGCCAGGCGTGAACAAATAGAAGAAACTGCTTTGGAATTTAGAAAAGCCTTGGAAAATAAAGATCAGGAAATATATAGAGGGTATGCTGGACAGCTTTATATCTGGTTGATTCATCCGATTGCAGAAGCGCTTCAGGAAGAAAATATAAAAACGTTATTGATTGTACCGGATGATGTCCTTCGTCTGGTGCCATTTGCAGCGCTTTATGATGGTTTTGATTATTTAATTAAACAATATGCTATTGCTTATTTACCTAAAATCACTGGAATTAAACCAAAATGGCTGCCCCGAAAAAATGTTAACCTCTTTTTTGGGGGATTGTCCAACTCCCGTCACAACATATTACCGAGACATCATGTTGAAACAGACTATAAAGCCATTACCCATGCCATGAATCATTTAATTAAGACCCATGATATACTCAATTACTCTTTTTCACCCAAAAAATTGATCAAAAGATTTAAAAGAAAGTCTTATGAAATAGTTCATTTAACTTCCTTTTGTCAGATGGGTAAAGATCCAACAGATTTTTATATTAATGCGCATCGAAGGCGTTTAAGATTAACTGATATTGAAAGTGTGTTCAATCAACAAACGCATTTTCCTAGCCTTGCGGTCTTGGATTATTGTAAAACCAAGAGTGATGACCAGCGATCTACCCTGCTTTTTTCAGGTTTTCCCATGAAAACTGGAACGCGGAGTCTATTACTGTCATTATGGACTGATCGGGATATCGGTGGGTCGGATATTGTTCCGGAATTCTATCGTCAGTTGATACGAACGCCTTATCAATCCCGAGCAGAAGCTCTTCAAGCTGCTCAGATTGAAACTTTGGGCAAGCCCCGCTTTCATCATCCATTTTTTTGGAGTGGTTTTATGTTGATTGGGGATTGGTTATGAATGCCATACATGCAACACAATCTTTGATTTCTGTGAATGCGTTGAACATTCAATTTCAAACAGAGCGCGGACGAGCACATGTTGTGAAGGATGTTCAATTTACAATTTGCTTTGGTGAAACATTCGGATTGGTTGGAGAGTCGGGTTGCGGAAAAAGTGTGACATCACGTGCATTAATGGGACTTGTCCCGCAGCCAGGCAGAATAACCGGTGGTACAATATTATTAACACCATCCCCCAATGAGTCTGCAATTGATCTTGCACAATGTTCTGAAAAAAAAATGCAAGGTATTCGTGGACAAACAGTGGGGATGATATTTCAAGAGCCGGATTTGGCCCTTAATCCAATCATGCGTGTGGGGGACCAAATTGCAGAAGCGTATATCCTTCAACAACACACTCAAGGCATTGAGAAATATTTCCATCAATGGACATCAAGGTTCAACAGATCCAAAAAAACAGAATACCTGACCAATGCCATTGAATTATTAAAAGCCCTTGATATTTCCAGACCTGAAACTGTTGTCAGGCAGTATCCGCATCAATTATCAGGCGGTATGAAACAACGTATTTTAATTGCCATCGCCCTGGCAGGATCGCCATCATTGCTCATTTCTGATGAATCAACATCAAGCCTTGATGTCAGCATTCAATCGCAAATTATCGTCCTATTGGATCAATTAAAACAGGAAAAGCGCATTCAATCAGTTTTGTTCATTACCCATGACTTGTTGCTAGCAGCTATGTGCTGTACGCGCCTTGCAGTGATGTATGCAGGATGTATGTGTGAAGTCGGTCGCGTGCCTGAAATATTTGACCATCCGAAACATCCATATACTCAAGCTTTGCTTGACACAATTCCAAGAAGAACCAGAAAAAAATCTTTAAGCCCAATTCCAGGGCAAGTTCCGGACCTGGTGAATTCTCCAAATGGATGCCGCTTTCACCTCCGTTGCACAAAAAAAATGAAAAAATGCGAACAGGAAATGCCATCAATAATTTCAGTGGGACAGGATCATCAGGTGGCTTGTTGGTTACACGCGATATAAATCGGATTTGAGAATAACCAAAATAGCCGTTCAATATGTATTAAGGAAAGCTCTAAAAAATAAGTTGAGTGTAACCCAAATTTATTCTGAACTGTCGCCATCAAAGAACCGAATCAAATTCTGTTCATGCTTTGATGCGTCCTGAAATCCCAGGTCGATCAGTCGTTGTATATAGGTTGGTGTAAACAATAAAAAACTGAGTAATTCAGAATCCATAAAAAGGTTGGAGAGAAATAGGTTTGCCAATAATGATCCTGGGATTCCAGGGAAACTTATCTCATTCGGTACATCACGAATACACTCTAGTGCCACCTGGTGCAAATTTTGACTTGGTCGAATCATATAGGTCTCAATAATGCGGTAATCTGCATTTCGATAGCTTCGTGTCAAATGGTTGATATGATCCAAAAAGTCATCACCATAGATTTTTTCACCGCTTGTAATGATATTATTAAACATTTCGATACGTTTTAATTCATAGTCAAGGGCATCGGTAATCAAAACATTGAGAACTTTTCCCAGTAAAAACAACATTCCCGGGTTTGGATTTCTGCGACATCCTTTACGTGCAGTACAAAATTCAATTTCTGGATCTTGTGACAACGCAATGACTAGCATTTTGTCTGCGCCCAGTCGCATGGCAGGGTAAATGGGCGTATTTTGCCGCAAACTGCCATCTGTATAACAGGTGCCATTCACTTGAACCGCTGGAAAAATGAGTGGTATTGCAGATGATGCCATCGCATGTTTCAGTTGAATTTTCACATAGCGGGCTTCTTTTGAATGGTCTTTGCCATAAATATCCTTTTTTTGGGTATTGTTTTGGTAAAAAATGGTTGATTTACCGGTACACACTTCAGTGGCACAAAGAGAAAGTCCTTTCAGTGAATGATTTTCAAAACAAGTTTGTATGTGATCCCATTGAATAGCCTGTTTCATTTGTTCAAAAAGCGGGGCAGAATTAAAGATGCCAGCAATTGGAGGATGCGGTGCATTCGCTGTATGATTGTACTGATGGGGATCACTTCCTGAACGTCCGATCAGGGTATTAAATAGGTTAAACAATTCTGTGTAGCCAAAATGAATAATTTTATCTATTGTGATGGATCGCCAATAATCAACCATTTCTTTTGCAGCCTTTGGCGGATTATCTGCATGTGATGCAAGAAAGCAACTATTTAATGCGCCAATACTGGTTCCAGAAAAAATATTAAAAAATGTTTGGGTTTCACTGATTTTTGGAAGTTCTTGTAATATATATTTGATGACACCCGCCTCATACGCCCCACGCGCGCCTCCACCAGCAAGTACCAGTGCTATCGATTTATCCGATTTTTGCATGTGTTTCCTCCTACCGGAAACCTTTTTTCAATGAAGGATACATTGATTGTTTGGGTTTATCGTCAACATAAAAGGTATATGATCAATGTCAAATAACTGATGAAACAAAGGGTTGGCTGAAATAAATTTAAGATCAACAATTCTCATACTGTTTGAGCTGTCGTCTTTTAATACAGCAGGAAAATCTGCAAACCATGAATATAATTTTAATATCGAATGATTAGGTGACTTTTGAAGGAGTTTATGAAAGCTCACTTTTTCAAATGTATACGATGGATACGTTTCTATTTGGCTCAATAATGAAAGATGTCTCAGTTCATAGTGGGAGGTTTGATCAACGATGACTTTCCAGTAAAGCGGCGAAAATAGTGATGGTAGCACATGAATGGACCGGGCCTCTTGTTTTAGAACAGTTTTTACACGTTCAAGTTGAATACGTTGAACAATTTTTCCAAACAATGGATAAACAAAGATAAAACAGAAACAACTCACTGCAATCATTTTTCTCTTCTTAGGGGTGATTAGACAAAAAGCAACGCCTACAAATAATACACCTGTTAATATTAAATCAATAATGAACACGCATGGGATGGCACATCGATAATTGGTGAATGGTGAAAACAATTGTGTGCCATATGATGTAATCAGATCAAGAAATAGATGCAGGCATATCAATGAATAAAAAAGAACAAAATATCGAAAGGATTTCTCTTCTTTGCTAGAGAATCTCAAAATTCCGGTCAGGATTATTGAAAGAATGACGCCACCAATCAGTGAATGACAGAATCCCCGATGATGCATTAAATAAAATTCTCTTCCAAACAGTGCTGCGAAATTATCAATATCAGGCAAGCTGGCTGCGATCATACAAAAAATATGTTGACGTTTTGTCTGTTCAGGCAGACAGAAACTGACTGTTAATCCTGAAAGTACATGAGTTAATGGATCCACTTTTCCCCCATCTTTATTGCACTGACAAAGGCGTTGATATCATCGCTGGTATGCAATGCACTCATACTGATTCGAATAATTGATTGACCTAAAGGCACTGTGGGATACCTGGCAGAAAATGCGAGAAAGCCTTGTTTCAATAGATGTTGACACATATGTATGCAATTTGTTTCATCTCCAATTTTAAGGGCAAGAATATGAGCATCGCCGCGGACGCTATATCCTTCATTAAGCAGCTTCTGTTTCATCAAATCACTCATATCTGAAAGGTGTTGTCGTTCGCAATCGCTTTTTTCAATAATATTTAATAAATCCAATGTTGATGCACCATGTGCCTCTGGTAAGCTTGTTGTATAAATAAATGGTGATGAATAATTGATCAGGAAGTCGCGAACCCATTCAGGACCTAACACAAAAGCACCGAAAAAGCCCAATGCTTTACCAAAGGTTCCTACTGAAATATCTGCAACTTTTCTGGCAATGCCTCGCCCTTTTTGACCCAAAACACCAAATGCGTGAGCTTCATCCACCACGCAAAACAATCCATACTTTTCACGTAGTTGAGATAAAATATCAATGTTTAACAAATCGCCATCCATGCTAAACAGAGATTCTGAGACAACTGAGTGAAAATGATGCTTATTGAAATGTCTTTTCAAGCGCTGTTCTAAGTGAGACATTGAATTATGTCGATAGCCCACAAATTTGCTTTGACTCATGCGTATGCCAAGAATGGCGCTGGCATGGACATGCTTGTCAAAGAAAATAGTATCCTCTTTTTCGAACAATGCAGACAAAAGGCCAATATTTGCCTGGTATCCGGAGGGAAAAAAGATGCATGCCGGATAGCCAAAATATGCTGCAAATGCCTTTTCTGCTTCGATGATTGCTTGATAATTGCCTGATACGAGACGTGATGACGACGATGATGCTCCAAAAGTCATAAAATTATGTGCAACTTTTCGACGTAATGTTTCAGAACTTCCTAGCCCCAGATAGTCGTTTGATGCAAAATTAAGCAGCTTATTATTATCAATCCATACATATCGGCCAAGACGTTGTGTTATTTCTAAAGGTTGCCGATAAAGACTGTTTTTTTTTTGGAACTCTAGCCTTTCTAATATTCGTTTTTTGAGCATCAATATACTACAATATTTAAAAATTGTGATTTATCATTCAATGATGCTGTAATCTCAGCCTGACCACTTGAAAATCCTTCAATCAAGCCATTTGTTATTTGTATGACATCTGGATTTGATGACGACCAGGTCACGAGATTTGTTATATCATTAATTGTACTGTTGGTATAATAGCCATTTGCAAATAATTGTCGTGTTTCACCAATTTCAATGGCATAAATATCTGGAGAGATCTGGATTTTAATTAATCCAGGCGATAGTACAGCCAGCTCTGAATATTCGGTGATGTTTTGAAAGGTTGCCCGAATATATGCGGTTCCAACTGAAAGCGTATTGACAAGACCTTTGTTCGGAATATCATTACTCACACGGGCAACTGAAATATCTGATGATGTCCAGGTAACTTTGTCAGTAATATCATCATCAATTTCATCTTCAAATAATCCGGTTGCTGTAAACTGATGCATCGTACCAAGTGGAATAGAAATGCTTTGCGGGTCGACAATAATGGAATCCAGTTCAGCATCAGAGACTGAAAGAAAGGTCGTTCCGGTCAATGTCTTATTTGTTTCAGTCGATGTATGGGTCGCCATGATCGTGGTCATACCAGGTGATTCAGCATCAACGCGTCCTCTATGGGTATCATCAATGAATATTGCAACCTGTGGATTTGTTGAGATCCACATCACCTGGTCTGTGATATTTTCAACTGTCATGTCAGAATAAACCGCCTCAGCCTTGAATTGTTCCTGACTATATAGTGGAATGGTTTTATTTTGAGGCGTAATGAGAATTTTTTCTAAAGCTGCATCAGAAACAGTCAGAGTTACCTGTGAATATATTTCACCCAGGCTGGCCGAAATTTGTGTTTCTCCCTTAGCGACAGCTTCGACCAACCCCTTGCTGACTCTCGCAATTGAATGATGATTCGATTTCCATATAACCTGTTCAGTAATATCGGGGCGTGTATCATCGCTATAGATCCCAAAGGCGCGATATTGTTTGTGAAATCCTTTTGGAATGGTATGCGTATTATTGTCCGATTGAATTTGGATTTCTGTGAGGATGCCATCATAAACAGTAATGTCTGCTGCTGCCATCGTACCATTATGCTCCGCGATAATCTGAGTTTTACCTTCAGATAATGCACGTATATTTCCTTTTTGACCATTTTCATTCATCACGATGGCTATGTTGTTATTTTTTGATGACCAGGTGACCACTTGAGTCACATCTTTTGTGGATTGGTCTGAAAAAATGCCCAATGCTTTAAATTGTTGTGTATTATTTGGGTGGAGAAATGGGTTTTGCGGGCTTATGATTATTTTCGTCAAAATGGGGGCTACAATCTGGATATCAACCAAATCATTCAAATTTTCAATTCTTGCATTGATCTGGATGGGGCCCATATCATACGAACTAACAACGCCAGGATCTGACTCGCTCATTGTTGCAATGCTGTTGTTTGAAGTAGACCAGGTAACAAGACTGGTAATTTCTTTCTCTATCCATTGATTATCTTTATAAAATCTACCAATTGCAGTTAAGGCGAAAGACATGCCGGCTGGTATTGAAAAGGTTACGTCCGGGTCATATGGAATTGTAAAATCTAATAATTCGCCATAAAGGGTTTGTCGTAAATGCTTTTGTGCGGACTTGACAGTCGGTAGTGTTTTATCTGTTAGATTCAAAACATATCTTGATATATCCGCTTCAAAGCTTTCAATATCTTGTTCAAAATTGATAGAAATGTTTTTGTTTGAAAGCATATCACGAACCATTGACGATATTAAAATGCCATTATCTGGATTGTTGTCATCATCAAGGGCCTGTAAAAATCGACATAAATTTGTCACTCGTGGATCAGTGATTTCTGAAGCTGATGGAAATAAATCAATTGGCGTTATTTGAGCTTGCGCCATTGTTTGAGCAATAAATATATCTGCAATATAAAAACTTATTTCTTCATTGTTTCGATATTCAAATGTACCAAAACTATCTGTCATGCCAAACAGTGTTGGCGTTGTATAGTTTAAGCCTTCAACCGGACTGTCGAGAAAAATCCCATGATGCACAGGGTATGAAGTTGGATCATCATTGGTTTGTGATGGGTTGTAGTCTTTTCCAGCACCACAGGCTGATAACCATAGAATGATTGCCAGAATAACAAAATATTTTAAAATGTTACATTGTTTTTGTCTCATAAGAACCTTCTGATAAAAAATTAACTTACTGAAATAAATGTGTAATAAAAAAGAATTATAGCAATATCATAGTTTGTGTCAACTTCTTTTTTTGCAATATTCATACAATTCTATAATTTCAATCTCTCTTTTTTTAATGTGGCTCATTTGTTGATAAAATATTATTTATTTACTGATTTTTCTATTCGAACACCACTTCTAAAAAGCATCCACCACCTGAATCTTCTGAAGTTGTGGGAGTGGAATTGTTTGAACTTATTTTTTTCTCCAAACGAATATCTGGAGTTATGGGTGTAACCATTTCATCCTCATCGGAAATACGATAAATAATTTTTGCTGAAATGCTTTTTGGCCCTTCAGAGTCTTGTGCCGGCTTAAGCGTATAATTAAACTCCAAATCATCTATCATTCCTGAAATCCACACAAAGTTAATAATATTGTCACTTTTTCTAATATCATCAGGGGGCCGATCGCCACGTGCTGAAATAAATGTCCATAGAGGTGGTATCTGCACGCGCATACTCAAGGCTGAAACATTTAGTTCATATGGATTTTCAATTCGAGATTGGATAACCACGGAAATTTCAGGCTCATAAACCGAATCTTCACAATGATGTGTGGGAAAAAGTTGATTTTTTACGAATGCGATATCAATATCCATATTTGAAAGCGCTGTAACTGGTAATTCAGTATTTGACAATGAAACAGATTCACCATTAATCATGACACTTTTAAGGATATACCCGATATCTGGTGTAATTGTAATAACTTGAGTTTCTCCATGGTTTACATTTAATACGCCTGAAGGATTCACCGAGCCGCCATTTGTTGAATCAATGATCAGTTGATAGTTTTTCCTTATGAAATTAACGTCAATGATATGATTCTCTGTCACTGCATTAAAAATATAACGATTTGTTGCAAAAACTGATTCGTTATCAACGAATAATTCATTAATTGTGTACCCATTTTCAGCTTGAATTGTAAACGTCTGAGATTGATTGACCGCTACATTAATCCTGCCTGAAGGAACAATCTGTCCGCCGGTCCCTGCAGTTGCAGTAATATAATACTCAGAAAATGCCAATTCCAAAGGATCGGGCAAAACAATTTCATCAAGAGGGTCATCAATGCCGTGTCGTCGATATTTTACAAGTGCATATATATATTGAACCCCCACTTCGTTTTCCGGTATCTCCAATTGATACTCAATATGGATACGATCAGGAACGTTTACCCAGTATGTTGAGATGATATCATCATACATCTCTAATGGAAGGTTTTCGTCAGAAAAAGATAAGAACTTCCAATTATCAGGTATGCTGATTTCAAGCCCCAGTGATGCAATATCAGTATAGCTATATTCAATCGTGGTTGTCAGCGATATTTGAGTTTGATTGGAATAAATTGGGGTTTCAGTAGAATGTGTTGCAATAATTCCTCCAGTATTCGCAGATATCATTGAAATCATCCAGGTAAGATAAATTGTCATTAAGCATAAATACAAAGATTTTTTCAACATTCCATTGTTCCTTATATTTTTCTTTGTTTGTATCAACGTTTTTTCTAGATCATGCCGCTCATGTATGATTGAGTATATTATTATTTAAGAAATACTCGAAAATATCTTCATCACCTAGGAAGCTCTGAAAATTAGGAATGCTCGGAAAATAAGTTCCTCATTTTTCAATATTTGTTGATTCGTTTCTGAACCATGATTACACTGAAGAAGATGAATAAGATGAAATAAAGACACTTTGAGTTCATCTTATTCATCTTCTTCAGTGTAATCATGGTTCAAAAAACTGAATGAACATTTATTTAATGGGGAACTTATTTTCAGAACCTTCCTAAGTTCCCCATTTATAAAATTTGTCGGTTCATGAATTTAACATCAAGCATATACGTAGCCAACAGTTCATTCTTTTTAACCAGGATTACACTGCAAAAAATGAATTTGAAATGTCTTCTGGTTCCACCTAAAAAAAAACGCCTGTTAACAAAGTAATTTATCAACAGGCGTTTTGAATAATTTTAAATAACAGGAAGACTGTTATTTTATATTTATAGGCTCAATGTCTGCATATAGTGGCGCTCCTGTTCTACGATAAGTTACTGATGCATAAATATTCCCCTCAGCGTTTTTATCATAAACCAATGCCGAATATTTAAATGTAAATGGACTTGCAGGTGGGGTCACCCAGGCAAACTCAAGTAATCCGGTATCACCTTTCCTTGCGGAAATTGCCGGCGGGACATCGCCTGTAGCGGATTGTAATTCAACGCCATGGGGTAAATCAACCTTGATTGCGATCGCACTGATATCACCAGTATATTCAATGGTGTTTGTCACCTCAACCATGCCATCCGGTCCATATACCGCATTTGCTGTTGCATGAAGGCTATCATCGGCAAATGCCATTGATGAAATAAAACATACCAATAAAAAAGCCAGCGTGATTGGAGTGTAAATAGCAT